>Ga0207695_10000587_pt1 | contig 73386 bp, 62 predicted proteins | sample KBSC54metaG_FD_184354 | JGI IMG/M metagenome (GOLD analysis project Ga0207695, IMG submission 184354) | Corn rhizosphere microbial communities from Kellogg Biological Station, Michigan, USA - KBS C5-4 metaG (SPAdes) (version 2) | ecosystem: Host-associated > Plants > Roots > Rhizosphere > Soil...
CTACCTGGATGCGCAGATCAAGGACCGTGGCTACAAGTTCGTGAGCGTGGGCAGCACCATCACCTTCCCGATGGGCGTGTACTCCAAGAAGATCAAGTCGCTCAACGACCTGAAACAAGGTGCGCGCGTGGGCGTGCCCAACGATCCGACCAACGGTGGCCGCGCCCTGCTGGTGCTGCAAGCCAAGGGCGTGATCAAGCTGAAAGCCGATGCCGGCCTGAAGGCAACCCCGCTGGACATCGTGGAAAACCCCAAGAAGATCAAGATCATCGAACTGGATGCCGCCCAGCTGCCGCGTTCGCTGGATGACTTCGATGCTGCCGTCATCAACGGCAACTACGCCGAATCGGCCGGCCTGTCGCCGACCAAGGATGCGATTGCCGTGGAAGCCTCCACCGGTCCCTACGCCAACGTGATCGCCGTGCGTATCGCCGACAAGGACAAGCCCTGGGTCGCCAAGCTGGTCAAGGCTTACCACAGCCCGGAAGTGAAGAAGTTCGTGCTGGAAAAGTACAAGGGTTCCGTGATCACCTCCTGGTAATCCGCAACGCCTGACTTGCCTGCATCAACGAAAAGGCCAGCTCATCGAGCTGGCCTTTTTCATTGGGCGGGAATTTTCCGCCAACCGGTGATCCCTCAAAAACTTAGTTTCTGACATCCGGTTTCTAAGTTTTCCGGAAAGCAAAACTTAGTTTCAACGCCCCCGGTGATCCGGAGCGTCTCGCCAGTCGTAGTCCTCGTCGTCTTCCTCTTCATCCTCGGCCTGCAGGGCATCGGGATTGTCGGTGGACTGATAGGTCGCCAGCAGCTCGGCACGCGACTGCGGCGTTTCCAGCGAGATGCGGCCCAGTGCGCCGCTGCGGTAATCCTGCAGGAAGGTGTGCGCGGCCTTCTCGAAATCGTACTCGCCTCCCTTCAGACGGAAGCCACGCTTGGCCGCCACGCCCTCCACCACCGCCACGCCGTCCATGCCTTCGGTATTGAAGCCATAACGCGCCTTGAGCAACTGCGGATAGCGCTGCAGCAGCAGGTCAGCCAGGAAGGTCGCCACTTCTTCTTCGATCAGCGCATTGCTGCCCACCGCATGGCTGGCCGCCAGCATCAGGCCATCGCTGGGATGTTCGATCTTGGGCCAGAGCATGCCGGGGGTATCGGTGAGCACCATGTTGTTGCCCAGGTAGAGACGCTGCTGGGTCTTGGTCACGGCCGGCTCATCACCGACGGCGGCCACGCGCTTTTTCAGCAGCGCATTCATCAGGGTCGACTTGCCCACGTTGGGGATGCCCATGATCATCATGCGCAGTGGCTTCAAGGCAGTACCGCGATGCGGTGCCACCTGAATCGCCAGCTTGGGCACGCGCGCCACATCGGACGGCTTCTTGCAGGACAGGGCCACGGCCGTGACGCCCTTCTGGCTGTTGTAGTAGTCGATCCAGGCTTGGGTGGCCACCGGATCGGCCATGTCGGTCTTGTTGAGGATCTTCAGGCAAGGACGCTGGCGGGCATTGCGCAGCTGCTCGATCATGGGATTGCAGCTGGCCTGCGGCAGGCGGGCATCGACCACTTCGATGACCATATCGACTTTTTCCATGCTCTCCGCGGCCTTGCGGCGGGCGGAGTTCATGTGACCGGGGAACCATTGGATGGACATGCGGAGCTTCTTTCTGATGCGTATTTCGTTGAAGGCGCTATTTTACGGCCCTGCCCCGCCAATCCCTAACAAATCCCCAAGAAAACGGCCTGCCACGCACAAGTCGGGGCAGGCCGTTGGACGGGGAACAACACCCGCGCTCACGCCCGGCGCGTCACCCATTGCTCCTTGACAACACCCACGAAGCGCCACACCAGCCACAGGGCGACGCCATAAGCCAGCGCCATCACGCCGAACGCCAGCGGATTGCGCACGCTCCAGCCCGCCACGCTGTGCAGGATCGCGCCCATCAGGGCCACGCCGACCAGGGCACCGATCTGGCGATTGGCATTGAGCGCCGCCGCCGCACTGTTGGCGTGGGCCTTGCCGGCCACCTGCATGACCACCGTGGTCATGGAAGGAATGGCGGTACTGATGCCCAGGTTGGCCGCCGCGCACACCAGGGCCAGCAGCCAGTACGGCGTCTCGGGACGGAAACTCATGGCTACGGCGGTAAAGACGGTCCCCACCGACAGGCCCAGCAGCAGCGGCACCCGCGGCCCCCAGTGCGCGGCCATGCGGCCCGACATCAGGTTGCCGAAGAAGACCACGGCCATCATCGGTACCAGTTGCAGCCCGGTCTGCAGGGCATCCGCGCCGCGTCCCTGCTGCAGGAACAGCGCCAGGTAGAACAGGTTGCCATAGACGCCGAAGTTGATGAGGAAGCCGATGCCATTGGCCGCCGCAAACTGCGGCGTGGCAAACAGCGCCTTGGGCAGCAGCGGCGCAATGCCGCGCAGTTCATGGCGCACCAGCGCAACGGCGGCCAGCACCGCCACTGCCAGCGCCGCCAGGATGCGCGGAGAAGCCCAGCCATACACCGGCCCCTGGATCAGCACGAAGGAAATCCCGGCCAGCATCACCACCCCGGCCAGGTGGCTGAACAGATGCAGTGCACGGGCGTGTCCGGCAACCTGGGGAATGAGCTTGCGTGCCATCAGCAAACCCAACAGGCCCACCGGCACGTTGATGAGGAACACGCTGCGCCAGCCCAGCCAGTGGATCAGCACCCCGCCCAGCAGCGGTCCGGCAGCAGCGGCCAGGCCGACGGTGGCCGACCAGACGCCCAGCATGCGGGCACGCACGCGGTCATCCTCATACACGTGCGTGAGCAGGCTCAGCGAACTGGGCATGAAGAAGGCCGCGCCCAAACCCTGCAGCAGGCGTGCCGCGATCAGGAAGGGCCCATTGGGTGCAGCCCCGCACAGCAGCGAGGCCACTACGAACAGGAACAGCCCGGTCAGATAAAGGCGCCGCGCACCGAAGCGGTCGGCCAGCGCGCCGCCCACCAGCAGCATGGCGGCGAAGGTCAGCGTATAGCCATCGACGATCCACACCAGCATCGACAAGGGTGCATCCAGGTTGGTGGAAATATTGGACAGCCCGACGTTGACCACCGTCACATCCAGCATGGCCATGACGAAACCGATGGCCAGGGCCACCAGCGGCAGCATGCCGGCATGCGGGGCGGCATCGGCAAGGGGAGGGGTCAGCACCGAGGCTGGCGCACGAGGGCATTGTGTGGAAGACATGGCAACAGGACTTTCTGCACGCAGGGTGCGAGGGAGAACCGCAATCCCGCGACCGGAGAAGACCGGGGCGGGTTGAATGGGGCAGATTCTAGGCTTGGGCAGTGATGCAATAAAGAGGTATAAAATCAGCGCGCTGATGCAAATTTGCATCACGAGCTCTCTGACTCCTTTCTTGCAGCAAAGGCACATCATGGATTGGGACAACGCCCGCATCTTCCTGGCCATCTATCGCGTGGGCACCTTGCGCGGGGCCGCCGAACATCTGGAGATCGACCAGGCCACCGCAGGCCGCCGCCTGGCCGCACTGGAAAGCTCGCTGGGTGCGCGCCTGTTCCTGCGCACGCCCAGCGGCTATGTACCCACCCCGGCGGGCGAGATGGCGGCTGCTGCAGCTACGCAGATGGAGCAAGGCGCGGAACAGCTGCAACGCCAGATGCAGGGCATGGATGAACGCCTGTGCGGCGTGGTACGGCTGGCGGCCACCGACATCACGGCACGCCATTTTCTGTTACCGGCCTTGCACCGGCTGCGCCAGGAACATCCGAAAATCCGCGTGGTGCTCTCGACCTCCACCCAGATCACCAACCTGACCAAGCGCGAGGCCGACATCGCCGTGCGCACCGTGCGCCCGGATGCGCCGGACCTGATCGCGCGCCATCTGAAGCGGCTGCATAAGGGCATGTATGCCTCAAAAGCCTATGTGAAAAAGCGCGGCCTGCCCGACGCCGGCACCGGCCTGAAGGGACATGACGTGGTGATCTATCCGCGCAGCGTCTCGCCCAGCAAGTCCGAGCAGATCTGCGGCGAATCCATCGCCCACGCCAACGTGGCCATGGAAGTGAGTACCGGGCTGGTCATGTACGACAGCCTGCAGGCGGGTTTCGGCATCGGTGAACTGCCCACGCATGTGGGCGACAAGGCCAGCGGCCTGGTGCGCATCTGGCCGCAGCGGGCCGAGCCTTACGACATGTGGCTGGTGCTGCACAGCGACCTGAACCGCACGGCACGGGTGCGCGCGGTGGCCGATGCGATCATTGCGGCCTATGAGGCCTATGAACCCTATGAGGCAAATGCGCCTGCAGAGGTTTGATGAAGCATGCAGCGGGCGGCGGACAGACTGCCCCCTGTGCATAAAAACAAGGCGCGACAAAAACCTTAGTTTTTATCGCGCCATTTCTTAAAAACGCCTGTGGAAAATCTAACTCTCATTCCAGGTCGGCCAGCACCTTCAAGTGAGCCACCACGCTGCGCCCCAGCGCAGAGAGGTTGTAGCCGCCCTCCAGGCAACTGACGATGCGGCCCTTGGCGTACTGGTCGGCGATCTTCATGATCTGCCGCGTCATCCAGGCGTAATCGGCTTCCACCAGGCCCATCTGGCCCATGTCATCCTCGCGGTGGGCATCGAAACCGGCCGAGATGAAGATCATCTGCGGCTGGTGCGCATGCAGCGCCGGCAGCCATTTCTCGGTCACCAGCTGGCGCACCGCACTGCCATCGGAATAGGCCGGCACCGGCACGTTGACGATGTGCGATTCGGTCGGCCCGTCACCCGAGAAGGGATAGAAGGGATGCTGGAAGAAACTCACCATCAGCACCCGCGGATCATGGGCAAAGATGTCTTCGGTGCCATTGCCGTGATGCACGTCGAAATCGATCACCGCCACCCGTTCCAGCCCGTGCACGTCGATGGCATGGCGCGCCGCCACCGCCACGTTGTTGAACAGGCAGAAGCCCATGGCCTTGGCGGGCGTGGCGTGATGGCCCGGCGGACGCACTGCGCAGAAGGCATTGTCCAGTTCGCCGGCCAGCACCGCATCGGTTGCGGCCACCGCCGCGCCGGCCGCGCGCAGGGCGGCTTTCCAGCTGTGCTTGTTGAGCAGGGTGTCGCCATCGACGGAGTGATACGACTGCCCCGACAGGCTCAGGGCATGGCTGTGCTCGCGCACGTAATCGACGGCGGCGGCAGTATGCACGCGCTCCAGTTCGGCCGGATCGGCCAGCGGGGCTTCGCGGCGGTCGAGGAACTGATCGATGCGGCTCAGGATCAGCTGGTCTTCGATCGCCTCGAGACGAGCGGGCGTCTCAGGGTGCCAGTCACCCATTTCATGGCGCTGGCAATCGGCGTGCGTATAGATGGCGGTAGTCATTCTTGCTCTTGTTGCAATCTCGTTGCGATCTTGTTGCGATGATATTGCCACCCGGCAAACACCAGGCTGGCCGGGTTGTCTCCTCGGACTAGTGTACATTGGCTGTCGCCTATCGTGGTCAAAGCCGCGTCGGCATCATGCACCAGCGCAGGGCGCGGCGGCCGATGCGGTATACTTGCCCGCTTGTCTGGCCTCCCCTGCTGCTCATCCTGCTCATGCCCATCTCCCTGCCTCGCCTGACCGCCCTCGCCTCCACCCTGCTGATCTCCACACTGTGTGCCTTGCCGATGACCGTGCAGGCGCAGGACGGCAAGCCTGTGGAAAAGAAAACCCAGAAAAAGGCGGTGGACAACAAAGACAAGAAGGCAGCAGAGAAGAAAGCCAAGCCGCAGGCCAAGAAGAAGGTGACCGCTGACGACCAGGGCGAATTCGTCAACTTCAACGAGTGGAAGGACGTCGCCCGCTTCATGGATGAGATGGCCGAACGCAACCAGTTCCAGCGCAGCGATCTGAACGCCCTCTTCGCCCGGACCCGCTACGTGGACAGCGCCATCCAGCTCATCAAGCCGGCGCCCAGCACCAAGCCCAAGAACTGGGCGGCCTACCGCGCGCGCTTCGTGGAACCGGTGCGCATCAATGCGGGGGTCGATTTCTGGAACACCTATGGCGTCGCGCTGGCCCGCGCCGAGGCGCAATACGGCGTGCCCATGGAAATCATCGTCGGCATCATCGGCGTGGAAACCGTCTATGGCCGCAACACCGGCAACTTCCGCGTGATGGATGTGCTGACCACGCTGGCCTTCGACTACCCCAACACCCCCAACCGTGACGCGCGCATGGCCTTCTTCCGGGGCGAGCTGGAAAACACCCTGCTGCTGGCGCGCGAGGCCGGCATCGATCCGATGTCCTTGCGCGGTTCCTATGCCGGGGCCATCGGCTGGCCGCAGTTCATGCCGGGCAGCATCCGCGAATACGCGGTGGACTTCGATGGCGATGGCAAGATCGACCTGCGCAATTCGCCGGTGGACGCCATCGGCAGCGTGGCCCACTACCTGGCCGTGCACGGCTGGCAGCGCGGCGAACCGGTGGCCTTCCCGGTCACGGTCTCGAACGACAACCGCCAGTGGGAAGCCATGCTCAACCAGGGCCTGGAAGCCAAGTACACCGTCGAGGAACTGCAAGCGGCCGGTATCTCCACGTCCTCCCTGCCGGCCGGTCTGCGCTATGGCCTGGTCGATCTGCAGAACGGCACCGGCCCGACCGAGTACTGGGTGGCCACCAACAACTTCTACGCCATCACGCAGTACAATCGCAGCTACTTCTATGCGATGTCGGTGGCCGATCTTGGCCGTGCGGTCGCGGCGGCACGCAACCGCTGACCGTCCGTCTCGCCCACCCGGATTCACCCTTGATGGCACTGTTGATGAGGGAGCGCGCACTGCGTGCTCCTGCTCCTTTCTTTCCACGATAGAACCACGATGAAACGCATTGCACCCCTGGCCTCCACGCTCATGCTGACGCTGGCCGGCACCTCGCTCGGCCTGCCGGCCATCGCCCGTGCGGCTGACGCCGCCGACGACAAGGGCGAGTCCCTGCCCACGGTCAACGTCACCGCCAGCGGTACCGGCCGCGACGCCGGCCGCGTGCGCTCGGCGGGCGTGGCCGGTTTCGACGATGCGCCACTGATCGATACGCCGGCCTCGGTGGCGGTGGTCACTGCCGCGCAGATGCAGGACCAGCAATCGCGCCTGCTCTCGGATGTGGTCAAGAATGATGCCTCCATCAACGAGAACTATGCACCGGTCGGTTACTACGAAAACTTCAGCATCCGCGGCATCACGCTGGACCCGGCCAGCGCCTATCGCATCGATGGCCTCACCGTGGCCGGCGAGCAGACCATCGCGCTGGAAAACAAGGAGCGCGTCGAATTCCTCAAGGGGGTGGCCGGCCTGCAGGCCGGTGTGAGCAGCGCGGGCGGTATCGTCAACTACGTGACCAAGCGTCCGGCCGATGTGCGTTCGATCACGCTGGGGACCGACTCCTATGGATCGCGCTACCTGGCCACCGACCTGGGCACGCTCTTCGGTGAACAGAAACAGTTCGGGCTGCGCATCAATGCCGCGCATGAAGACATCCACTCCTACGTCAACAATGGCGATGGCTGGCGCGACTTCGCTTCGGTCTCGGCGACCTGGGCGCTGTCGTCGAAGACGCTGGTGCAGTTCGATGCCGAATACCAGCAGAAGGCCCAGCACTCGGTGGCCGGTTACCAGCTGCTGGGCGGCACCACGCTGCCTTCGGGCGTCTCGCCCAGGACCATGCTGACGCCGCAATCATGGGCGCAGCCGGTGCGTGACAGCTCGCTCAACTATCGCCTGCGGGTGGATACCGATTTCAATGCCAACTGGCATGGTTACATGCAGGCGGGCCGTAGCCGGGCGGTCATCGATGACTACCTGGCCTTCCCTTATGGCAGCGGTGGCGGGGCGTCTTCGACCTTTGCGGCCAATGGCGACTTCGATGTGTATGACTATCGCGTGCCCAATGACGAACGCCGCAACGATGAAGCGCAGGCGGTCATGATCGGCAAGTTCGCGACTGGCTGGCTCAAGCATGAGCTGACCATGGGCGTGGCCATGTCGCGCCGGGTGGTGGACAAATCGGATGGGATCAGCGTGCAAGTGGGAAGCGGGAATATCTACACCGGCACCGAGCAGCTCGCTCCTGCAGATGCAATCATCCCACCTGCCTACAGAAATCTGGACAGCCGCCAGAAAGCCCTGTTCTTCAGCGACCGCCTGCAATTCTCCGAGCGCTGGCAAGCCATTGCCGGGGGCCGACAGGTGTGGCTCAACGAGCAGGCCTTCGCTTCGGACGGCAGCGTCACCCGTGCGACTTCGCGCAATCTGTTCCTGCCGCAACTGGCGCTGATCTTCAAGCCGATGCAGAACGTCTCGCTCTACGGCAGCTATGCCGAGACGCTGACGCTGGGCACATCCGCGCCCTTCTGGGTCAGCAACTTCCCGACCACCTTGCCGCCCTCCGTGGCACGTCAACTGGAAGCTGGTGTGAAATATGATGTCTCGCCGGACCTGGCGCTGACCGCTGCGGTATTCCGTATTCGGAAAGCCTACGAGTACCAGCAACCGGACAACAGCAGCAGTGGCTTCACCTATGTCCAGCAAGGCCAGCAAACCAACACCGGCCTCGAACTCGGTGCCAGCGGCAAGCTCACCCCGCGCCTGGCCGTCGGCGCCAGCGTGACGGCCACCCGCGCGCGCGCCAGCGATACCGGCACCGCCGCCTACGATGGCCAGCAAGTGGTCAATGTGCCGCGCCTGCGCAGCAGCGTCTATGCCGACTATGCCCTGCCGGGCGTGGAAGGCGTGAACCTGATGGGCAGCTGGCTCTACAGCGCCAGCAAGCCCGCTACCCGCGACGGCAGCGTGAGCCTGCCGGCGGTGCATGTGTTCAATGCCGGCCTGCGCTACAAGCTGCGCATCAGCGGCCACACCGCCACCCTGCGCGCCAACCTCGACAACGTCTTCGACAAGCGTTACTGGAAGGATGCCGGCCAGTACCTGGGCGACGGCTACGTGCACCTCGGCGCGCCGCGTACCGCGCGGCTGTCGCTGCAATATGATTTCTGATCTGCCGCCCTGCTGAGTCACCATGGACGCCGCTTCCCATCATCTCACCCGCGTCATCAGCCACGGCATGGGCGTGGAGCCGGTCATCTCCGACTGGCCCGCGCTGACCTCGGCCGAGGTGGCGCGCGTGCTGCGCCACTATCCTGACGTGGGCCAGCCGCTGCGACTGGAGTGGCACAGCCCGCGCCCGTTCTCGGCGGCCTGCGTGATGCAGACCGAGAGCGGCCCCATCATCGTCAAGCGCCATCATGCGCGCGTGCGCGATGTGGCGGCGCTGGCCGAGGAACATCGTTTCGTCGCCCACCTGCAGGCGCGCGGGCTGCCGGTCAGCAGCGCACTGGCCACCCCTGAGGGCGCGACGGCACTGGCCGATGAGTACTGGACCTATGAGGTCTTCCCGCTGGCACCGGGCGTGGATCTGTATCGGGAAGCGATGTCGTGGACGCCCTTCACCAGCTGCACCCATGCCCGCTCAGCGGGACAGATGCTGGCCCGGCTGCACCAGGCCTCGGCCGGTTACGATGCGCCGGCACGCCCGGCGCGCCCGCTGGTGTCGAGCTTCACCATCTTCTCGCAGGAAGATCCGGTCCGTCCGCTGCAGCATTACATCGAGCAGCGCCCGGCCATTGCCGACTATCTGGAAAACCGTCCCTGGCGCGGCGAAGTGGCACAGCACCTGCTGCCCTGGCATGCCGCGCTCAAGCCGTATCTGGATGAATTCGTCCCGCTGTGGACGCACAATGACTGGCACGCCTCCAACCTGCTGTGGAGCGATGCCACGCCTGAAGCACAGGTGCAGACCGTGCTCGATTTCGGTTTGTGTGACCGCACCTGCGCCCTGCACGACCTGGCCACGGCGATCGAGCGCAACATCGTTGAGTGGCTGGCCATTCCACAACGTGCCGTGCAGTTGGTCCACCTCGATCTGCTGGATGCGATGCTCGATGGCTATGCCGCCACCGTGCCACTGACGGCACGCCAGATGCGCGCCCTGGCGGCATTGCTGCCGCTGGTGCATGCCGAGTTCGCGCTGGCCGAACTGGATTATTTCCACGGCGTCACGCAGTCGCCGCAGAATGCCTCGCTGGCTTATGACACCTACTTCCTCGGCCATGCCGACTGGTTCCACTCCGAAGAAGGGCAGCGGCTGCTCGGGCATCTGGAACGACGCGCGCAGGCACTGGAAAAAAACTAAGTTTTTGCTTGCTGCAGATTAAAAAAACGCGTCCGGAAAACTAAGTTTTCGGACGCGTTTTTTGTCTGCCGAGACTGCCGTGCTACTTGCTGCCCCGTTGCATCAGGCAAGGTATCAGGCAAAGTCCTTCACCGTTTCCGGCTCGATCAAGACCATGTTCTCATTGGCTCCGAGCCAGATTTGTCCATCCTGGATCGTGCATTGCAGCTGCATGGTGCGCTGGGCCAGCGCCGCCAGGGCCTGGCTGGCTTCGGCGGGAATATTGATGACCTTGAGGTTCTTGGCGCGGTCGACGCGGCTGCCGGTCTGGCCCCACCAGATGTGCGAGGTGCTGCTGTAGCTGTAGACCAGCACCTTGTCGGCACGGCCACAGGCCTTGAGGATGGCGCGGTCATCCGGCTGGCCGACTTCCACCCACACTTCGATGGCACCGGTCAGGTCCTTCTGCCACAGGTCCGGCTCGTCGGTATCGGACAAGCCCTTGCCGAAGGCCAGCGCCTCGCTGGCATTGAGGGCGAAGGCCAGCACGCGGATCATCATGCGCTCGTCGGTCTCGGAGGGATGGCGGGCGATGGTCAGTGCGTGCTGCTGGTAATAGTGCCGATCCATATCGGAAATCTGCAGGTCGGCCTTGAAGATGGTGGATTTGAGCGCCATGGGAATCTGTTCGTGCAAGGGAAAGGCAGCCCGGCGTGGCGGGCTGCCGTCAAAGGTTGGCAAGCATAGCCGATCTGGCGCGGCTGTGCGCGTTTGTGATGGGACAGATCAAGCCGGTGGCCTGTCACCGTGGCTGCCCCCGCCATGGCCGTGCGACAATGCCTGTATGAGCACTTCTTCACCTTCCCTTGCCCCTTCCCCGACAACTCCGAGCGACGACGCTGTCGTGGCGCTGACACGTGCCTGGCTGGAGCAGGCCGTGATCGGCCTGAATCTCTGTCCATTTGCCAAGTCCGTGCATGTGAAGAATCAGGTCAGATACCACGTCAGCCGGCAGCAGGATTGGAATGATCTTTCTGTCGAGCTGGAACAAGAACTGAGCTTTCTGGCAAAAGCCGACCCGGAGCAGGTCGACACCACCCTCTTCATCCTGCCGCTCGCATTAGCCGATTTTCACGAGTACAACGATTTCCTGGACTGGGCCGATCGCCTGCTGGAAAGAATGGAGCTGGACGGGGAATTGCAGATCGCCAGCTTCCATCCGGATTACCAGTTTGCCGACGCGGGACCGGATGATATCGAGAACTACAGCAATCGCTCGCCTTTTCCCATCCTCCATCTGTTGCGAGAAAGCAGCATCGACCGGGCGGTGGCTGCCTACCCCGACGCGGCCGCCATCTTTGAGAAAAACATGGCTACCTTGCGCAATCTGGGGCTAAGTGGCTGGAATATGCTTCCATTTGTCGTATCAAAAGAACAACAATAGCAACTGCGCAAAAAATCCTGTTAATATCTGTTACAAATTCGAAAATGAGTTTCTGCAACTATTGTGGAATAGAATTTTCTGACTGCATGAAAAATGTGCAATTATTTCTATATAGACATAGAATTATTGTTGTGCTGCTGCTTCAGGCGCACTAGGTCAGAGAACAGAGAACTTGAACCGTGTTGTTTTGAAGCCGTTCTTTGATAGGGCTTTCGATATCTTGCAGAAAGAGGCAACGCCTTCTCGGATAACGTCAGTCGCGTTTTGCAGTTTTACAAACAATTAATGCATAGGCGCAATGCCTTCCACAAACATCTGCATAATGGAACGTCCCGATCATGAATACCCACGATACTGCTGAATCCAACTCGATCACCGATCACGTCAACTACGATCCCAACCATCTGCTCGATGCGCTGATCGAAAAGCTGCATCTGAAGAATGATGCCGCCCTGTCGCGCGCGCTGGAAGTGGCACCGCCGGTGATCAGCAAGATCCGTCACCGTCGCCTGCCGGTGGGCGCATCGCTGCTGATCCGCATGCACGAGGTGAGCGAACTGTCGATCCGCGAACTGCGCGAACTGATGGGCGACCGCCGTGAAAAATTCCGCATCAGCGACAAGCAGTTCAAGCCGAAGCCAGGCGCAGCGCCCGGCGCACCGGCACCGACTGGCGGCACCCCGGAGTAATCGGCTGCTGTCCGGCAGCATTGCCCTCGCGGTGCTGTTACTGAGGCAGAGCTTCAGGAAAACTTAGTTTCCGCACGGAAAAAACCAAGTTTTCCTTGCGCCGGACCATATAAAAAAACGGAGCCATCGGCTCCGTTTTTCATTGCATCCTGCTGTGTGCATCGTGCGCGTCCGCTGCTGCGGACCACGCACTGCCTTCACCACCTCAAGCCGGGAACACCCCAGTGGACAGATAACGATCCCCACGATCGCACACGATGAAGACGATGGTCGCATTCTCCAGCTGATGCGACAGGCGCACCGCAACTTCACAGGCCCCGGCTGCGGAGATGCCGCAGAACAGGCCTTCCGTCACGGCCAGCTTGCGCGCCATGTTTTCGGCATCGGCCTGGCTGACGGATTCCACCTGGTCCACGCGGGAGCGGTCAAAGATCTTGGGCAGGTAGGCTTCCGGCCACTTGCGGATGCCGGGAATGGACGAGCCCTCTTCCGGCTGCGCGCCCACGATCTGCACCTGGGCATTCTGTTCCTTGAGGTACTGCGACACGCCCATGATGGTGCCGGTGGTGCCCATGGCGCTGACGAAGTGGGTGATGCTGCCCTTGGTGTCGCGCCAGATTTCCGGTCCGGTGGTCTCATAGTGCGCCAGCGGATTGTCGGCATTGGCGAACTGGTCGAGGATCAGGCCTTCGCCGTTCTTCTGCATCTGCTCGGCCAGGTCGCGAGCGTATTCCATGCCGCCGCTCTTGGGTGTCAGCACGATCTTCGCCCCATAGGCGGCCATGCTCTGGCGACGTTCTTCGGAAAGATTTTCCGGCATCAGCAACACCATCTTGTAGCCGCGCATGGCCGCCACCATCGCCAGGGCGATGCCGGTATTGCCGCTGGTGGCTTCGATGAGGGTATCGCCGGGCTTGATCTGGCCGCGCGCTTCGGCGCGGGTGATCATCGAGTAGGCAGCACGGTCCTTGACCGAACCGGCGGGATTATTGCCTTCGAGCTTGCCGAGGATGAGGTTGTTGCGGCGCTTGGCTTCTTCGCCGCCGATGCGCGGCAGCTGGATCAGCGGGGTATTGCCGATAGTTGATTCGATGGTCGGATAAGACATCTGCTTGGCTTCCTTGCGCAGCCGTGCGCAGGCACGGGGCGATCTTGGGTCGAAAGGGGCATTCTAATATGACTCCACCGCATGTGCCGGCGGCGTGACCTAACAAGATGCTTATAAGGATATAGCCAAATCATTTAAAGGAAGGTTGCCCTGCCTGCCCACCGACGATGCCCTACACTGTAGTGAACGGTAGTGAACACGTCCCCATCACAACTCCAACAGGGCGTACTCATCGGCAAGCGGCTGCGCAACCATGGAGACGACATGCACACCCATGACATCACCAACCAGGTCCCCGACCTGTGCGACTACAACCTCTACCGCAGTGACCTCGCCCTGAGCGAAGCGGTGCAGCGCGAAGGCGCACACTGGCACGACCGCACCCTGGCCAGCGAGGGCGAGCTGCTGGGCCGGGCCGAGATGCGTGAACTGGCCACGCTGGCCAACACGCACACGCCGGTGCTGCACACGCATGACCGCACCGGCCATCGTATCGACGTGGTGGAATTCCACCCGGCCTGGCATACGCTGCTGGAACAGCTGCGCCGCGCCGGCCTGCATGCGCTGCCGTGGATGCAGCCGGGCGATGGTGCCCACGCCGCGCGCGCCGCCGGCTACTTCCTGCATGCGCAGATCGAAGCGGGTTCGCTCTGCCCGACCACCATGACCTTCGCCGCCATCCCGGTGCTGCAGCAGGAACCGGCGCTGTTCGAACAATTGCGCAGCCGCCTCTTCTCGCGCGAGCACGACGGGCGCGACCTGCCGATCACGCAGAAGCGCTCCATCCTGATCGGCATGGGCATGACCGAGAAACAGGGTGGTTCCGACGTGCGCAGCAATGCCTCCATCGCCATGCCGGCCGATCCGCTGGAAGACGGACGCGGCAAGGCTTACCTGCTCTCCGGTCACAAGTGGTTCTTCTCGGCACCGATGTGCGATGCGCACCTGATGCTGGCGCGCACCGAGAACGGCCTCTCCTGTTTCTTCGTGCCGCGCTGGCTGCCGGATGGCGCGCGCAATCCCATCCTGATACAGCGTCTCAAGGACAAGCTCGGCAATCGCTCCAACAGCAGCAGCGAAGTGGAATTCGAGGAAGCCATGGGCATCATGGTCGGCGAGGATGGCCGCGGCATTCCGACCATCATCGAGATGGCCAACCACACGCGCCTGGATTGCATCATCGGCAGCGCCGCGCTGATGCGGCAGGCCCTGGTGCAGGCCCTCCACCATGCGCGCCACCGCAGTGCTTTCGGCCGCCGGCTGGCCGAACAGCCCATCATGCGCGCCGTGCTGGCCGACTTGGCCCTGGAGAGCGAGGCCGCCACCCTGCTGATGCTGCGCGTGGCGCATGCCTTCGATGCGCCCGATGATCCATTGCAACGCGCGTGGAAGCGCATCGTCACGCCCGCCGCCAAGTTCTGGATCTGCAAGCGCGCGCTGGAATTCACCGGTGAATGCATGGAAGTCTGGGGCGGCAACGGCTATGTGGAAACCGGTCCGATGGCGCGGCTCTATCGCGAAGCACCGGTCAATTCGATCTGGGAAGGCTCGGGCAATGTGATGTGCCTGGACGTCCTGCGTGCCATCAGCCGCGAGACCGAAGGCTTCGCGCAACTGCTGATTGCACTCGACGATGCGGCCAGCACCCATCCTGCGCTGGCACAGCGGGTGCGCTCACTCAAGCAGATGCTGTCGGCAGCGGAAGAAGAACGGGAAGCCTGTGCCCGGCGTCTGGTACAGCAACTGGTGCTGGCCCTGCAGGGCATGCTGATGGCGCGCCATGCCCCGGGCGGATCGGCCGATGCCTTCCTGGCCAGCCGCGCCGACGGCGATGGCGGACGTGTCTACGGCACCCTCGGCGGCACCAGCCTGGCGGCGCAGGAAGCCATCCTGCAGCGCGCCTGGCCTGCCGCATGAGCCGGCGGTCTCAGCCCGGCAGCGAAGGCATCAACGGACTGCGCTCGGCCCACGCCACGAAGAGTTTTCCACGGCGTGCGCGCACGCGGCGCTTCTTCATGGCGGAGTAGACCAGCTCGGCCAGCGTGCGCTGTTCAGCCGGGCTCATGGTCAATGACATGCGATACATGCGCAGCAGCATCAGGGCATTGTTCATGAAGGCGTTGTCGGCAGCATCGCTGCGCGCCAGCGCCGCCATCTGCGCCGCCAGCGTGAGCGTACGCGTGCCCTCGGCAGCGGCTTGCGCGGGCTGGCGCAGCCACTGCGGTTCCTGATCCTGCAAGGCGATGCGTTCGAGCACCATGCGATAGGACGCCTCCAGCTCGCCGGATTCGCCCAGGCTGTCGCCGATGGCCACCCCGGCCAGACCGGCCAGCAATTTTTCCAGCGCGCTGAAATTGCTGGCATGGCCGCTCAGTTCGCCATCGCGCCAGCCACCGCCGGCAGGGTCCAGCAGCCAGGCCAGGAAACCATGATCGAGTTGCGTCTGGCTGGCCGCACGGCTGGCCAGCAGGCGGCGCGCGATCACGGCCTCTTCGCTGCTCATGCGCGCGGCATGCGACAAGACCTGCTCCACCGCCTCCATGCCAGCGTCTCCCGACTGGCCCACGGCCGCCAGGCCCGCCGCTGCGGCACGCCAGCGGCGATAGGCCGCCAGGTCGCGCGCCAGGGCATCGATGTCTTCCAGCGCCATTGCATGCGACTGCGCATAGGCGTAGGCCTCGGCCAACAGGCGGCGATCCCCATAGGCGAGGAAGTCACGTGGATTGGTCCCTGCCGCAGCACGGCGTACCGGGGACGGCTCGTCCTCGCGGCGCGTGACGCCGAAGACGCGTTGCAGCAGCACCAGATAGGCGCTGTCCTGCGCCGCATGGGCGCTGTTGCCGATCTGGACCAGATCGGCCAGGCGCGGTGCGGCGGCGATCAGTTCGGCCAGCGAGGGGCCGAGACGGGGCAGCATCAGTCCGCGAATCACGCCGCCGGCCAGCGCGAGCGGACCGAGCGGCAGCACCAGGGTTTCCAGCATGCGCGCCAGGTCGGCTTGTTGTTGCGGCGGTAAAGCATTCGGCGAGGAAGGCGACTGCAACTGGTAGAGATCGAGATACTGCTGCAGCAGTTGCGCGTAGTTGTCCGGATAGGCGGTCTGCTCCAATGCAGACAAGCTGGCATAGAACACCAGCGCCGCCGTAATGACCGGCTTCCAGTCACCGCTCTCCAACGCGCGCTGGAACACCGGTGCCCAGTACTTCTGATCCAGCGCAGTGCGCTGGTTGGCCGCCGCGTAGCGCTCGTTGGTGGTGTAGGCACCGCTCTCGTCATAGACGATGGCCGACAGCTCGGCGCGCGACATGTAGGTAAACGGATTGTCCGCACGTCCATACAAGGACTCGGTGGCCTGGCGTGCCTGGCGCAGCCGCTGCGGATCATTCGACGGCGGCAGCTCGGCATCGGCGGCCGCAATCGCATCGGCCCCGCGGCGCGCGGCCACCAGCCGTGCTTCGATGGCAAAGAGCGTGTCACGCGTGATCGGGCGCGCGGCATCGATGAGGGTCTTCACCACACCTTGCATGGGACTGGCCTGGGCCGCCTCGGTCGAATCGACCGCCGCCGTGGTCACACTATCGACCGCCGTGGCCAGTGCCGCCATCAATTTGCCCTGGGCCGACAACGACAGCGTCACGCCTTCTTCAGGCAGCGCGGTGACGGTCGCCACGGGCGCGCCCGGCGGCGCAGCGTTGGCCTCATTGCGCGGCTGCTGTTGCTGGGCCAGTTGCGTGAGCGCATCGCGCGCCGTGATGGCCAGATCGGTTTCCATTGCCATGTCCACTCTCCTGGTTCGGAGTTCTCATGACTTGATTACGGTAAAAGATCGGCAATCTTTACACTTGCAAACCGGCATCATCCAGGCGGGACGCGGCGTCTCGGGCGATTGAGACGATTGCGGCGAACGTGGTGGCTCAGGATTTCTCCGATGCGCAGGTGCATGGCGAAGCGCTACATTAGGGCGGAACAGGAGAATCCCATGAACAAGACCCATGCCGTCGTCGCGCTGCTGGCGCTGATGCTGACCTGGCAAGCAGCCCGCACCGAGCGGGCCCTGGCCGCCAATGCCGGTGCGCTTGATATCTCGGTAGTGGTGGCGGAGAAGTGCCGCGTCGATTTTTCCGAGGGCAGCGCCGATTTCTTCCAGGTCTGTTCCGTCGGCGAGGGCGCAGCCAATGAACGCGCCCAGCAGATCATGGGGGCCATCACGGCCCTCGCCCCGCAGGATGATCCCTACTTCCTGGAGCGTGACCCGCAGCGTCCCGAGCGCGCCGCAGGGGCAGACCGCGCACAGGCTTCCGCGCCTGCGCTCCGGCGTGGGCCCAAGGTAGTGGTCATCAACTACTGAGCGGGTGAGGCCAGCGTGATGCGCCGCCGGTCCTGGCGCGGCAGGTAGTGATTGGGCGAGCTGCGCAAGGCCTTGCGGAACATGTTGGAAAACGCGCTCTGGCTGCGATAGCCCAGTGCCTGCGCCACCACCCCCACGGCATCCCCGCGCGCCAGCCGCACCAGCGCTTCGCTCAGGTGCACCTGCTGCACCCAGTGGCGAAACTGCAAACCCGTTTCCTTCGGAAACAGCCGGATCACCGTGCGCACGCTGGCCCCGCCCATCCCGGCCCAGTCGGCCAGCGAAAACTGCCGCCCGGGATCGTCCAGAATGGCTTCGCAGATGGCCTGCAGGCGGCGGTCGCGCGGCCACGGGATGGCCACCGGAATGGCCGGCGCACGGGCCAGTTCCGACAAGATCAGTTCGGCCACATGGCCGGCCCGGCTGAGCGGCGCATACTCGCGCGGCTCGGCCAGCAAGGCCAGAATCAATTCGCGCAGCAGCACCGACACTTCCAGCAGCCGGCATTGCGCGCCCAGCGCCTGGCCCTGCCGCTCATCGATGTAGAGGGTGCGCATGCTCACGCGCGTGAGCATCAGGATCTCGTGCTCCACCTGCGGCGGCACCCACAAGGCCCGCTGCGGCGGCACCAGCCACACGCCTTGCGGGGTGCGCACCTGCATCACGCCATCCACCGCATAGAGCAGCTGGCCGCGCCGGTGCGAGTGCGCCGTCAGCAGGTCGCGCGCCGACAACTCGCGGGCAAAGGCCACCACGCTGCTGGGCAGGTGCTGGAAGGCATCCACTTCGGCGCTGGGGCAGACGGAAGTCAGGTGGGCACGCATGGCATTTAATCGACAACAAGTGTCATCAGCATGAATAGGTGCCAATGATACGCTTCGGGTCTTCCTCGTGCTTGCCATCCCCGACACCATGACCAGTGCCACCGACTCCAACGCCGCCCTGCCTTCCGGCGCGACAGCCTCCACCGATTCTCCTGCGGCCATCGCCGCCCAGCCGCTGGTGATGAGCATCATCCTGGCCTGCGGCGGCGCGCACCTGATCAATGACATGATCCAGGCGCTGCTGCCCTCGATCTATCCCATGCTCAAGACCGGCTACGGGCTCACCTTTACCCAGGTCGGGCTGATCACGCTGACCTTCCAGGTCACCGCCTCCCTGCTGCAACCCTGGATCGGCATGTATACCGACCGCCATCCCCAGCCCTGGCTGCTGCCCACCGGTGCCGTGGCGACCCTGGTCGGCATCGTGCTGCTGGCGCTGGCGGGCAGCTTCACTGCCTTCCTGCTGGCCGCCGCCCTGATCGGCATCGGCTCCTCGACCTTCCACCCGGAAGCCTCCCGCATCGCGCGCATGGCCTCCGGAGGCCGCTTCGGCCTGGCCCAGTCGACCTTCCAGGTCGGCGGCAATGCCGGTTCGGCCTTCGGCCCGCTGCTGGCGGCGGCCATCGTGGTGCCGTATGGCCAGGGCAACGTGGCCTGGTTCGTGCTGCTGTCGGTGCTGGCCATCGTGGTGCTGTCGCGGGTGTCGGCCTGGTATCGCGGCCATCTCGCCGCCAACAAGGGCAAGGCCAGGCCGCGTGCGGCGCAGGCGCTGCCGGCGGCCACCGTGCGCCGCGCGCTGGTGGTGCTGGCGCTGCTGGTGTTTTCCAAATACTTCTACATGGCCAGCTTTACCAGCTACTTCACTTTCTACCTGATTGAACGCTTCCAGATGTCGGTGGCCTCCTCGCAGCTGTATCTGTTCCTGTTCCTGGGCGCGGTGGCGGTGGGCACCTTCGTCGGCGGCCCGATTGGCGACCGCATCGGCCGCAAGCTGGTGATCTGGATCTCGATCCTGGGCGCCGCGCCCTTCGCCCTGATGCTGCCGCACGCCAACCTGTTCTGGACGGCCGTACTGTCGGTGGTGATCGGACTGGTCATCTCCTCGGCCTTCGCCGCCATCGTGGTCTATGCGCAGGAACTGGTGCCGGGCAAGGTCGGCATGATCGCCGGCGTGTTCTTCGGTCTCATGTTCGGCTTCGGCGGGATCGGCGCGGCCCTGCTGGGCCATCTGGCCGACCTGTACGGCATCGCCTGGGTCTATGGCCTGTGCGCCTTCCTGCCGCTGGCGGGCGTGCTGACGGTGCTGCTGCCGGATGTGCGCGAGCGCTGAGAAGGAGTTGCCCTTTTACCCAAAGAAAAACCGCGCTGGCCTGTCAGGCCAGCGCGGTTTTTTCATCAAGATGACTTCGGTGTCGAACCGGCCTGCAGCGTGAATCACTGCCGCGCGGCATCCCGCAAGCGGAACAAGGCCACCACTTCAGCCAGGCGCGCCGCCTGCTCCTGCAGTTGCTGTGCCCCGGCGGCGGCTTCTTCCACCAATGCCGCGTTCTGCTGCGTGGCCTGATCCATGTGGGCCACGGCGTCGTTGGTCTGCTGGATGCCCTGGCTCTGCTCGCGGCTGGCGGAGGTGATCTCGGCCACCACGTCGCTGACCTTGCGCACGCTCTCCACCACGCTGCGGATGGTGCTGCCCGCTTCGCTGACGGTCTGCTCGCCGGCGCGTACCTGCTCCACCGAATCGCCGATCAGGACCTTGATCTCCTTGGCGGCCGTGGCCGAACGCTGGGCCAGCGAGCGCACTTCCGAGGCCACCACTGCAAAGCCGCGTCCCTGCTCGCCGGCGCGGGCCGCTTCCACCGCTGCGTTGAGGGCCAGGATATTGGTCTGGAAGGCGATGCCGTCGATCACGCTGATGATGTCCACGATTTTCTGCGAGGAGGCATTGATGGCGCTCATGGTCTGCACCACCTGCTCCACCATGGCACCGCCGCGGCCGGCGATCTCGGAGGCGGACTGCGAGAGCGTATTGGCTTCCTGGGCGTTGTCGGCGTTCTGGCGCACGCTGGAGGTCAGTTGCTCCATGGCGGCGGCGGTCTGCTCCAGCGAGCTGGCTTGCGATTCGGTGCGCTGCGACAGGTCCATGTTGCCGCTGGCGATGTCGCGCGTGGCGGCGTGGATGGTGTGGCTGGCTTCGCGGATGTCGAGCATGACGTGCTCGACCTTGTCGACGAAGCGATTGAAGGCGGCACTGATGCGGCCCAGTTCATCGGTACTGCCGTGGGTATCGAGGCGGCGGGTCAGGTCGCCATCGCCATCGGCGATTTCTTCCAGCGCACGCTGCACCACCGACAGGCGGCGCAACACGCGCGAGATCAGAGCACCCAGCACCAGCGCGGCGAGGATGGTCACCAGCACGGCCATGACGCCCGAGCTGGCCAGCATGGCGGTCAGCGAAGCCAGCGCATCGGCGCGGTCCACCGCCACCACCAGCAGCCAGTCGGTGCCGGCCACGCGGGCAGCGAACAGCATCTGCTGGCGGCCATCCAGGGCCAGTTCCTGATGGCTGTTGGCGGCCATGGCGGCGGCCAGCGATTGCGGGGTGATGGCGGCATCCAGGTCCGACAGCGGCTTCAGGCGCAGCTTGTCATTGGGGTGGGCGATGATCTTGCCGCCCAGGTCGACCAGGAAGGCGTAGCTGTTGGGGGTCGGCTTGATGGCCACCACGTCGGCCACCACGCTGTCGAGCAGCACGTCAGCTGCGGCTACGGCGGTGACCTGGCCATCCTTGCTGATGGCTTCGGCAAAGGTCACCAGCAGCTTGCCGGTACTGGCGCTGGTGTAGGGCGCGGTCAGCACCGGCCCCTTGCTGGAGGCGGCCAGCTGGTACCAGGGACGCTTGGTCGGATCGTAGTCGGGGGCCCGGTTGCGCTGCTGCGAGAACACGGCGTGCTTGTCGGCATAGCCGATGTAGGCCAGGTCGAAGCCACCGGCGGTCTCGGCCGCCTTCACGAAGGGCAAGGGCTCGGCGGCATCGGCCGCCTGCTTGATGGAAGACACCACCAGTTTGCGGGCGTCGGACCATTCGGCAATGGCGGACGCCTGGCTTTGCGCCAGCTGGACCATCTGGCCATCCAGCACGCTCATGGTGCGCGAGCGTGCCGTGAGGAAGTTGGTCAGGACGATGGCCAGCATGGCCAGCACGACGATGCCGGCACAGAGGGCGATGAGTCGGGTACGCAGGGAGGAAGATGTCATGATGTGTGGATCTGGAAAAACTGTGGATGATCGGGCAAACGCCTGCCCCGGCCACAGCAAGGCTGCGGTCGGACCTGAAGGCGGATGGAATGTCGTTATGACCCCGGTCTGGCCGGAGTGCAGGGAATGGTGCCGTCCGCAGTCATGAGCCCGGCCGCTGCCGTGGCTCGCCCGGTTCTGATGCGGATGACGCCATGTCGGATCGTTCCCCCCTTGTAGTCACGCGATCCGATTGATTGCAAGCGTAACAGCGGGCGATGCGGGCGTTTCACAAAATCGTGAAGTTCCCGGCACATGGAGATGAAGTGATGCGCGCATGCCACGTTGCCATAAGGAAACGTCATCCCTGCTTGCCACATGGCGGGCGCTGCACTTTTCTTGCGATTTAAGTCTGGCTTAATTTTCGGGGCCTACAGTAGGCACATCGGGATCTCCTCTTTCCCCTTGTCCGCTGCGACGACATCCAGCGGATCTTTCAGCCCGTCCCTCCCCCGGACGGGCTTTTTTTCGTGACGGCTCGCCTGGCCAGTGTTCCCGGGGGCTCTCAGGCCGCCTGCGACAGGTCCGGCTGACCGGCCTGCGCCTGCAGCGCACTGATGTGCTCGAACAGGTAGCGGGCATCGCGGTCGATGCCCGAGAAGCGGCCCGAACCCCAGGTGTATTGCCAGGGCAGGCCGAGGAAATACAAACCCGGTGCAGCCGTCACGCCGCGCACATGGCCGGGGTAGCCGCGCCCGTCGAAGATCGGTTCGGCGATCCAGCTGAAGTCGGTACGGAATCCGATGCACCACACCACGGCCGAGATACCCCGTGCGCGCAGGTCGAGCGTGCGCACTTCCTCAGCGGGCGGCTGCCAGACGGGCACATAGCGGGCCTCCGTCGGGGCCTCGATCTGCTGCGCGGCGATGAACTTGTCGATGCTGTCCTTGATGCTTTCGGAGACTGCATCGGCCTCGTCGAGATAGCCCTTGAGGCCGCCACCGAAACGCACCACCTCGCCCTCCAGCGTGTCGAACTTGCCGTAGAGCTGCATGCCTTCCAGGGCGAACTTGCGCAGGTCGATGTCGCGTCCGCCATCCCGGCCCGTGACGTAGTGATTGGTCTTCTCGCGCACCCCGGTGCCCAGCGGATGCTGGTCGACCGGCAGGTCGTAATACTTCATCTTGTCCAGCCACTCCACCACATCCTTGCCGCGATAGGTGCGCGCCACGCGCGGAGCTTCACCCACGCCCAGATGCACGCGCCGGCCGGCCAGGTGCAGGTCCTCGGCGATCTGGCAGCCGGACTGGCCGGTGCCGACCACCAGCACTTCGCCCTCGGGCAGCGACTGCGGATTGAGATACTGGCTGGAATGGATCTGCACGATATCGGCCGGCAGGCGCTCGGCCGCGCGCGGCACCACCGGGATGTGGTAACCGCCGACCGCCACCACCACCTGGTCCGCCGTGTAGGCGCCATCGCTGGCGCTGAGATGCCAGCGCTCACCCGCGCGCCACAGCTTCCCGACCGTCACGCCTTCGCGCACCGGTGGCTGGAAGCTGGCCACGAAACCATCGAGGTAGGCCACGATCTCGTCCTTCTTCATGAAGCCATAGGGATCGTCGCCGCGATACGGATAGCCGGGCAGGTTGCATTGCCAGTTGGGCGTGACCAGGCAAAAGGTATCCCAGCGCTCATGCCGCCAGGCGTGGCCGGCCTGGTGTTTTTCCAGTACCACGTGATCGATGCCGGCCTGCTTCAGGTACCAGCTGATCGACAGGCCGGCCTGGCCGCCGCCGATGATGATGACGCTATGGTGGCGCGTCGCGCCTGAGACTTGGGTGGACATGGTGTACCTCGTGCAGTGATGTCGTGTTGGATAAGGCGTGATGGAGCGATCAGGGCGTGAAGGACTCGACCCGGACCACCGGATCGGCACTGGCCTCGAAGCGGGCCGCCAGCTCCTCGATGCGGCGCAGCTGGTCCAGCGCCGAGGAACAGGCGAAGCCGTATTTCGCCCGGACCCGCTCGCTGCCGATGTTCAATGCCGTGGCGCTGCGCTGGACAAAGTCGGCCAGCGCGTAGCTGCGTCCCTCCTCCAGATGCTCCTTGACCACCAGCGAGGGGGAATAGCAGTCGGTGACGGTGTCGTCCGGCCAGCGGACACGAAAGTGCATTTCAGGCATGGTGTTCCTCTTGGAATGACGCTGCCACGGGCTGGCAGCGGATGAAATCTGCATACAGCTCCGCATGCCGGCGTGCCGAGCGCTGCCACGAGAAACGCGCACAGACTTCCAGGCCAGCCGCGATCAGGCCAGGCCGCGCCGCCGGCGCCAGCGCATGCGCGATGCCGGCCGCCATCGAGGCCGGATCGTGCGGATCGACCCAGGCACAGCAATCGCCGTCGAGATACTCGGTAAAGGGCGCGATGCGCGACACCACCACCGGCACGCCACTGGCCATGGCCTCCAGCACCACCAGTCCGAAGCCTTCCTTCAGGGAAGGAAAGACCAGCACATCGGCGCAACGGAACAGCGACGGCATGTCGGCATCGTCCACTTGCCCGAGGATGCGCACGGCGTCGGCCGGCAAGGCGGCGGCCGCCAGCTCGGCCTGGAAAGCGCGCTGATAACCGGCGTGATCCAGCACGCTCGCGCCCCCGGCGATGACCAGTTGCACCTGCGGATAAACGCGGCGCAGGCGCACGAATGCCTGCAGGATGCCCAGCGTATTCTTGCGCGGCTCCACGCCGCCCACGGCCAGCAACAGCGGCTTGCCGGTCAGGCTTTGCGCGCGCCGCACGGCCTGGTCGCGCGGATCCGGCCGGGGCGAATGGCGCAGCATGTCGACGCCATTGGACACCAGCTCGGCGCGCACGCCATGCTCGTGCTGCAGGATGTCCTGCCAGGTGCGGCTGACGCACAGCAGGCGGTCGGCCATGCGATAGCCGCGTTCCTGCCAGGCATGCAACTGCGGATCATCGAACTGGTCGAGGTGATGTACGGTGCGCACGTAGCCCCGGATCACGCCCCGCTCCACCAGCGTGGCCAGTGCATTGGCGCTGATGGAATCCTGGGCGTGACAAAGATCGAAGGCGTGCATGTCGGTCTGCTCAAAGCAGCGCAGGTAGTCCTCGATGCGCTGGCGCACCATGCCGACGACACCCTCGCACTGCACCGGCCCCGGCACCGGATGGAAGGTGCAGGCTGCCGGACGGAACAAGCCCTTGCCGCGCGCATCCGGCGCAAACAGGCTGACCTCATGGCCGAGCGCCTGCAGGCCCTCGGCCAGTTGCAGGGCATGCACCACGCCGCCGCGCGGATTGACGGAGTGGGTCAGCATGGCGATGCGCAGCGGTATGCGTGACGTCTCCATTCAGGCCTCCCGGCGCGGACCGCAACCGATCAGCGCTTCCTCGGCCAGGTTCCAGAACGGCAAACGCTGTCCGTGCCAGCACAGATCGAGCTGGCGGCTGTCATCGATGCGGCCCATGGACGCTGCCGCAATGCCGCGCGCAGCAAAGCGGGCCAGCACCTCCGGCAGGTCATCATCGGCCACGCTCAACAGGAATCCATAACTGGGAAAGGCGCTCAGCCAGCGCTGGAAATCAACACCGGGCGGACACGGTATGGCCTCCAGATCGATCACCGCGCCCTTGGCGGAGCACTCCAGCAACATCAAAGCGGTGCCGATCACGCCGGCCATGCTGATGTCCTTGGCGGCACGCGCCAGCCCGGCTTCGGCCAGTGCGGGCAACACGTCGAGGTCGCCGCGCAGACGTTCGGCGGGTGCGCCGGTACTGGCATTCCAGTAGGCATACGGTTCCTGGAAGCACCCGCGCAGATCAATGGCGGCCACCAGGTGTTCGCCGCTGCGCGCATCAAAACTGGTCAGCAGGCGCGTGGCCCGGCCGATGATGGAGACGGAAAGCTGCTCGCGGTCATTGCGGCGATTGCTGTGGCCGCCCACCAGCGGCACTCCATAGACGCGCGCGCCCTCGGCCAGTCCGTCGAGGATGGGCCGCGCGGCCTCGCCACCACGGCTCCACAGGGCATCGACCACCGCCAGCGGACGTCCGCCCATGGCGTAGATGTCGCTGACGTTGACCATCACGCCGCAGTAGCCGGCAAACCAGGGCTGCTGGTCGACGAACTCGTTGAGGAAACCTTCGATGGCAAACAGCAGATAGCCGTCGCCATCCGGAATGGCCGCACAGTCGTCGCCTACGGCCAGCGTATGTCCCTGGTGCTGCATGGCCGGGGCTGGCGGCAGCGCCTGCATCACGGCATCGATATCGCGCTTGTGCGCGATGCCGCGCGAGGCACGCAGGGTCTCGATGATCTGCGCCAGCGTGGGCGAACTGTCGCGCGCATTCATGGCGTGCGCTCCTCGCGGCCCACGACGAAACCGACATCGCCATCGCTGATCGGTGGATAGAACGACAGGTCGGCCTGCATCAGGTGATGCGGCAGGCCGTGGACTTCGATCTCTGCCAGCGTATGCCAGTGCAGGCGGTGAAACAGCGGCGCATTCTGGCTCTGCACCTGGGCCAGGAAGGTGTGGCAGCCATGCGCATGCGCGGTGCAGACGGCCAGCCGGATGAGACCGCTGCCGACCGAGCCGACGCGGCGCGCCTGCCGTGCCACGGCCAGCCGCGAGCCATGCCACACGCCTGGCGAAGATTCATGGATTCGCACCGTTCCTATGATTTCCCGCCAACCCTCATCGCGCTCCAGAACGGCCACGATGGGCATGGCGATGGCATCGGTAGCGTCGCCATCGTCCTCCTGAAATACCTTCTGTTCGGCGCAAAATACGGCGCGGCGCAGGCGGCGCGCTGCTTCGCGCTCCCCAGTGTCCAGCGCCAGCTTGATGCGCACGCCCCGCGCCAGGATCTCGGGGGCCAGCGATGCGTGTTCGGCGACGTCGCTCATTTCACTTCCTTTCGAACGAAGACAGCGAAGAGCAGGCACCGCACTTGCCGCACCCGGCCTTGGCATCGCCCGATCGCATGCCGGCGTGCTCCAGCATGGCCGCCAGCGGTGCCAGCAGGCGGCGCATGGCGAGGGCATCCGGCGAGGGATGGTCTTCCAGCGGCGTGCCCGAGATCGGCACGAACGGCACCACGAAGGGATACACGCCCAGCGCGATGAGCTGCTCGCTCATTTTCAGGATGGCCTCGTCGCTGTCGCCCAGGCCGGCCAGGATGTAGGTGCTGACCTGCCCGCGCCCGAAGACATCGACGGCAGCAGCAAAGGCTTCCATGTAGCGCTCGACAGGTACGGTGGCCTTGCCGGGCATGATGCGTTTGCGCACTTCCGGCGTGACCGCTTCCAGATGCATGCCCAGGGTATCGATGCCGGCATCGGCCATGCGGCGGAACCAGGCATTGTCGTCCGGCGGCTCGCACTGGCCCTGGATCGGCAAGTTCACCGCCGACTTCACGCCGAAGGCGCTTTCGCACAGCAGCTGCGCGCCGCGATCGGTGGCATTGGGGGTGCCGGTGGTCATGACCATGTGCTTGACGCCATCGAGCAGCACCGCCGCGCGCGCCACCTCGCCCAATTGCTCGGGGGTCTTGCGCAGGATGGTGCGGCCGGCCGCCAGCGACTGGCCGATGGCGCAGAACTGGCAGGACTTGCGGCGGCTCTCGTAACGGATGCAACTCTGCAGGATGGTGGTGGCCAGCACATCGGCGCCATGCAGCGTGGCGATCTTGCCGTAGGGGATGCCATCAAAGGTCTGCATCTTGTAGAAGCGCGGCTGGTGCGGGAAGGACACCACGCCCACCTCGACGCCATCGCGCAGGATGCGGGCAGCGCCATCGGCACCCGGCTGCGTGGCCACGTAGGGGGAGGACCAGGCCCCGGCGGTATGCACCGGGATCATCACGGTGTGGCCATCGACGGTCACCGCCTTGTGATCCGACGGCCCTGCCCCGCCCCGGCGGCTCTGCGCGCCGGCAGCGGGATCGTCAAGACGCAATCCCAGGGACTGCAGTTCCGAGATCAGCTCCACGGCCGCCTTGCGGCTCGGACGCTGGGGATGCAACTGGATGACGGCTGTCTGCATGAGGGAACCTCGCGGAAGGATGAGTGACGGGAGCAGGCTGTTCGGCCGGGAACAGCGAGGACATGGGAGACGTGCGGCGATCATCGATCACCAGGTGCAGCAGTTCCGGGCGCGCATAGTGGCCCACCGAATCCATCATGCGCTTGCGCTTGGTGACCAGCTCCATGTCGAGGTCGGCCACCAGGAAGCCTTCGCCACTGCGCAGGGGCTCGGCCAGCAGCTTGCCTTCGGGCGACACGATGGCGGTACAGCAGCCACCACGCAGCGCCTTCTGCGCCTGGGGATCGGGCTCGATGGCGGCGATCTGTTCATCGCTGAGCCAGCCGGTCGCATTGATGACGAAGCAGCCCGATTCGAGGGCGTGATGGCGGATGGTCACCTCCATCTGGTCGGCAAAGATCTGCCCCACCATGGAGCCGGGGAATTGCGCACAGTGGATTTCCTCGTGTTGTGCCATGAGGCTGTAGCGCGCCAGCGGGTTGTAGTGTTCCCAGCAGGCCAGCGCACCGAGGCGGCCGACGGCGGTCGGCACCACCTTCAGGCCGCTGGCATCGCCCTGGCCCCAGATCATGCGTTCGTGATAGGTCGGCGTGATCTTGCGGCGCTTCAGCACCAGCGTGCCATCGGCATCGAAGACCAGCTGCGCGTTGTAGAGCGTGCCGTGGTCGCGTTCATTGACGCCCAGTACCACCACCGTCCCGTGTTGGCGGGCGGCGGCCGATACGGCCTGGGTCACCGGACCGGGCACCGTCACGGCGCGCTCGTAGAGCAGCAGGTGTTCCGGCCCCGAAGCGAAGGGCGGCCGCACGAACGAGAAGTACGGATAGTAGGGAACGAAGGTCTCCGGAAAGACCACCAGTTGCGCACCTTGGGCCGCAGCATCGGCGATGGCCTGGCACACCTTGGCCACGGTGCCGTGTTCGCTGTCGAGGTCGGGCGCGATCTGCACCGCCGCCGCCCGTACCGTTCTCTTGTGCATGCTCATGGGCCGCCCTTCCGCTTACAGGGTCCAGGTATCGAGGATGAAGGCGTTGTCGCGACGATGCAGCAGCACCAGGTCCAGCACGTCCAGCGGATTGATGGGACGGATGCCCGGGATCAGCGAGGGCTCGCCATGGCCGTACAAAGCCTGCAGCGCGAAGCGGCAGGCGTAGACCTTGCCACCCTCTTCCATGAACTTGACGATCTGCTTGTTGAAGTTCTGGTGACCGGGAAAAGCCTCATCCCCCAGGGTCGGGAAACCGCGCTGCACGCCCAGGGTCACGCCGGGGCCATAGAGCAGGATCGAGGTCTCGAACCCCTTGCGCTTCAGGCGCGTGGCCTGCAACAGATTGACGAAACCGATCGAGCCTTCGAATGCCACGGTGTGGAAGGTCACCAGCGCTTTTTCGCCCGGCTGGGCTTTGACGTCTTCGAATACCTTCTCTTCATAATCCACCAGGAAATCGCCGGGGGCGTGGGCTGCTTTGGTGACTGCGGGCATGGTGATACTCCTCTCGATTGCTGTGGGTCGGCACTTGGGGAAGTGGTCCGGCGACCTCGCCGCGACGCTGGCATTGAATGCATCAGGCGTGCCACCGGCACCCCGTCAATGCAGGAATTGACTGCATAAAAATCCCGTCAATCTCTGCGCGCGAAGCCGCACGCCAGCATCGGTGCGGCTTGGCGAATCATGATCGGCGAGGTGTTTTTTGACCCTGGTGAAGCAATCCATTCAATCGCTCCATACAATTCGCCAACACCGCGCAAACCCGCTTGCACTCTGGCGCGGCGAGATGTGTTGAGTTGGTGCGCAAGGGCGCGCGAGGTGATGCACGACGGTGCAATTCGCGGTGCCACGGGCCGCGATTGGATGGAATGCAACTTGCATTCAATGAGATGTTTCGATGCAGTCAATATTGAACGCCGGCAATCAAGGAAAGCACCATGTCCAAGCACAGCAGCGTGTGGGTTCCCAAGTTGAAGAAGGGCGGCGGCCCGCTCTATCTGGCCATCGCCAATGCGATTGCGGAGGATGTCGCCACCGGCCACCTGCAACCCGAACAGCGTCTGCCGCCGCAGCGCAAGCTGGCCGAGTTGCTGGAGCTGGACTTCACCACCGTGGCCCGCGCCTATACGGAAGCGCATCGGCGCGGCCTGGTGGATTCGGTAGTGGGACGCGGCACCTTCGTCTGCGGCAAGCGCCGGCCGCGCATTCCGCGCGTGACCGAAGGCCGGCCCAACGTCGACATGTCGATGAACATGCCGCCCGAGCCGGAGTCGCCGGAGCTGATGGAATTGATGCAGGCGGGCTGGAACAAGGTCAACGGCCGCCTGCGTGATCTGCTGCGCTATCAGGATTTCGGCGGCTCGACTGAGGATCGTGAGGCCGGCGCGCTCTGGCTGCGCCGGCGCGCGCTGGTGGTGGAACCGGAACGGGTGCTGGTGACGCCGGGCGCACAATGTGCGCTGCTGGCCATCCTGACCATGCTGGTCGGGCCGGGCGGCGTGCTCTGTTGCGAGGACGTGACCTATCCCGGCCTGCGGGCGCTGGCCGGCCATCTCAACATCAAGCTGGTCGGCTTGCCGATGGACAACGAAGGCATCGATGCCGTGGCCTTCGCCGGTGCCTGCGCGCAATATGCGCCCAAGGCGCTGTACTGCAATCCCACCCTGCTCAATCCGACCACCTGCACCACCTCGCTGTCACGCCGCCAGGCGCTGGTGGACATTGCGCGCCATTATGAAGTGGCCATCATCGAGGATGACGCCTATGGCTTCCTGCCACGCGCAGCGCCGCCGGCCATCGCCAGCATCGGCAGCGAGCTGACCTACTATGTGACCGGCCTGGCCAAAAGCTTAGGCGCGGGTCTGCGCATTGCCTACATGGTGGCCCCCGACGCTGCCGCCGCCGCGCGCCTGACCGCAGCCCTGCGCGCCACCACGGTGATGGCCTCGCCACTCACCTCGACCCTCGCCACGCACTGGATCCGCGACGGTGTGGCCGACCTGGCGCTGGCCAACATCCGCAAGGAATCGATGGCGCGGCAGAAAATCGTGGCCCGCATCCTCCCCGAGCACAGCTATGCCTCGGAAGCGGAGGCCTTCCATCTGTGGCTCAAGCTGCCCGGCGGCTGGCAGGCCAGCAGCTTTTCGGCGCAAATGCGCAGCAACGGCGTGGCCGTAGTGGGCGTGGACGCCTTCTCGGTGACGGCGGCCCCGCTGCAGGCGGTACGGGTGTGCATCGGCGGCATCGCCAGCCGCAGCGACCTGCAGCACGCCCTGGGCCTGATCCGCAGCACCCTGGCCGAGCAGCCGCTGATCAAGCCGGCGGTGGTCTGAGCGGCCCGTCCGGGGCGAGATTAGCGAAATTGCAACAAGCAGAATCTTTCACATATGGTCATGCATATGAGATCATTAACGACCGGCAATCCTGACCGCACTGCCCTCGGCGCTCCACCGCCTGCGGCCCAGGGATGCCACGCCAACCCGTTCCCCGGTGCGCCGGAAATATGTACGAGAAATGTTGAAAAAAATTAAAACGGAGGATCTGGTCCTCGGGATGTATTTCTGCGGCTTCGAAGCGGCCTGGCTGGACCATCCGTTCTGGAAGAACAAGTTCCTGCTCAAGAACGAAGCCGACCTCAGGCAGGCGCATGGCAGCGGCATCGAGCACTGCTGGATCGATCCGGAGCGCGGCCTGGATGTGGCCGAAGCGGCTGCCGAGGCCGGGCCGGATGAAGCCGCAGCGCCCGCCGAGCCGAGCCCCGAACTGCCGCCCGGGCCCGACATCGACACCACCCTGATGGAAGCCGAAGCCCTGCGCGAGAACGCCAAGAAGGCGACCAAGGCCATGTTCAGCGAAGCCCGGCTGGGCAAGGCGCTGGACATGGAGCGCTGCGTCACGGTGGTGGAAGAAATTGCCGGTGCCGTCCTGCAAAGCCCGAATGGCACGCTCAGCGTGCTGCGCCTGAAGCTGGCCGATGAATATACCTACCTGCACTCGGTGGCGGTTTGCGCCCTGATGGTGGCCCTGGGCCGCACCCTGGGCCTGGATGAGAAGGCCTGCCGCGAAGCCGGTCTGGGCGGCTTCCTGCACGATGTGGGCAAGGCCTTCCTGCCGCATGAACTGCTCAACAAGCCGGGCAAGCTGACCGACGAAGAATTCACCCAGATCAAGAAGCACCCCGAGCTGGGCTACAAATACCTGAGCCAGGACCCCAACGTGCCCGATTACGCGCGCGATGTCTGCCTGCACCATCACGAGAAGATGGATGGTCACGGCTATCCGGAACTGCTTCGCAGTGGCCAGATCAGCCTGTATGCGCGCATGGCGGCGATCTGCGACGTGTATGACGCGCTCACCTCGGACCGTCCCTACAAGCGTGCCTGGGACCCGGCCGAAGCGATTTCCAGCATGGCGTCCTGGACCGGCCACTTCGACCGCGCCATGTTCCTGGCCTTCGTCAAGACCCTCGGCATCTATCCGGTGGGTTCCATCGTCAAGCTGGAATCCGGCCGCTCCGGCTTCGTGATCCGCCAGAATGCGCAGGACCTGACGCGGCCGGTACTGAAGGTGTTCCGCTACAACGACGACATGGAAATGAGCGACACCGAGATCCTCGACCTCATGGCCACGCCCGAAGCCGATACCATCGTTGCCCGTGGCGGCGAGGAATGGGCGCGCCTGAGCCATCTCGATACCATGCACATGCTCAGCACGGGCACGCCCTCCTGAGCCTGAGCCCGCTGACCGGTCAGATCCGGCCTGTTCAGGCCATCCCCAGCACCGTCATGAAGTGACGCCCGTGCGCCTCGTGCGAGGCCGCGGGCACGCTGATGTCACATGCCATCAGGAAGGTGGTGGCAGCCTCGATGAAGCCATCGGCCAGTTGCATCGCGTCCAGCAGCAGGTGTTCCATGATCCGCTCCTCGTCTCATGCCCGGCAGCGGGATGCGCCGGGCTTGAGAGGATCATGGCGCAGTGTTGTTATCGTCCTGTGTCAAAAGGCGTGCGTCCTGTTTCAATTGAAACCAGCGGAACCAACGCCCCCGTTCCGAGAGCGCCTCAGCCTGCACTGACCTGCCGAATCGCCGCTTCCCACGCGTGGATACGCTCCTGCGCCTGCTCGCGCGTGAAACGCGGCTCGAAGGTACGCTCCATGCGCCACTGCGCGGACAGCTCCGACAAATCACGATAGACACCGGTGGCGACCCCGGCCAGATAGGCCGCACCCAGCGCGGTGGTTTCGGTCACTTGCGGACGGATCACCGGAATGCCCAGCAGATCGGCCTGGAACTGCAGCAGCAGATTGTTGGCCGCCGCCCCGCCGTCCACGCGCAATTCGGTGATGGGCGAAACCGCATCCTTGACCATCGCGTTAAGCAAGGCAGTGCTCTGGAAAGCGATTGATTCCAGCGCCGCGCGGGCGATGTGAGCCACCGTGCTGCCCCGGCTCAAGCCGACGATGGCGCCCTTGGCACCAGGATTCCAGTAGGGCGCCCCCAGTCCGGTGAAGGACGGCACGAACACCACCCCGCCCGAATCTTCCACCGTGCAGGCCAGTCCCTCGACGTCGGTGGAGGTCTTGATGGCCTTGAGGCCATCGCGCAGCCACTGCACCACGGCACCGCCGATGAAGACACTCCCTTCGAGCGCATATTGTTTGCGTTCATCGACCTGGCAGGCGGCGGTACTGATGAGGCCGTTGTGCGAAGTGGCGCACTGGTCGCCGGTATGCAGCAGCATGAAGCAGCCGGTACCGTAAGTATTCTTGGCCATGCCGGGACGCACGCAGGCCTGGCCGAACAGCGCCGACTGCTGGTCGCCGGCGATGCCGCCGATCTTGACCGCCGCGCCCAGGTGCTGCGCATCGATCTCGCCATAGATGTGGGCCGAGGCATGCACCTGCGGCAGCATCGCGGCGGGAATATCGAGCCATTGCAGCAGCTCTTCATCCCACGCCCCGGTGTGGATATTCCACAGCATGGTGCGCGAGGCATTGGACACATCGCTCACGTGCAGGCGGCCCCCGGTCAGGTTCCAGACCAGCCAGGAATCGACGGTGCCGAACAGCAGTTCGCCACGTTCGGCACGCGCACGCAGGCCGTCGACATTGTCGAGGATCCAGCGCAGCTTGGTGCCGGAGAAATAAGGATCGAGCACCAGCCCGGTCTTCTTCTGGATGGCCTCGCCCAGGCCACGGTCACGCAGCGCCGCGCAGACCACTTCAGCACGGCGGTCCTGCCAGACCACGGCGTTGTAGACCGGCTTGCCGGTGGCGCGCTCCCACACCACGGTGGTCTCGCGCTGGTTGGTGATGCCCAGGGCGGTCAGCTCTTCGGCCTTGATGCCGCTTTGCGCCAGCACCTTCTGTGCCGTCTGCAACTGGCTCTGCCACAGGTCCATGGGGTCGTGCTCGACCCAGCCCGGCTGCGGGAAGATCTGCGGAAATTCCTGCTGGGCCGTGGCGACGATGGCGCCACTCTGGTCGAAGATGATGCTGCGCGAGCTGGAGGTACCCTGATCGAGGGCGAGCAGATAGGCCATGATGATTCCTTGCAGACGACTGAAATACTAAAGTTTGAAAATGGAATAACACATTCCTGCGGGCCGCAACCGCAATCCACATACGGCCATTCTCGGGAGAGACTAAGGTTCAACCCGAAACAAAGTCAACACGCACCCGATCAACGTGAAGACGCCACCCCGACACCGGCCGGGATGGCGTCATCTCACGCGTGATGGCGCTCAGGCTGCATCAGCGAACGCGGCCATCCTTCCAGGCTTGCAGCAGCTTGTCGTAGGGGATGGTCTCGCCCTTCGGCTTTTCGTTGGCCAGCTTGGCCCACGGTGCGCCCTTGTCGGACAGCCAGGTGGCCGGATCCTTCTTCGGATTCAGCTTGGGCGCGCACTGCTTCATGCCGGCGCGCTGCAGGCGGGCCATGATACCGTCCATTTCATCGGCCAGATTGTCCATGGCACCTTGCGGGGTCTTCTCGCCGGAGATGGCCGAGGAGATGTTCTTCCACCAGATCTGCGCCATCTTCGGATAGTCAGGCACGTTGGTGCCGGTCGGGGTCCACGCCACCCGGGCCGGGCTGCGGTAGAACTCGATCAGGCCACCGTACTTGGCGGCGTTCTTGGTGAAGTAGTCGGAGCGGATGTCGGAGTCACGAATGAAGGTCACGCCGACGATGGACTTCTTCAGCGACACGGTCTTGGAGGTCGTAAACTGCGCATACAGCCAGGCTGCGGCCATCTGGTCCGGCGGGGTGCTCTTCAGGAAGGTCCACGAACCGACGTCCTGGTAGCCGTTCTGCATGCCGTCCTTCCAGTACGGACCGTGCGGGCCGGGGGCCATGCGCCACTTGGGCGAACCGTCGGCGTTGACCACCGGCAGGCCCTGCTTGGTCATGCTGGCGGTGAAGGCGCTGTACCAGAAGATCTGCTGCGCGATGTGGCCTTGGGCGGGCACCGGGCCGGCTTCGGAGAAGGTCATGCCCAGCGCTTCGGGCGGAGCGTACTTCTTCATCCAGTCCAGGTACTTGGTCAGGGCATAGACCGCAGCCGGCGAGTTGGTGGCACCGCCGCGCGAGGTCGAGGCACCGACCGGGGTGCACTTGTCATCGGCTACGCGAATACCCCATTCATCGACCGGCAAGCCGTTGGGCAGGCCCTTGTCGGCGGCACCGGCCATGGACAGCCAGGCATCGGTGAAGCGCCAGCCCAGCGACGGGTCCTTCTTGCCGTAGTCCATGTGGCCGAAGACCTTCTTGCCGTCCAGTTCCTTGACGTCATTGGTGAAGAAGGCGGCGATGTCTTCGTAGGCCGACCAGTTCTGCGGCACGCCCAGTTCATAGCCGTACTTGGCCTTGAACTTGTCCTGCAGGTCCTTGCGCGCGAACCAGTCGGCGCGGAACCAGTACAGGTTGGCGAACTGCTGGTCGGGCAGCTGGTAGAGCTTGCCGTCCGGCGCGGTGGTGAAGCTGGTACCGATGAAGTCCTTCAGGTCCAGGCCGGGGTTGGTGTATTCCTTGCCGGGGCCGGCCATGTAGTCGCTCAGCACCACGGTCTGGCCGTTGCGATAGTGGGTACCGATCAGGTCGGAGTCGTTGACCCAGCCGTCATAGATGGACTTGCCCGATTGCAGCGAGGTCTGCATCTTCTCGACCACGTCGCCTTCCTGGATCACGTCGTGGATGACCTTGATGCCGGTGATTTCCTCGAAGGCCTTGGCCAGGGTCTTGGATTCATAGGCGTGCGTATCCAGGGTCTCGGAGACCACGTGGATTTCCTTGACGCCCTTGGCCTTGAGCTTGGCGGCCGCGTCGATGAACCATTGCATCTCGGTGACCTGCTGTGGACGCGACAGCGTGCTGGGCTGGAATTCGGCATCCACCCACTTCTCGGCGGCCTTGATGTCGGCCCAGGCATTGCCCGCGATACCGGCCATGGCCATGGCGGCGGCCAGCACGGTCAGTTTGATTTTCCGCATGTTCTGCATCATGTCTCCTCGTCACCTTCCCCTCAGTTGGCGTGCCGGGTAGGGAAGGAGAATCCCCGGACGTCCATTGTGATTACAGATCTGTTGCCTGCTGCCTGAAAACTCTCGTTACCCCTTGCGCATGATCAGCACCAGCGCCACGAAGCCCAGCGCCGCTGCATACCACTGTTCCATATCGGTCAGTCCGACCCAGGCCAGGTTGATGTAGGCCGCCGTCAGCAGCCCGATGAACAGGCGGTCGCCACGGGTGGTGCGCATGGGCAGGAAGCCCTTGCGCTCGATGGTCGGCGAGCGGATCTCCCACACCGTCATGCCGATCAGCATCAGCACCACGCAGACGAAAAAGATCGCAACCGGTGGCGTCCACGACATCCACGACAAAGCATTTCCCATGATCACACTCTCCCCATTGCGAAGCCCTTGGCGATGTGGTTGCGCACGAACCAGATCACCAGGGCTCCCGGAACAATCGTCAGCACGCCGGCCGCGGCCAGGATGCCCCAATCCATGCCTGCTGCCGACGCGGTACGCGTCATGATGGCGCTGATGGGCTTGGCGTTGACCGAGGTGAGCGTGCGGGCCAGCAGCAGTTCCACCCAGCTGAACATGAAGCAGAAGAAGGCCGTCACGCCCACGCCTGACTTGATCAGCGGCAGGAAGATGCGCAGAAAGAAGCGCGGGAAGGAGAAGCCATCGATATAGGCCGTCTCATCGATCTCGCGCGGCACGCCCGACATGAAGCCTTCCAGGATCCACACCGCCAGCGGCACGTTGAAGAGCATGTGCGCCAGCGCCACCGCGATGTGCGTGTCCGACAGGCCGATGGTGGAATAGAGCTGGAAGAACGGCAGCAGGAACACCGCCGGCGGCGTCATGCGGTTGGTCAGCAGCCAGAAGAACATGTGCTTGTCGCCCAGGAAGCGATAGCGCGAGAAGGCATATGCGGCGGGCAAGGCCACCAGCAGCGACATGACCGTGTTCATGGCCACGTAGATGATGGAGTTGATGTAGCCCGAATACCAGGACGGATCGGTGAAGATCGTCTTGTAGTTGTTCAGCGTCGGTGCATTGGGCCAGAGCGTGAAGACCGACAGCGTCTCCTCGTTGGTCTTCAACGACGTGTTCAGCAACCAGTACAGCGGCACCAGCGTGAAGGCGATGTAGACCAGCATCACCAGGGTGCGGGTGAGGGTCTTGTCCTGAGTCTTATTCATGTTGGCCACCCGAAGCATTGGCGTTGTTGCCGGCACTCTGCATCCAGTTGTAGAGCACGAAGGACAACAGCAGGATGATGAGGAAGTAGATCAGCGAGAAGGCGGCGGCCGGACCAAGGTCGAACTGGCCCACGGCTTTCTGCGTGAGGTACTGGCTCAGGAAGGTGGTCGAGTTGCCGGGACCGCCACCGGTGAGCACGAAGGGCTCGGTGTAGATCATGAAGCTGTCCATGAAACGCAGCAGCACCGCGATCACCAGCACGCCGCGCATCTTGGGCAGCTGGATGAAACGGAATACCGCCCAGCGGCTGGCACCGTCGATCTGCGCCGCCTGGTAATACGCATCCGGAATCGAACGCAGACCGGCGAAAGCCAGCAGCGCCACCAGCGGCGTCCAGTGCCACACATCCATGAGCAGCACGGTCAGCCAGGCGTCCAGCGGATTGGACGCGTAGTTGTAGTCGACGCCCAGCAGGTTCAGCACGTGACCGCCCAGCCCGATGTCGCCACGGCCGAAGATCTGCCAGATGGTGCCGACCACGTTCCATGGAATGAGCAGCGGCATGGCCAGGATCACCAGCGTGGCCGAGGATTTCCAGCCCTTGTGGGGCATGGCCAGTGCCAGGCCGATGCCCAGCGGCAGCTGTACCAGCAGCACGCAGAAGGAAAAGATCAGCTGGCGCAGCAGGGCTGCATGCAGCTCGCTGTCGCGCATGACATCGCGGAACCAGTCCAGGCCCACGAAGACTTTCTGTTCGGGGCTGATGATGTCCTGCACCGAATAGTTGACCACCGTCATCAGCGGAATGATGGCCGAGAAGGCCACCGTCAGGAAGACCGGGAGGATGAAGAACCAGGCCTTGTTGTTGTAGGGCTTGTTCATGGCTTAGCGTCCAATTCTCTCGTCGTTGCTGAAGTAGATCGTCTCCGGCTTGGCCAGTCGCAGCCACTGTGCGCCGGTGGCAATCTTCAGTTCGGGCGCCACGCGCGCCTTCACGCTCATGCCCTCGAACTGCGCGGTCACCAGCTGGCTGGTGCCCAGATGTTGTACCTGGGTGACCTCGGCACTGACGGCACCGGCCGTACCGGGTGCGGCCAGCTCGACGAATTCGGGACGGATGCCCAGCTTCAGCACACCGCTGCTGTTCTTCAGGGCTTGCAATTGCGCGGCCTCGACCTGCAGGCGCTGCTGGCCCAGCAGGACCGCATCGCCCTCCACGCGCACCGGGCAGAAGTTCATGCCGGGGCTGCCGATGAAGTAACCGACGAAGGTGTGGTCGGGGCGCAGGAACAATGCCTCCGGCTTGCCCTGTTGCACCACCTTGCCCTCGGTCATGACCACCACTTCATCGGCGAAGGTCAGCGCCTCGACCTGGTCGTGGGTGACGTAGATGAGGGTCAGCTTCAACTGGTGATGGATTTCCTTGAGTTTCTGGCGCAGCTCCCACTTCATGTGCGGATCGATCACCGTCAGCGGTTCATCGAAGAGGATCGCCGCCACGTCCTTGCGCACCAGGCCACGGCCCAGCGAAATCTTTTGCTTGGCATCGGCCGACAGTCCGGCGGCGCGCTGCTTGAGGTCGCGGGTCAGGTCGAGCATTTCGGCGATCTCGCGCACGCGGGCCTGCACTTCGCGCTCGGCGATCTTGCGGTTGCGCAGCGGGAAGGCCAGGTTGTCGAACACGCTCATGGTGTCGTACAGGACCGGGAACTGGAACACCTGCGCGATGTTGCGATCGCGGGTGGCCATGCGGGTCATGTCGCGGCCATCGAAGAGCACCTGCCCTTCGGAAGGCTGCAGCAGGCCGGATATGATGTTCAACAGCGTGGACTTGCCGCAGCCCGAAGGGCCCAGCAGCGCATAGGCGCCGCCGTCTTCCCACACCATGTTCATGGGTTGCAGGGCATAGTCCTTGAGGCTGGCCGGGTTGCCACTGTAGGCGTGGCCCAGGTTCTTGAATTCGATGCGGGCCATGTCAGCGGGTCTCCAGCGGGGCGCTCAGCAGGCGTCCCTGTGTATCGAACAGGAAGGCCTTGGCGGCGGCGATGCTCACTTGCACCGTGCTGCCGATGGCCACTTCATGCACGCCCGACAGCTGCGCCACCAGGGGCACATCGCCATGGCGCAGGTGCAGGTAAGTTTCGGAACCGGAGAGTTCGGCCAGGGTCACGCTGCAGCCCAGGCTCACGCCCGGCGCAGTCAGCGCTTCCAGGCGCACGTCATTGCAGCGGATGCCCAGCTTGCAGGGCTGGCCTTCCGACAGGGACAAGCTGCGTCCGGCGATCTCCAGCACGCTGCCATCGTTCATGCGGATGGCGGCCACGCCCTGGCCGGTGGAGATGGCCGTGGCGTCCAGCAGGTTCATCGGCGGATCATTGAAGATCGCGGCCACGCGGGTGGAGGCCGGACTGTTGAACAGCTCCAGGGTCGGCGCGAATTGCAGCAGGCGGCCCTCGTGCATCACGGCGGTATGGCCGCCCAGCAGCAGCGCTTCCTGCGGTTCGGTGGTGGCGTAGACCACGGTGGTGTCGCCGGTGGCGAAGAGCGAAATCAATTCGCTGCGCAATTCCTCGCGCAACTTGTAGTCGAGGTTGACCAGCGGTTCATCGAGCAGCACCAGCGGGGCGCGCTTGATGAGTGCACGCGCCAGCGCGCAACGCTGCTGCTGGCCACCTGAGAGTTCCAGCGGCAGGCGCTGCAGCAGGTGGGTGATGTGCAGCTTGTCGGCAATTTCCTTGACGCGCTTGCTGATCTCCTGCTCGGGCTGCTTCTGCAGGCGCAGCGGCGCGGCGATGTTCTCGAACACCGTCAGGCCGGGGTAGTTGATGAACTGCTGGTACACCATCGCCAGGTTGCGCTCGCGCACGCCCACGCCGGTGACGTCCTGGCCATCGACCAGCACGCGCCCTGCGGTGGGCTTGTCGAGCCCGGCGATGATGCGCATCAGGGACGTCTTGCCGGCCTGGGTCGGGCCCAGCAGGACGTTGATGCCGCCTTTGGCAAGATTGAGGTCAAGCGGGTACAGGTGCGTTTCGGCACCGACCGTCTTGGCCACTTGTTTCAATTCCAGGGTCACGCTGTCTCCTCGCTACTTTTTTGATTGATCTGGTATGCGGTGACCTGGCTCAGAGGGGCGTGGCGTCCGGCAGATTTGCCAGCCACGCCTCCAGCCGTCCTCTGTGCTGCGGCCCGCAGTGCAGGCCCAGCTTGCTTCGCCGCCACAGGATGTCATCCGCACCGCGCGCCCACTCGTGTTGCACCAGGTAGCGCGCCTCGGCCTCGTAGAGGCCCGGTGTCAGTTCTTCGCCCAGCGCCGCCAGGCTGTCGGCCTGGCCGATGATCTGGTCCACACGTGAACCATAGCTGCGCGCATAGCGATGGGCCAGCCCGGCCGGCAGCCAAGGATAACGTGCCTGCAGCTTGCGCAGGTAGGCATCGAAGTCGTAGCGCGCCACCATCTTGCCGGGCTGTTCCAGATCGCCGCCGGGCAGCGGCGCACCGGCCGTCCACGGCTGGCTCGATGCACCGAGGTGCGGGGCCAGCATGAACAGCGCTTCTTCGGCCAGCTTGCGATAGGTGGTGATCTTGCCGCCCCAGACGTTCAGCATGGGCGCGCCCGCATCATCGCATTCGAGCAGGTAGTCGCGCGTGATGGCCGAGGCATTCTCGGCGCTGTCGTCCAGCAGGGGACGCACGCCGGAGTAGGTCCAGACCACATCTTCCTTGCCGATCTGGCGCTTGAAGTAGCGGTTGGCCATCTCGCAGAGATAATCGATTTCTTCCGCATCGATCTCGACCTTGCCGGCATCGCCGTGGTATTCGAGGTCGGTGGTGCCGATGAGGGTGAACTCTTCCTGATAGGGAATGGCGAAGATGATGCGCTTGTCCGGGTTCTGGAAGATGTAGGCGTAGGGGTGATCGAACAGGCGCTTGACCACGATATGGCTGCCCTTGATCAGGCGCAGGCTGCGGCCGGTCTTGGCCTGCGGCACCGACTGCGCAAAGCGCGCGGCCCAGGGACCGGCGGCGTTGACGATGGCGCGGGCACGCACTTCTTCCTGTTGCACGCCGCTGGCGTGCTGGTGTTCCAGCACCGCATGCCAGGTATCGCCTTCGCGGCGGGCGCTGATGCACTTGGTGCGGGTGAGGATGCGGGCACCGCGTTCCTGGGCGTCCATGGCGTTCAAGACCACCAGGCGCGCATCGTCGACCCAGCCATCGGAATAGACGAAGCCCTTGCGATAGTCGCCCTTCAACGGCTGCCCGCCCGGATGGCGGGCAAGGTTCGCGCCTTCGGAGGCGGGCAGGATCTCGCGCTTGGCGAGGTAGTCGTACATGAACAGCCCGGCGCGGATCATCCAGGCCGGACGCTGGTTGGCGTCGTGCGGCATGACGAAGCGCAGCGGCCAGATGATGTGCGGTGCCGAGCGCAGCAGGACTTCGCGTTCCTGCAGGGCCTTGCGCACCAGCTTGAATTCGTAATATTCGAGGTAGCGCAAGCCGCCGTGGATGAGCTTGGTGCTGGCCGAGGAGGTATGTTGGGCCAGGTCATGCTGCTCGCACAGCAGCACGCGCAGGCCGCGCCCGGCCGCATCGCGCGCAATGCCTGCGCCGTTGATGCCGCCGCCTACCACCAAGAGATCATATTCGAGCGTCATTCGCCGCTTCTCCGTATTGGATCCGTATGGGTTCCGGGTTGTAACTGTATTGGTGCCGTAGCAAAACTGTACTGGCCGCGCCAATGACACCGTACTGCTGTCGGGGCCGCCACTGTATTGCTGTCGTGTTTCCGCTGTATTACTGCCGTATTGGTGCCGTATTGGCGCCGTGTTGCTTGTGTGCGGTAACCGTATTGCCGTCTCAGCGGTTCCGCTGTGTTTGCGTGCAACAGCTGCCGGGCAACTCCGCACTTTCCCGGGAGTTGCCAATGCACCGTAAGATAAGCGACATCCCGAAAGTAAATCAACAATTATTTGTTGTTTTATGTTCGTTTATGTTTTTTAATGTTCATATCCAATCTAAATTGTTTCCCAAAAATCAACGGATTTCGATCACCTCCATGCTCAATCCCAGGCAACAGACGCTGCTGGAATGCGTTCGCAAGCACGGCACCATTTCAGTGGAAGAGCTGGCCCAGCAGCTGAACGTGACCACCCAGACCGTGCGCCGCGACGTCAAGGCGATGGTTGATGCCAGTTTGCTGGCGCGTTATCACGGCGGGGTCGGGCTGCTGTCTTCGACCGAGAACATTGCCTATCCCGAACGCCAGGTCATGCATGCCGACGCCAAGCGCCGCATCGGCCGCACGGTGGCGGCGCGGGTGCCGGATGGCTGTTCGCTGATCCTGAACCTGGGCACGACTACGGAAGAGGTGGCGCGCGCCCTGCAGCAGCACAAGAACCTGCACGTGGTGACCAACAACCTGAACGTGGCCAATTCGCTGGCCAGCAATCCGGCGCTGGAGGTCATCATTGCCGGCGGCGTGGTGCGCGCGCGGGATCGCGGCATCGTGGGCGAGGCCACCATCGATTTCATCCGGCAGTTCAAGGTGGACATCGGCATCATCGGCATTTCCAGCATCGAGATGGATGGCGTCTTGCGTGACTTCGACGCCCGTGAAGTCAAGGTCGCCCAGACCATCATCGAGCAGTCGCGCCAGGTCTGGCTGGTGGCCGATGCCAGCAAGTTCGGACGGCAGGCGCTGGTGAAGATGGCGCACCTGTCGCAGATCGACGTGCTCTTCACCGATGCCCCGCCCCCGCCGGAGCTGGCCACCCTGCTGGCGGAAACCGATGTGGAAGTGGTGATCGCAAAGTAAGCGCGTGAGGCACGCATGCGGCAAAGGCATGCGCAACTGCCCTCACCTTGTTTTTCAACGATGGGCGACATGGATCAATCCATGCGCAATCATCGATTGTCGTCGTGCGGCACGCGGAGGATATTGACGCTTGCAGGCAGGAACAACAGTTGGCCATTGCAGCACAAGGCCGCGTCCTGCCCTGGCATCCCGTTGATCCCCCCGAGGAGTGCATATGACGCAAATGATGAAAGCGGCCGTCGTCCGCGAATTCGGCAAGCCCCTGTCGATTGAACAAGTGCCCGTCCCCACGCCTGGTCCGGGCCAGATCCTGGTCAAGTTCGAAGCCAGCGGTGTCTGCCATACCGACCTGCACGCCGCCCATGGCGACTGGCCCGTCAAACCCACACCCCCTTTCATTCCCGGCCACGAAGGCACCGGCTACGTCGCTGCGCTGGGCGCGGGCGTGAAGCACGTCAAGGAAGGCGACCGCGTCGGCGTGCCCTGGCTGCATACGGCCTGTGGCTGCTGCTCGCCCTGCCGCACCGGCTGGGAAACCCTGTGCGCCGAACAACAGAACACCGGCTATTCCGTCAACGGCAGCTTTGCCGAATATGGCCTGGCCGATCCCAACTTCGTCGGCCACCTGCCCGCTGGCCTGGACTTCGGCCCGGCAGCCCCCGTGCTGTGCGCAGGCGTGACCGTCTACAAGGGCTTGAAGGAAACCGAGGTGCGCCCCGGTGAATGGGTGGTGATCTCCGGCATCGGCGGCCTGGGCCACATGGCCGTGCAATATGCCAAGGCCATGGGCATGCACGTAGTCGCTGCCGACATCCACGAAGACAAATTGGCGCTGGCCAAAAAACTGGGCGCGGACCTGACCGTCGATGGCCGCGACCACAATGCGGTGGCCGAAGTCCAGCGCATCATCGGTGGCGCGCATGGGGCGCTGGTGACGGCGGTGTCGCCCAAGGCGATGGAACAGGCGTTCGGTTTCCTGCGTGCACGCGGCACCATGGCGCTGGTGGGCCTGCCACCGGGCGACATCAGCCTGCCGGTGTTCAATACGGTGTTGAAGCGCATCACCGTGCGCGGCTCCATCGTCGGCACGCGCCAGGATCTGGAAGAGTCGCTGGTCTTTGCGGCCGAAGGCAAGGTGGCGGCGCACTTTACCTGGGACAAGCTGGACAACATCAATGCCATCTTTGCGCGCATGGAAGAGGGCAAGATTGATGGGCGGATTGTGCTGGATCTGAAATCAAGCTGAAACGACCTCGCCGTTGTACTTTGTTCCATTTTGTATCGAACTACAGGTAGTCAGAACAAGGACTGCTGCAATCCGACAACAAGCGTCTCAAGCGGTGGCCCTCACTTGCACGTGAGGGCCACCTGCCTTCTTGTCTGGGTGCCGAATTCAGGCTACCCTGCCTCTCTGATCCCCCTGAGCACCGCCCGACTGGCCCGATTTTCTCGGACGGGAAGAAGCCTCGTTGGTCACTGCTGCCCGTGGGGCGAAATGAATGGACGCGGACTTCGCACCTTGTGGTGCTTCTTCCGCCTGTATCATTCGAATTGGAAAAGAGCTTGATGAACCAAGTATTGCGTGCTGCGTGGCCACCCGAGTTTCCGGATGTCGTCATTCATAGCCCGGAATCCGTGGTCAAGAAACACCTTGCCTACGACTCCGCGAAGGCGGGAGACGTAGAGGCCGCCATTGAATTGATCAACGATACGATCAGCGATGACGCGATTGAATCGCTGATCGACATCGGTAACGCATGGTCACCCGTGCTGATCAGTGTTCATGCGGAAGAACGGGTCGGGGTGAACGCCATCCCTGAAGTCATGGCGGATTACTTGGGACAGATCCTGGGTTGGAGTGTGGAAAGTGACGTAGTCCAGGCCAACGTCGTCAACCACACCGGAGCCAGTGGTTTCTCCCGTTTGGCAAGACAGGCATTCTTTTCGGGATCGGTGAGGCGTGAAGTCTATGTGATCGTGGATGATTTCATCGGGCAAGGCGGGACCATCGCCAATCTTCGCGGGCACATTCATCAGCAAGGCGGAATCGTCCTTTGTGCCACCACATTGACTGGCAAGCCGCACTCAGCACTATTGCATCAGAGCCAGGATCGGCTCATTGAATTAAGGAGCAAACATGGTCAACTCGAAGAGTGGTGGAAAGAGCGTTTCGGTTTCGGCTTTGAGTGCCTTACGGCCTCCGAAACCCGTTACCTCATCAACACTGCAACAAGCGAAAAAATCCGCGCTGGCATCGAAGGCACAGATGCGGGTCAGTAGGTCTCCGTCAGGAAAGTGTGTGGTCAAGATCAGTTCAAGCACGCCAACCGGTACAGCAAGAAACCTCTCCAGCGAAGAACTCAAGGCGCTGCGGGAAACCAAGCGCCAGGTGGCCAGGCATGTGCAACTGGAATTATCAAACGACAAGAAGGCCATGAAAAACTAGCGCCTCCTATCCTGGGGGCTTTCTCTTGGCGTCGAAGATGCTATGCCCTCAAAGAATCACCGTGGGCATAGCTGTCATCCCTTTCTTCGGGAAACCAGGGACGCGGAAATTGGCGATTCCGCCCGTCTCCTACCAATACCCCAACACCTTCCACCACACCATCCCCACCGTCGCAAACACCAGCAATTCCACCACCGCCATCACGAAACCCACGCCCCACCACTTGCCCATGGAGACATAGCCGCTGCCGAAGATGATGGGCGAAGTGCCAGTAGCGTAATGCGTCAGCGTCATCATCACGCCCGAGCCTGCAGTCATCATCAGCATGAAGGGCACCACGTACTGCGGCGGCAGCAATTGCGCGCCCACCGTGAGGAAGGCCAGCATCATCGCGCTGATGTGCGCGGTGGTGCTGGCGAAGAAGTAATGCGACAGGACGAAGACCAGCAGCAGCACTGCAGCCACCGCGATCCAGCCCATGCCGCTGGCCACGATGGCGGCCTTCATGCCTTCCGAGAACCAGGCCACCACACCGGTCTTGTTCAACTGCTCGGCCAGCATCACCAGGGCGCCGAACCACACCAGCGTATCCCACGCGCTCTTTTCCGAGAGCACATCATCCCAGTCAATCGTGCCGGTGATGATGAGCACGAACAATCCAACGAACGCCACCACCGTGGGATCGAGGGTGAAGGCCGCCCCCAGCAGCATGGCCGGGACGTTGGCCCACAGCAGCAGCAACAGCGCAAAGGTCCCCAGCATCACCTTCTCGCTGGCCCCGAGGCGACCCATCTTGTCCAGCTCGCTGCGGGCGTAGTCCACCGCATTGGGCGTGGACTTCAGCTCCGGCGGCGAGAGCAGGTAGATCACCATCGGCATGATCAGCAGGCACACCAGGCCGGGCAGCAGCATGCACAGCGCCCAGGTGGTCCATGAGAGTTGCAGCGCATGGCCGGTGGCCTTGGCCACGTAGTTGACCACCAGCGGATTGGGCGCGGTGGCGGTGAGGAACATGGCCGAGGTGATCGGATTGGCGTGATAGTTGACCAGCGCCAGATAGGTGCCGACCTTGTTCTGCGTGCCCTTGGCCGGATCGGAATCGAAGGCATTGGCAATCGACTTCATGATGGGATGCACGATGCCGCCGCCACGCGCCGTATTGCTGGGCGTGAAAGGAGCCAGCACCAGTTCGCAGATGGCCAGTCCGTAGCCGATGCCCACCGTGCGCTTGCCCAGCAGCGCAATGAACATCAGCCCGACGCGGCGGCCGAGCCCGGTCTTTTTCAAGCCACGCGAGATCAGGATGGCCACCACGATGAGCCAGATCAGCGGATTGGAAAAACTCGCCAGCGCATCGGCAATCGCGCCCTTGGAGGAAGTCGAGGTGACCTGCGACAGCGAGACGATGACGATGGCCATCATCGCCATCACGCCGATGGGCATGACCTTCAGGATGATGGCCACGATGGTGGTGAGGAAGATCGCCACCAGAGCCCAGGCCTTGGGCTCCAGCCCCGCCGGGCAGGGTGTGAGCAGCAGCAGGATCAGGACCGCCGTGGCGATCAGGGCCGGACCCAGCTTGAACGGGACGGCATCGTTGAAATACTTGAAGGTGGCTTTGAGTTGATTGAACATCACATCATCCTGGGACGGAAACTGGAAGCATGAAAGCAAGATGGCCGCACAGCCTGTTGCCGTGCGGCCATCCTGGTGCCAAGTATAGTCAGCCGGGTGAGTGCGCTGTTGCGCTTAATGCCGATGTTTTGATCTAGGCCAGTATTAGGGCCTGTTCACATTTAATCTGCGAGTGCGAGAGGTCGCCAAGCGTTGACTGCCTAGGCGCAGCGACGCGCCGTGGTGGTGCCACGGCAAGGAGCTGCAACAACGGCAGGCGACGCTTGGCGGCCTCTCCCGGAGGGTTGCCCCCAGAAGGCGCGCTGGCCGCGTTGCACGTCAGGGCTGGTGGCACCACCACCAGCCCTGACGCGCGCCTTGCCAGCCCGCCTTCTGGGGGCAACGCATCTCGCAGATTAAATGTGAACAGGCCCTAGAAAAATCAGCCACAAGCATTCGTTTCGACGAGGGCAGAGAAAAACATCCACGATGTCATCGATATCGGCATGACAGCGGAAATGCTCCGCCTGAGGCAGCTCTCGGGCCTCGCCAGGTCTTGACTGTGGTCAGGACATCACCACAGCTTGCTGCGCCTGCCGCTGACGCGGCTTGAGCAACCTGGGACGCACGATGGTCACCGCAACGGTCCATGCAATCACCAGCGCCAGTACGTACAGGGCGATGAATCCCGCAAAGCCGAGGTGGGGGGAGAGCGCCTTGGCAATGCCAAGGAAGGCGGCATAGCCCCAGCTCACCGCACTCACCACGCCGATGGCCAGTGTCGTCAAGCCCAGCACGGCGCTGCGCCGGGTGGCATTGGCAAGCTGCGGCAACACGTAAAAATGGACGCCGACACCGTTGATGCTTAGTATCGTCACCACCAGCAACTTGGCCAGCAGCTTGCCGTTCTGGAGGATGAGATGCGGATCGAAGCCGGTATCGATGCCGATCACCGTCAGCCCGGTGGCCCACAATGCCAGCAGTGAAATCAGCACGATGCTTGCCAATCGTTCAATGAGCCTGGCACGGGAAGGACTGCCCTGGCGGTTGAAGACAAGAAAGTCCACCATCACGATGGAGACCGCGGCGGCGATCATGGAGATGATGTGAAGATAGATCATCGAAATGCGGGTGACGTCCAGGAAGAGTTTCATGATTCCTCAATAGAAAAGTTCTTGGCACGTAAATACGATGAGAGCCTGAAGAGGTTCAAAAAATGAGATGAAAACAGAATGAACCTTTTGCCGAGAAGTCGGCATCAACGGCACATACAGAAAAATTGCAACAATGTCCGGACCTTCATTCAATTCCATCGAACAAGAAGAAATCGACCTGCTCGACCGTATCTCCCAGGGGGACAGGCGGGCGTTCGAGCGTCTCTATCGGCACTATTTTCCGAGACTGGCACAGTTTCTCCGGCGACTTGTCCGGGACGGCCAGCTCAGCGAGGAGATCATCAATGACACCATGTATGTCGTATGGACCAAGGCCCATACCTACAACGGACAATCCCGGGTCTCGACCTGGATTTTTGCCATTGCCTACCGGCAGGGGCTGAAAGCCTTGTCCAGGGTGGATACTCCGGTGGAAATGGATCAGGAGAGCATGGTTGCCGATGAATTCGAGGAGCCGGACAAGCAGTTGAGCGAGGCCCAGCTGCGGCGCCATATCGGCGGAGCCCTGGATCGCTTGTCCTTTGAACACAGAACCGTGATGGCCCTGACCTATTTCCATGGCATGAGCTACGACGAGATCGCCCACACCATGGGTTGTTCGATTAATACGGTGAAAACCAGAATGTTCTATGCGCGGCAGAAGCTGAAGGTCTTCCTGTCGGCATACGCATAGGGAGGCGTCATGACAGACATTGAAATTCTTTCCCACGACGAGACCGAAAAACTGCTTCCGTGGTTCGTCAACGGAACGCTGAACGAAGAGCAGCAGCGCGCGGTACGCGAGCACCTGCAATCCTGCCCGGAGTGCAGCGCGGCCTATTCCTGGGCCTGCCGCGAAAGAGCCGCAATCTACACGGAGCAGGAGGCCGTTCCCGACGTCGAGGCGAGCCTGGCGCGGATGATGGCCCGCATCGAACCGGGAGCGCCCGGAAAAACCTCCTCTTTCCTTGGCCGCATGACCTCCCTGTTGGTCGGCAAGCCCTGGATGCCGGTCGCCCTCGCCCTCCAGGCAGTGTTGGTGGTGGCGCTCGGCCTGGGCGTGTTCATGCAATCCGGCGTCAAGCAATACGTGGCGCTGAGCGATGCAGATAGCGGAAAGATGAAGATCGCCATCGTGTTCAAACCCGATACGACGGTGCAGCGGATGCAGGAGATCCTGCGCGCCATCAACGCCAATATCGTCGCCGGGCCGACGGTGACCTTCGCTTACGTGGTCGAAATGCCTGCTGGCGAAGAGAGCGGCGCCCTGCGGCACTTCAAGCAGGCACCGGAAATCTCGCTGGCGCAAAGTCTGGGGCCGGGCAAATGAGTCTGGCGCGTCGATGGACCGCGCTGCTGCTGGTCTCGCTGGCCTTGCTGGCCGGCGCCCACGCCTTGGCCGAAGCCCCCGCGCAGGGGCCGCCGGAAGCGCGCCAGATCCTGGTGATGCTGCATCTGCCGGCACCGCACTTCCGGCCGGATTCCAGCTATGGCGGCGGCTATCGCAACGAAGCGGCCGGCCATGCGCGACTCACGATTGCCCGGGAGATCGCCAATCAGTACCAGCTGACGCTGGTTTCGCGTTGGCCCATGTCCACGCTGGGCGTGGATTGCTTCGTGATGAACGTTCCCGGCAGTGCCAGCATGGAAGAGACCGTCAAGCTGGTCTCCGCCGATAGCCGCGTCGAATGGGCGCAGGAGATCAATTCCTTCACCGCGCTGGGCGCGTCGGATCCGCTCTATCCGATCCAGCCGAGTGCCAGATTCTGGCATCTTGACCGGATTCACTCCGTTGCCACTGGCAAGGGCGTGCGCATCGCCGTCATCGACAGCGGGGTCGAGGATGATCATCCCGATCTGGCCGGACAAGTCACCGAGAGAGAGAACTTCGTTACCGACCGGAGTTATGCAGCCGAGTCCCATGGTACCGCCGTGGCCGGCATCATCGTAGCGGTCCGGGACAACAACATCGGCATCGCCGGCATCGCCCCGGATGCCAAGATCATGGCGCTGCGCGCCTGCTGGCAGAATGGCGACAGGAGTCTGTGCAACAGCTTTACCATCGGGCAAGCGCTCAATTTCGCCATATTGAACGGCGCCAAGATCGTCAACATGAGCCTGGCCGGTCCCAGGGACCAGTTGATCAAACGCCTCATCGAAGTGGCCCAGCAGCGCGGCATGCTGATCGTGGCCGCCAGCTCCGGCGACGATCCGGCCGGCGGCTTTCCGGCCTCCGTGCCGGGCGTCATTGCAGTGGCCGACAAGATCCTGCCCTCGCGCCCGGCCTCCACGCTCTACGCTCCCGGCCAGGGTATCCCCACGACCACGCCGCATTTCGCCTGGAACCTGGTATCAGGCAGCTCCTTTTCCGCCGCCCATGTATCGGGACTGGCAGCCTTGCTCGTGCAACTGCGTCCCCGCGACAGTCCCGAACAGATCCGCAAATCGGTCATCACCAGAAACGCTTATATCGACGGCGCAGGAAGCGGTAATATCGAAGTCTGTGCGACATTCAGGAAACTGGTGGAAAGATGCGTCTGCGAATGCCAATAGATTCGGCTTCACTTCCGGGGAATCATGCCCCTGCGTAGGTATGCCGCCGTCGCGCTGATGATGATCAGCGCCGATGCGCTCGCGCAGATGAGCAAGAGCATCGGCGGCTCATCGGACTACTGGTATCGCGGAATATCCCTCTCGTCGGGGCTTCCGGTCGTTCAAGCTACTCTCAACCATGATTTCCGGGATGGCTGGTATGCAGGCGCATCCGGTTCCGGGGCCAGGAATTCGAATGAGGCGAGCGTAGGTCAGCTGGTCCTGTTCGGTGGCAATGCGATGCGGCTGGATGCCACCACCAGCCTGGACTTCGGTGCGCACATGACGCGCCTGCTTGATGCTCCCTCCCTGGTTTTCACCGAACTCTACGCCGGCATCGTCAAGGAAAGGTATTCCTTGCGGCTCTATTATTCGCCGCGCTATCTGGGTGAGAAGAAGCAGACCACCTACCTCGATTTCAACATGGCTCATCCTCTTTCTTCCTCCGTATATCTTTCGCTGCACCTGGGGTGGCTGGAATCCATGGCGGTCGAGAGCAAACGCTTTTCCAACCGCTTCGATACGCGTCTGGGGATCGGCACCTATATCGGATTCTGGAATTGCCAGGTGACTTACAACATGGTGCGGGCATCGGAGCCGCTCACGGTGAATGCGGCGAACCGGGTCATTCTGAATCTGAGTTATTCGTTCTGATGTTGATGGCGCCTGCCGTTCATCAGGCCAAATGGAACGGTCTCTGGTTGGCGAGCAGAAGCCGTCCAGGCTGGGCATTCAATGAAGTGCCTTACATCCATCAGCAGCAAAGGCAACGTTGAACAGGCCCTGCACGCATCAGAAAGCGGCCCAAGCCCGCATGGGCTGAAACGTACAGATCCGCCGATTGCGAGCTGTTGCACTCCATGTCTCGCACCATTAACGGAATCTTAATGCTCTTTCACAACAGCGTTAAGCAGCCGCCTGCCACGCCCGGCCCTCGCCGAAATAGAAGGCCCGGATATCGGCACGCTCCCGCAACGCCCCTGCCTCGCCGCTCAACACACTGTGCCCGTGCTCCAGCACCGTGGCGCGATGCGCGTACTGCAGCGCCACCGCCGAGTTCTGTTCGGCCACCAGCAGGGCCACGCCCTCCTCGCGGTTGAGCCGGCTCAGTTGCGCAAAGATGTCCGCCACCACCTTCGGTGCCAGCCCCATCGAGGGCTCATCCAGCACCAGCAGGCGCGGCCGCGAGATCAGCGCGCGGCCGATGGCCAGCATCTGCTGCTCGCCGCCCGAGCACAGCCCGGCCAGGCTGCGGCGACGCTGATGCAGCAGCGGAAAGAAGGCATAGATGCGATCCAGTGCCTCCCGCAGCACGGCACGCCGCGTGAAATGCGCAGGCCAGCCGGTGAGCAGATTCTCTTCCACGCTGAGGGTGGAAAAACAATGCCGTCCTTCCAGCACCTGCGCCAGTCCCTGCCGCACCAGCTCGGCAGGACTGCTGCGCGCCACCTCCCGCCCCTCGAACAGGATGCGCCCGCCGCGCACCTGCCCGCGCTGCGCCGCCAGCAGATTGGAGACCGCCTTGAGCGTGGTCGACTTGCCCGCGCCATTGGCCCCCAGCAGGGCGTGGATCTCGCCCGCCTGTACGTCCAGGCTCACATCCTGCAAGGCCAGCAGCGCGCCCTGATAACGCACCTCGATGGACTCGATCTGCAACAGCGGCGCACTCATCTCAGCTCCATGCGTGGAAAGGCGGCTTGACGCCATTGAGGTAGTAATTGCCGACGATGGCATATTTCCAGCGCACCGGATCATGCAGCGTGTGCGTGCGCGCATTGCGCCAATGACGGTCCAGGTTGTACTGGCCCAGCGTGGAACGCGTGCCCGCCAGTTCGAACAGCTTGTTGGTGGCGTGGATGGCGATCTCGGTGGAGAGTACCTTGGCTTCGGCCGTCAGGATCTGCGCACGCGCCACGTTCTCGGCATCGGGGGCGGCGACGGCCGCATCAATGGCGCGGCCCGCGCGTTCCAGCAGCGCTTCGCTGGCATGCAGGCGGATCTGCAGGTCGCCCACGGCCTGGATCGAATACGGATCTTCCCAGGCGTGATCGCGCTGGCTGTCGATCCACGGGCGCGACTTGGTGCGCACGAAGTCCTGGGTATCGGCAATCGCGGCGCGGGCAATGCCCACGTCCACCGCAGCCTGGATGATCTGGAAGATGGCGCCGTCGGCGGAGGGTTCCAGGTAGCCCTTGTAGGCCGGGATCAGATGCGTCTTCGGCACTTTCACCTGATCGATGATGACGGTGCCGCTCAGGGTAGTGCGCTGGCCGAAGGCTGACCAGTCGTCAATGACGGTCAATCCCGGTGCATTGCGCTCGGCCACCACGTACCAGGTGCGGTTCTCTTCATCATTGGCGACGATGGGCACGTAATGCGCCAGCAGCGCGCCGGTGGAGTAGAACTTCTTGCCGCTCACGATGACGTGGTCACCGGCATCGACGAAGCGCGTCTCGAAGTCCGCAGCCCGCTTGGATCCCGACTCGGAGAAGGCATTGCCCCAACGCACGCCGCGCAGGAAATCGGCGAAGAAACGCTGTTGCTGTTCCGGGTCGGAAACGGTGCGCACCGCTGCCACGAAGCCCAGGTGATTCTGCGTGATCTGGCCCAGCGACGGGTCGGCCGCGGAAATGATGGCGATCACTTCGGCCAGCGTGGCATAAGAGACTTCGGCCCCGCCGAAGGCACGCGGCACGTTGATGGCCCACAGGCCGCTTTGCGAATAGGCCTCGATCTCTTCCACCGGCCAGCGGCGCAGCTGATCGCGTTCGGAAGCGCCTTGCGCCAGGCGCTTGGCCAGCGTGTGGGCGACGGCGATGGCTTCGGCGTCATCACGGATCACGTGCGCCGGTTGCGCCGCGCGCGGCAAGCCGGGTACCGGGCCGCTGGCGGGAGAATAAGACTGTGTGGAGGGGGCGAGCACGGCAGACATGGTCGGACCTTTCAGAAAAAATGGAGAAGTGGAAGAAGACGGCAGGTGGTCCCGCAACAGCGCATCAGTGCATCACCGCAGGACCGCGCTGCCCTCAGTCATCGATGCTCTTGCGCACCTTGATGTTCTTTTCCTTGGCATAGGCCAGGGCGGACTTTTCGATGATGGGACGCAGCAGTTTCCAGTCCGGGGCGATCCAGTCGGAGACCACGTTCCACTGCTTGCCATCCCATTGCTGGAAGGCCACCAGGCCATCGCCTTCGTGGTTGTCCCAGGTCACGTGGATGGAGTGGAACAGGCCCTTGGCACCGAGTGCAGCCGTGCGGGCCTGGTCGATATTGAGGTTCTCCAGACCCCAGCGGATTTCATCCCCGGTGAGCGTGCGCTTGCCGAATTTGGCCTGGGCGATGCGGATCGCTTCCACATTGAGGATGCCGTTGAGCACGCCGAGATTGTGATAGACGCTGCCGATGCGCTTGGGATCCTGCAGGTTGCCCTTGCCAGCGCCGTAGACGGTCTTCTGGATTTCCTGCAGCACCGGATACTGCGCGCCTGCGGCCACGGTGGTGATGGCCACATAGCCCTTGGCCGCGTCACCAGCCGGGATCACGTCTTCCTCCGAATTGGACCAGACGTTGCCGATGATGTGGTCCGCCGGGAAGCCCGATTTCTGCGCCGTCTTCAGCGCCACCGGGTTCATCACGCCCCAGCCGCGCAGCACCACATAGTCGGGCTTGGCGCGGCGGATCGCCAGCCATTGCGCCTGCTGGTCATTGCCGGGGTGCGGCACTTCGATCTGCTGCAGCGAGAAACCATATTTTTCCGACAGCAGCTTGTAGATCGGGATGGTCTCCTTGCCATAGGGCGAACCGTGATACAGCACCACGATCTTCTTGCCCTTGAGCTTGTCGCTGCCGCCTTCCTTGCTGGCGATGTAGTTGACGATGCCCGAGGTCTCGCTGTAAGGGTTGAGCAGCAGCGGGAAGATGTACTTGAAGACGCGGCCATCGGTGGTATCGGTGCGGCCGTGATTGATGGTCAGCAGCGGCACCTTGTCGGCCGTGACGCGATCCAGCAGCGCGTAGGCGATGCCGACCGAGAGCGGATTCCAGGTGGCGATGTTGGGACGCTGCTTGAGGCGCTCGTAGACTTCCACGCCGCGCTCCACTTCGTACTGGGTCTCGCCTTCTTCCCAGGTCAGCTTGACGCCGCCCACGCCGCCATCGCGCAGGTTGACCAGGTTCAGGTAATCGATGAAGCCGCCAAAGAAGCCGGTCCCGCCAGCCGCATACGGACCCACCCGGTAACTCTGCAGGGGGAAGAATTGTTCATCGGCATGGGCATTTTGCAGGCCTGCAGACAGGAGGGCTGCGGAGAGAATGAAGGTTTTTAATAATTTTGCGTGCAGCATGGTGAGAGAGCTTCTCCGTGGTGAGGGTGGAAGTGAAGGTAAATAGTTATGACGCAGACGCGCGCTTGTGAAGGCGACGGCGTGCGCGTCCCCACAGGGCAGCCAGGCCCTGAGGCTCGACGATGAGGAAGAAGATGATCAGCGCCCCGAGCACGATGCGCTGGCTCATTTCCAGCACGCCGGAGTCGAACCACTGTCCCAGCAGCAGGCTGCCCAGGCGCGACAGCAGCAGCGGAAACACCACGATCAGCGCCGCCCCCAGGAAGGCCCCGCGAATGGTCGCCAGCCCGCCGATGATGACGATGAAGAGAATCTGCAGCGAACGATCCAGATTGAAGCCGGCCGGTTCCACCGTGCGCAGGTAGACGAAGCCCCACAGCACACCGGCCACGCCGATGACGAAGGACGACACGGCAAAGGCCAGCAGCTTGGTGCGCAGCACCGGCACGCCGATCACGCGGGCCGCCTGTTCGTTGTCGCGCACGGCGATGAAGTGATGGCCGGTCTGGCTCTGTACCAGCCGCCAGCACAGCAAGGTCAGCACCGTGACGATGGCCAGCGCGAACAGGTAGCGGCCCGCCGGCGTATCGAAGGCCAGCCCGCCCACCACCAGCGGCGGCGCATCGATCACGCCGGACGGATTGTCATTGCTGAACCAGCTGAACTTGACCAGCACCCACTGCACGAAAAACTGCGCTGCCAGGGTCGAGACGGCCAGATAGAAACCGCGCAGGCGCAGGCTGGGCAAGCCGAACACCAGTCCGATGGCGGTCGCGGCCACGCCGGCCAGCGCGATGGAGACCAGCAGCGGCAGGCCCTCCACGCGCAGGTTGAGGTTGTAGGCGGCGAAGGCGCCCACCGCCATGAAGGCCGAACTGCCCAGCGAGAGCTGGCCCGCGTAACCGGTCAACAGATTGAGCCCGACCGCCGCCAGCGAGAGTGCCAGGAAAGGAATCAGCAAGGCATCAATGACATAGGGCGAGGCGAACCAGGGAAGAATGACCCAGGCCACCACCAGCAACAGCAGCCAGGGTGCGGCACGCCGCCACGAGAGCCCGCGCAGGGGCAGCACGCGCGGCGATGAAGCGAGAGAAGTCGTCATGTCAGGCCCTTTGCCATGCACGCTGGCCGAACAGGCCACTGGGCCTGACCAGCAGGAAGGCCAAGGCGGCCACGTAAGCGAACCAGCCTTCGATGCCGCTGCCCACCAGCGGACCGAGATAGACCTCTGCCAGTTTTTCCAGCGCACCGATGAGCAGGCCACCGACGATGGCACCCAGTACCGAATCGAAACCACCTAGCACCAGCACCGGCAAGGCCTTCAGCACCACCAGTGACAGCGAGAACTGCACGCCCAGGCGCGCGCCCCACAAGAGTCCGGCGATCAGTGCGATCAATCCGGCCGTAGCCCACACGGCGGCGAGGATGCGCGGCAGGCGCAAGCCCACTGCCAATGCGGCAAAGCCGTCATCGGCCAGCGCGCGGAATTCCAGGCCGAGGCGGGTGTAGCGGAAGAAGGCCGACAGCAGCGCCACCATCACGGCCGCCGTAGCCGCGGCGAAGAGATCGAAGGAAGAAATCATCATCCCGCCCAGTTGCAGGGGCGTATCGGCGATGCCCAGCTCCAGCGCATGCACCTGCGTGCCCCACAGCAATTGCGCCGCGCCCTCGATCACGTAGGACAGACCCAGCGTGGCCATGAACAGCGTCATCGGCGACTGGTTCTGCAAGGGCCGCAACACCACCCGTTCGATCGACAGGCCCAGCAGGATCATCGCCGCCAGCGTCAGCAGCAAGGCCAGCGCGAAAGGAACATCGCGCTCCACCAGGCTCACGAAAGTCAGCGCGGCAAACAGCAGTTGCGCGCCCTGCGCAAAGTTGAGCACGCCCGAGGTCTTGTAGATCAGCACGAAGCCGATCGCCACCAGCGAATACATCACCCCCGAGAGCAGGCCACCGGTCAGCACTTCGGCGAAGAACACCCAATCGAAGTCAGCCATCACGCGGCCTCCTGCGTGGTGTGATGCTCAGGCTGGGCCACGCCCAGATAGGCCTCGATCACGGCGGCATCCTGGCGCACCTCGGCCGGTGCGCCATCGGCAATCTTGCTGCCATGCTGCAGCACCACCACGCGGTCGGAGAGTCCGAAGACCAGGCCGATGTCATGTTCGATCAGCAGAATGGCGGTCCCGAACTGATCGCGCGCGGCGCGCACGAAATGCGTCATCTCGCTTTTTTCGGTGACGGTCATGCCGGCCATCGGCTCATCCAGCAACAGCAGCCGGGGCTGCGCTACCAGTGCGCGCGCCAGTTCCACGCGCTTCTGCAGGCCGTAGGGCAAGCCGCCTGCCGGACGCTCCGCATGCGCGCGCAGGTCGAGGAAGTCCATCATCTGCGCGGCCAGTGCACGGGCCTCGTTGCGCTCGCGGCGGGCGCGGCCGAGACCGGCGATCTGTTCCACGAAACTGGCCCGCATCGCATCGACACGGCCCAGCACGATGTTGTCGCGCACGCTCAGGCCCTTGAACAAGGCCAGGTTCTGGAAGGTACGCGCCACGCCCAGCCGCGCCAGACGTGCAGTGGGCACCTGCCGGAAACGCTGTCCGGCCAGGCTGACCGTTCCCTGCGTGGGCCGGTACAGTCCGCTCATGACGTTGACCAGCGAACTCTTGCCCGCGCCGTTGGGACCGATCACGGCCAGGATCTCGCGTTCATGCAGGGCCAGGTCGACATGACGCAAGGCCTGCACGCCACCGAAGGACAGGCTGATGCCCTCCAGTTGCAGGACCGGCGCGACGCCGGCCTGCACCGAGCGCTGCGCCGATGTGCCAGCGTCTGCGTCCACATGGGCGGGCAGCGCGAGCTCAAGCGTGCCGCTCATGCTCATGCCACCGCTTCCAGTGTCTTCGCCTGCTGTGGTGCAGCCGCTGCCGTGGCCTGACGCGCCTCCAGTTCACGCACCAGCGGCAACACTTTCTGGCCGAAGTATTCGACTTCCTCGATGAAGTGCAGGAAGCCGGTCAACACCAGATCCACGCCGATGGCCTTGAGCGCGACGATGCGTTCGGCGATCTGTTGCGGTGTGCCGATCAGGTTGGTCTTGAAGCCGTCGTTGTATTGCACCAGGTCGTCGAAGGTGGACTTGGCCCAGTTGCCCTCGCCTTCGGGCGAAGCCTTGCCCGCCTGCTTGACCGCGTCGCCGAAGGCGTGCACCGCCTCCACGTGGGCGTGGTCGATGATGTCCTGCAGGACGGCTTGCGCTTCTTCTTCGGTATCGCGGGCGATCACGAAGGCGTTCACGCCGATGCGCACCTTGTGGCCGTTCTGCGCGGCCTTGGCCTGGATGTCATCGATCTGTGCCTTGAGCCCCTCGACCGTATTGCCGTTGGTGAAGTACCAGTCCGAGACGCTGGCCGCGTTGTCGCGCGCCGCACGGGAGCTGCCGCCCTGGAAGATTTCCGGGTGCGGCTTCTGCACCGGTTTGGGACTGAGCGTGTAATTGTTGAAACGATAGAAATCGCCCTTGAAGGTGAAGTCATCCTGGGTCCAGATGCCCTTGAGTGCGCGGATGAATTCATTGGAACGGCGATAGCGTTCGTCATGTTCCAGCCAGGGTTCGCCGATGGCCTGGAACTCGCCCTTGAACCAGCCGCTGACCACGTTGATGGCGATGCGGCCCTGCGAGATGTGGTCGATGGTGGCGATCTGCTTGGCCACCACGGCCGGATGCCACGGACCGGGCAGGATCGCGGCCAGCACCTTGAGCTTGGTGGTGGCGTGCAGCAGGGCCTGGCTGAAGGAGACCGACTCGTGCTGGTATTCGGCACCATAGCCGGCGGTGAAACGGATCTGGCTCAAGGCGTATTCGAAGCCGGCCTTTTCGGCGGCCACGGCAAGACGCTGGTTGTATTCCAGGCTCCAGTCGGTGCGTTGCGGGATCGTGCTCACCACCAGGCCGCCGCTGACGTTGGGGACCCAATAGGCGAACTTGACGGCATCGGTGCGAGGGGTGGCGGAGGTCGTGGTAGCGGGGGCTTGGCTCATGAAAAAACTCCTGTGAAAAAGAGGATGATCGGGTGATCGAAAATGAAATGGCGCGCGGTGATCAGCGGGCGGCGCGGGACGGTGCCGCCGATGCGGCAAGGCCTTGCAACACCGGCAGCGCCCGCTGCACGGTCAGGGCAATGCGTTCCTGCAGGGCCGCACTGATGATGGTTTCGTTGTCGAACTCCAGGGCATTGGCATACACGCCCAGCGGCAGCGTGAGCGCCTGGAAGAAGGCGAACAGCGGACGCAACTGGTGATCGATGGCCAGCGCATGGCGATCGCTGCCGCCGGTGGCGGCCAGCAGCACGGGCTTGCCGAACAGCGACTCCTGCGGCACCAGGTCGAACAGATGCTTGAACAAACCCGAATAGGAGCCGCGATAGACGGGGCTGCCCGCCAGCAGTACATCGGCGTTTTCAATGGCGGCGATCTTCTGGCGTACGGGGTCTGGCAACTGCGCCAGTTCAGTGGCACTGAGCAACTGGCCGCTCAGGTCGGAAAGCGCCACCACTTCCGTCTGGATGGCGATGTGCTGGCCCAGCTCCGCTGCAATGGCATTGAGCAGGCCCAGCGTACGGGAGGGACGGCGGCCGCTTCCGGCGACGATGAAGACTTGCAGGGGACGGCTCATGAAGAAGGCTCTCCTTGGATGACTGAAGGAAGGACGCGATCGCATCCGCCCTCCTCATTCAGCGAAGAACGTGCCACCCTGTGAAGCCTTTCAAATCAAGGACTTGCAAAAAACCGGACTACTGCTGCAGCAGCAATCTGCTCACGCGCTGCTGCTGGAGCAGCAGGAAAGTCGCCCTGATGTTTCTCTTTATTTACTAAGTTTTCCAAGCTGTATGACAGCTTTGCATTCCTGCACCCATGCTGTCGCCAGACGGCGACGCATCTTCGTCAGTCCCTTGTCAGACAAGCGTTTTCAGGCGATCACCCAACGTATACCGAGCATGCTTATGCTGAATTGGTCGTTAATTCGCTCTTTGCATATTGTTAGAATCAATTCACCTTCCCTTCCTGCCTCTCCCCCCGGAGCAGGAAATTCCACAAGCCCGGAGCCTGACATGCATGCCAGCCCTCGCTCTGCCCATCTGTATGCGCTGCCCTCTTCGCTGGAGGGTGATGGCGACTTTGCCGCGCGCACCGCATCGCCGCTGCTGACCTTGCCGCATGCGCGCAAGCTGGGCACGTCCATTCGCGCCACGGCGCAGGTGTTCCATGATCCGGTCTCGGTGGCCCTGCTGGAACGCGTACAGCGTGTGGCACCGAGCGATGCCAACGTGGTCATCATTGGTGCCACCGGTACCGGCAAGGAACTGATCGCGCGTCACGTGCATGCGTTGAGCCATCGCCGTGATGCGCCCTTCGTGGCCGTGAACTGCGGTGCGTTTTCGGAGAGCCTGGCCGAGAGCGAATTGTTCGGCCATGAGAAAGGCGCCTTCACCGGTGCCATCGCGCACAAGGCCGGCTGGTTCGAAGCGGCCAACGGCGGCACGCTGTTCCTCGATGAAATCGGCGACCTGCCGCTGGCCATCCAGGTCAAGCTGTTGCGGGTGCTGCAGGAACGCGAAGTGGTGCGGCTGGGATCACGGCGCAGCATCCCCATCGACGTGCGCGTCATCGCCGCCACCAACGTGCGCTTGCAGGATGCGGTGGCGGCCGGGCATTTCCGCCAGGATCTGTATTACCGGCTGCAGGTGGTGCAACTGGCCATTCCGCGTTTGCGCGAGCGGCCTGCAGATATCCTGCCGCTGGCCTATCACTTCCTCCATGAATATCGCCAGCGGCTGGGCTATGGCGCGCCCCGCATCGATGCCGAAGGCGAACGCAAACTGCGCGAGCACGACTGGCCGGGCAATATCCGCGAACTGGAAAACGCCATCCACCATGCGCTGCTGATCTGCCAGGAAGACAGCCTGCGCCCCGAGCACTTCCATCTCTCCCACGTGGAGCGGCGCCCGGCATACGCCGCGCATGGCGGCATGGATTGCAGCAACGATCCCCTGCAAGCGCTGGAACGGGCCTTGCAGAACCTGTTCAATCAATCGCAGGCGGGCCTGTTTGAAAAAATCGAAGACACGGTATTTCGTACCGCCTTCGAGTTTTGCGAACGCAATCAGGTACAGGCCGCGCGCCTGCTCGACATCAGCCGCAACGTGCTGCGGGCGCGGCTGATCCGCAACGGGCAGATCTCGGCGTTGAAATGACGCTCATTGCAAAATAACAACTTGAACAGACTTTTCTTCACAACAAACTTACAATTTCCCAACAATTGTTAACGATTATCATTTATATTCATCAGCCCGATTATTTGCCTGGCTGTTTGAATACCGATGATGATGCACCGAGGATTTGCGACTTCCCTTCCCTGCCGCTGCGCCACCAGCGCCGCGTGGCTGCTGACCAGCCTGCTGGCGGTGGCGCCCCTGGCCTGGGCCGACGATGCGGCCACGGCCGCAGGCAGCAATGCAGCGGCCCTGCCCGAGATCAGCGTCTCTGCTGGCCGCGACAAGGCCAGCAGCAGTTACAACGCCCCCAGCACCAGCGGTGCCACGCGCACCGATACCCCGCTGATGGAACTCCCTCAATCGGTACGCGTGATGACCACCCAGCAGATCGAGGACCTGGGTGCGGTGCGTCTGGCCGACACGGTCGATTACGTCAGCGGCATCAGCCGCCTCAATGACTTCGGCGGCACCTGGGACAACTTTGCCATTCGCGGCTTCAGCAGTACCGACATGGGTTTCCTGGTCAATGGCTTCCCCGGTTCGCGCGGCTACAATCCGCGCCGCGATACGGCCACCATCGAACGCATCGAGTTCCTGAAGGGCCCGGCCGCCGCGCTCTATGGCAGCAGCGAGCCGGGCGGCACCATCAACATCGTCACCAAGAAGCCGCAATTCACGCGCAAGAACAGCGCCGAACTCAGTGCCGGCACCGGCGGCCTGCGCCGTGCCACGGTGGACAGCACCGGTCCCCTGAGCCAGAACCTGGCCTATCGCCTGATCGCCATGACCGAGGAAGGCGACAGCCGTTCCAGCCTGCTCAACAACCGCCGCTCGCTGGTGGCCCCGTCGCTGGCCTGGGTGATCGACAAGGACACCCTGCTGAACTACGAGGCCGAATTCCTGCAGGCCAGCACACCGCTGGACCGCGGCCTGATCAACGTGCGCGGCGTGCTGGGCACGCTGCCGCGTGACCGCGTCCTGAACGAACCCTCGGATGGCAACATGGCCATGCGCAGCAATACGCATCAGCTGACGCTGGAGCGCACGCTGTCCGAGCAGTGGCGTGCCAGGCTTGGTGCCAGCTACAAGGAAAGCAGCTTCGATGGCTATTACACCGAAGCGGCCCTCTCCAATCCGCTGGCCGCTGACAACCGCACGCTCAACCGCACCCGCACCTGGCGGCAGCTTCCCTCGCGCGATACCTCCTTCCAGGCGGAGCTGCAGGGCAACTTCAACACCGGTGCCATCGGCCACACCCTCCTGATCGGTGCAGAAGCATCGACGCTGTGGATGAATACCGAAATCCTGCGCTCGGCCAATACACCCATCGATATCTACAATCCGGTCTACGGCAGCCCGTTGCTGCCGCTGACCAACCGCACCAGCAGTTCGGACGAAAGACAGCGCGTGAAGGGCGTGTTCGTGCAGGACCAGCTGAGCCTGTCGCCGCAATGGAAATTGCTGGCGGGCCTGCGCTGGGATCAATACAAGCAGAGTATCGAGAACCGCGTGGGCGGCGTCACCACTACCTCGCAACAACAGAGCGCCGTGTCGCCGCGCGCAGGAATCACCTATCTGCCGACGGCCTGGAGTTCGGTGTATGTGACGGCGGGCAAATCCTTCCGTGCCAACAGCGGCGTGGATGCCAGCGGCCGCGCCTTCGATCCGCAGCATTCGACCGCCTATGAAGCCGGCCTCAAGCTGCAGACCACGGATGAACGCCTGGGGGCCAACTTCGCGGTCTACGACATCACCAAGACCAATGTGCTTACCGCCGGCGATACGCCCGGCTTCCAAGTGGCGGCGGGCGAAGCCAAGAGCACCGGCTTCGAGGCCGATGCCTATGGCCAGATCGATGCGCACTGGCGTCTTTCGGCCAATTTCGCCTGGGACAATGCGCGCGTGACCAAGGACAAGACCCTGGCCGCCGGCACGCGCCTGGCCAACATCCCGGCCTACAGTGCAGGTCTTCTGGTCATGCGTGAAGATGCAACGGCCAGTGGCGCGCGCTATGGACTGGGGGGCGGCGTGAACTACGTGGGCAACCGTTCGGGCAATACCGCCGACACCTATTCGTTGCCGGCGTATGCGACGGTCAAGCTCCTGAGCTACTGGCAGGTGAGCAAGAATGTGCGGCTGTCGCTGGACGTGCACAACCTCTTCAACCGCAACTACTATCCGGGCTCGTGGAACAACCTCTACGTGATGCCGGGGGCGGAACGCACTGTCGTGGCGCGCATGAAGATCGACCTGTAATCCGTCAACAATATCCCCGGCAAGCGAAGCATTCAGGAGGAGAGCCCATGAAAAAGCTCTTCCTCCTGCGCGATATGCAAGCGCAGGATGGCCTCCAATGCGTACAGCGCATGCCGCAGCTCCTGCGCCGTGGCCGGTGCCAACGACGGATCAGCGGGGCTGGTACCGAGCTGCACGGCAATCCGTTCGATGGTGCGGCTCAGTCGATGGATTTCGCGATGGGTGCTGCTCATCGCGGCCATCGGATCACGGCCGCCTATCAATGTCGCCAGACGCGGATAGAGGCGCGCATCATCCTCGGTTTCATGCGGCAGCAGGCGCGTCTTGAGCAATCCGTTCAGGGACTGCAGTGCCTCGCGCAAGGCGCTGACCGTGAGGACATCGCTGTGCCCGGCCAGCCACAACAGGCGATCCAATATCGGCACCAGCGCGGCATGCTCCTGCTGCAATCGCTCACGCTCGCCAGCTGGCAAGCGGCTGCGCAAGACGTCCTTCTGCAACGTCAGCACCCGCAGTGCATTGAGGATGACGGCCACGTCGATGCCTTCCTGCAGGACCGCACCCGCCACCGGAGGCAGATAGCCGAACGCGGCCACCAGCATCGCCAGCACCGATAGCCCCATACCGGCCATCACGCTCTGCAAGGCAATGCGGCGGGTCTGCTGCGCCAGCTGCACGGCGAACACCAGGCGATCCAGACGATCCACCAGCAACACCACCTGCGCCGATTCGGCCGCCGCAGCAGCCCCGCGCGCGCCCATGGCCACACCGATATCGGCGGCGGCCTGGGCCGGAGCATCATTGACCCCGTCCCCAACCATCAACGTGACACCCTGCTGGCGCGCCGCAGTGATGGCCGCCAGCTTGGCGGCCGGGCTCTGCTCGGGCAGGATCTCGTCCACGCCCAGTGCACGGCCGATGGTGGTGGCCACATCGTGGCGATCACCGGTCAGCATGACAATGCGTTGGGCACCGAGCGTGCGCAGCAAGCGCAGCGCACGCGGGGCTTCCAGCCGCACTTCATCGGCCAGCAACAGCACCCCGGCAAAACGCCCTTCGATGGCGACATACACCCCCGCCACTCCCTCATAGCCGATCCGCTGGTTCAACGGCACAGCCCAGGCAGGCAGCGCCGCACCGGCCAGCACATGGTCAAGGGTGCCGACACGCAGCGCGCGCCCTTCCACGCGGCCGCTCAATCCGGCACCGGGGAACTCGCGCACCTGCTCGGGCAGCGCCAGATCGAGTCCGCGTTCGAGCGCCGCACTGACCACGGCTTGCGCGATGGCATGGACCGACATCTGCTCCAGCGACGCCGACAGTCTCAGCAACTCATCAGCGCCAATGCCGGGCGCAGGATGCAGGGCCATCAGATGCGCCTTGCCGGTGGTCAGGGTACCGGTCTTGTCGACGAAGAGGGTATGCAGCTGCGCCAGCTTTTCCAGCGCACCGCCGTGCTTGATGAGTATCCCCTGCTGGGCGCAACGCGACATGGCGCACACCAGCGCCACCGGTACCGCCAGGATCAGGGGGCAAGGCGTTGCCACCACGGCCACCGCCAGCGCGCGCTGCGGGTCACCGCTGATGAGCCAGGCCAGCCCGGCCAAGGCGAGCGACAGCGGCACGAACAGCAAGGCATAGCGGTCGGCCAGCCGCACTGCCGGTGCACGTGACTGACGGGCGGCACTGACCAGGCGCACGATGTTGCCCAGGGTCCCCTGCTCTGCCGTGCTGGTGGCCAGCAGGTCGAAGGCCTCGCCGGCATTGATGCTGCCGCTGCAGAGCGCAGCCCCCGAGGCGAGATTGACCGGCAGTGACTCGCCTGTCAGGGTGGCCTGGTCGAGCAGCGCTGCGGACAGTGCGATGCCATCCACCGGCACCGTCTCGCCGGGACGCACCAGCAGGCGGTCGCCGGGCCGGATCGCTGCCACCGCGACCTCCACGACACGGCCGTCTTCGTGACGATGCGCCTGTTGCGGCACCTTCGCCAGCAGCGCCGACATCTCCTGCTGCGCGCGGCGTTCGGCGTGACTTTCCAGGGCACGGCCGGTGACGAACATGAGGGCGATCACCGCTGCGGTCAGTTCCTCCTGCAAGACCAGCGCACCGGCCAGGGTGAGCAAGGCCATCAGGTCCAGCCCCCACTGGCGGTGCCACAGGGACAGCACCGTTTCACTGACAACGAAGAGCAGCACAAGCGCGGCACTGACTTTCCAGACGCACGCGGCGATGAGTGGCAGGTGCCAGAGATGCAGCAGCCCGCCCGTGGCCAATGCCAGGGCACAACAGAAAACCAGGGGAAGATGGAAACGATGGCGCCAGTTCATGGATCTGGGCCGCAGCATCACGGCAGTTGGCGAGCAGGATCGCAACCGCGATGATGAGGCCGCAGAGCGCCTCAGCGATGCTTATCTCTCTCACAAGGCTGACTTGCGTCAAGTCCAGCCTCCGCAACATGTTCAGTGCGGCAACATCGGGCGTACCGTGGAAGCATCACGGCACGCCCATGCGGATCAGGACGGAGTTTGTTGCGCCTCGGCATGAGCACGGCGCAGTCGCGTCACGCCTTCAATGATCTCCTGCGGCTGGGCATTGGCGAAAGAAAGTCGCCAATGGCCCGGATCGGATGGCTTGGCATAGAAGGCGCTGCCCGGCACGTACATCACGTTGTGGCGCACCGCGGTCTGCAGCAGCGCCGTGGCATCGGTGCCATCCTTCCAGCTGGCCCAGATGAACATGCCGCCTTCCGGCGCGATCAGCGAGAGACGATCGCCGAAGGCCTCGCGCAAGGACGACAGCATGATCGCGCAACGTTCGCGATAGGTGGCGATGATGTGCGGCAGATGGGCCTCCAGATGCCCGGCCTGCAGATATTGCGCCGCCACCATCTGCATCCACGGCGCGGTACACAGGTCGCCGGTCTGCTTGGCGATGACGGCACGGCGCAGAATCTCCGAGGGGCCGCACATCCAGCCGATGCGCAAACCCGGTGCCACGATCTTGGACAAGCTCGACAGATAGACCAGCCAGTCGCGCGCACCCTCGATCTCCTGCGCCACCTGCAGCAGCGGCGGCTCGGCCTGCCCGGAAAAACGCAGCTGGCCGTAGGGATCATCCTCGATCACGATGAACTGGTAACGCACCGCCAGCGCAAGCAAATGACGGCGACGTGCCAGCGGCAAGGTGGCGCCGGTCGGATTGGCGAAGCTCGGTACCAGGTACAGCAGCTTGGGCCGGGCGCCCGCCAGCAGCAAGGCTTCCAGGGCATCGGTATCCATGCCTTGGGCGTCACCGGGAATCTCCAGCAATTCGGCATGCGCCAGGCGCAAGGCCTGGATCGCCGCCGGATAGCAGGGCCGCTCGATGACCACGCCATCACCCGGCTCCAGCAGGATGCGCAACAGCAGTTCAAACCCCTGCTGTGAACCGGTGGTGACGATCAGGTCGCCCGGATCGGCACCGCCGATGCGCGTACGCGTGACCTGCTTGAGCACTTGCGCAAGTTGCGCCGCCCCTTCGGTGGCCCCGTATTGCAGGCAGGCCGCCGCTGCACTGTCGAGCAGGGTGGCGGCGCTCTTTGCCAGCCCTTGCGTATCGAACAGCGCAGGCGCCGGATAGCCGCCGGCAAAGGAGATCATGCCGGGTTGCTGCGTGTACTTGAACAGCTCCCGGATGGGCGACCCCTGGGGCGACTGGAAGGCCGGATTGAAACGATAGGCTGCGGTCATGATCGATCAGGGTTTATTGCTCGATCATGCGGTTCCAGCGGTTGTTCCACTCGGAGCGCTTCTCGTTGACGGTATCCCAGTCGACGGTGTTGAGGTTCTTGGTCAGCACTTCGCTCTTGCCCAGCTTGGCTTGCGCGGCGTCCGACAGCGGCACGTTGCGGTTGACCGGAATCGAATTGGCCAGCGCCATGCTCTTGGCCTGCACCGCCGGGGTCAGCAGGTATTCCAGCAGCTTCTGCGCCAGTTCCGGCTCGCTGTTGCCCTTGATCGGGCAGGCGCCGGTCATGAGCAGCACGCCGCCTTCCTTGGGGGTGGCGAATTCAGCGGGGATGCCCTTGTCCTTCAGGTTGGCGATACCGGTCACGGTCAGCGGGAAGATGGCCGCTTCATTGGTCTGCACCATCTCCGAAATCTTGGCCGAGCTGGAGAGATATTCGACCACGTTGGGGCCGACGGTGCTGCCCCACTTCTTGAAGCCGGGGTCGACGTTCTTGTCGGTACCGCCCACCAGGCGGTTGAACATCATGAAGCCATACAGGCCGAAAGTACTGGCCGAGATCGACTGGAACACCACCTTCTGCTTGTACTTGGGATCGGCGAAATCCATCCACGAGGTCGGTGCCGGCCAGCCCTTCTCGGCGAACAGCTTCTTGTTGTAGCCGATGCCGAGCACGCCCATCTCGATGGCCACGGCCTGGTCATTGGCCAGGCGCGCGAAGGGATAGACATCCTTGAGCACGGCGGCGTCCTTGACCTTTTCGCACAGGCTCATGTTGATGGCGCGGTACATGATGCCATCATCGAGGAAGGCCACGTGCATCTGCGGCTTGTCGCGCTGGGCCTGCATCTTGGCGATGATGTCGGAGGAGGTGCCGGGCACCACCACCACCTTGACGTTGTTGGCCTTCTCGAAGTCGGGGAAGATCGAGGCGGTGTAGTTTTTCTCCATCGTGCCGCCGTTCATGCCGACGTAAATGGTCTTGGTCTGCGCCTGCGCGCCGGTCGCGATCAGGGTCGCAGCGATTGCACAGGTCACTGCCAGGGTCTTCATCTTCATTACTGCACTCCTTGCCGGTTTGCCGTTGTGGATCCCGCTTGCGCGGGCGTGGGTCGTGGGATGCCATACCGGATTCCCAGGTGGAGCAGGAATCCGGCAGCGGTGCTGCATTTTTGCTTGGGGTACTGCAGGTGGACGTGGCCGTCGCTCAGTCGATATCGAACTTCACACCCTGCGCCAGCGGCAGGGTCTTGCTGTAGTTGATGGTGTTGGTGGCGCGGCGCATGTAGTTCTTCCAGGCGTCCGAACCGGATTCGCGGCCCCCGCCGGTTTCCTTTTCGCCCCCGAAGGCACCGCCGATTTCGGCCCCGCTGGTGCCGATGTTGACGTTGGCCAGGCCGCAGTCGCTGCCCACGGCCGAGACGAAGAGCTCGGCTTCGCGCATGTCATTGGTGAAGATGGCCGAGGACAAGCCTTGCGGCACGGCGTTGTTCATGGCGATGGCATCGCCCAGTTCATCGTACTTGACGATGTAGAGGATGGGCGCGAAGGTCTCGTGATGCATGATCGCAGTCTGGCCGGGCATGGTGACCAGTGCCGGGCGCACGTACCAGGATTGCTGGCCCATCACGTCCACCCGTTCGCCGCCGGTGACTTCACCGCCCTGCGCACGCGCTTGCTTGAGTGCCGCCTGCATGGCATCGAAAGCAGCCTGGTCGATCAGCGGGCCGACCAGGGTATCGCCCTGCAGCGGATCACCGACCTTCACGCTGGCGTAGATGCGCTTGATTTGCGCCACTACCTGGTCATGAATGCTGCTGTGGACGAACAGGCGGCGCAGGCTGGTGCAGCGCTGGCCCGCGGTGCCCACGGCGGAGAAGGTGATGGCGCGCAGCGCCAGGTTCAGGTCGGCCGAGGGCGCGACGATCATGGCATTGTTGCCGCCCAGTTCCAGCAGGCTACGGCCCAGGCGTTCGGCCACCACGGTGGCGACCTTGCGGCCCATGCGCACGCTGCCGGTGGCGCTCACCAGCGGCACGGTGGCCGAACGGGAGAGGGTCTCGCCCAGGTCGGCACCGCCGATCAGCAGGCCGCACAGTTGCGCCGGCACCAGGTTTGGACGCTGTGCCGAGAAGCGCGCCACGGCCTTGGCGAACAGGGCTTGCACGGCCAGTGCCGTGACCGGTGTTTTTTCGGAAGGCTTCCACACCACGGCATTGCCGCACACCAGCGCCAGCGCGGCGTTCCAGGCCCACACCGCGACCGGGAAATTGAAGGCGGTGATCACGCCGACCACGCCCAGCGGATGCCAGGTTTCCATCATGCGATGGCCGGGACGCTCGGAAGCGATGGTCAGGCCGTGCAACTGGCGCGACAGGCCCACGGCGAAGTCGCAGATATCGATCATTTCCTGCACCTCGCCCAAGCCTTCGGAGAGGATCTTGCCGGCTTCCTGGGTGACCAGGGCACCGAGTTCATCGCGATGCTCGCGCAGCACTTCGCCCAGCACGCGCACCAGTTCGCCGCGCACCGGCGCCGGCACTTCGCGCCAGGCCAGGAAGGCCTGCTGCGCGCCGGCGATGGCCGCTTCGGCGTCGGCCGGCGTCTGCGCCTTGAGTTGCGCGATGACCTCGCCATCACGCGGCGAACGGATCACCAGATCGTTGCCGGCGTAGGCCGAGAAGTCGGCACCCAGGGTGGAGAAGATGCGTGGAGAAGACATGGGGTTCCCTTGAAAAGTGGAGTGGGATGGGTCTGGAACGATGGAGTATAAGGACAGCCGCCCTACTTCTTAAAACCAAAAAATTTCACCACATCATGAGTTTTTGGAATGCACTGGCCTGGCGCGCGAGAATGCGCGAGGATGGGCGAGGATGGTGCAGCGCATCACTTCATATCGGCCGCAAGCCCCCGTACCGTGGCGCTTCCAGCCACGGTGCCGGGGCCGCGCCGGTGGCGGCTCGCGGGCCCCTCTTGGCATGACACGAGATGCATCTGCACGCAAGAGCAAAATGCGCGGCCATGAGTTTTAGTCAGCCTGGGAAATCGCTGCACCGAATCGATGCAGCGCGTTGGAAGACCTCAGCCGCCCTGCGCTTCGCTCAGGATCCACTCGCGGAACTTGAGGATGGCCGCCTTGCCGGCGTTCTTTTCGGGATAGACGAGGTAATAGGATTGCGGGCTCTTGACCGCCAGCGGGAAGGGCACGTGCAACTGCCCCAGGCTGATCTCGGTCTCGACCATGAACTTGGGCATGAGCGCCACGCCCATGCCGGCGACAGCGGCCTGGATGACCATGGCCAGTTGCTCGAAGCGCGGGCCCGACAAGGCATTGGGACAATCCACCCCGACATGGCGGAACCAGTCCTGCCAGGCCTGCGGGCGCGTGGTGTGCTGGAGCAGCGTGACGTTGGCCAGATCCCCTACCGAGCCCAGGCCTTCGGCCAGCGCCTTGCTGCAGACAGGCACCACTTCTTCGCCCATCAGCCGCACCATCACGGTATCGGGCCAGTCGGGTTCGCCGAAGTGGATGGCGGCATCGACCTGGCGCGTATTGAAATCGAAGGGCAGCACTTCCGTGCTCAGGTTCAGCAGCACATCGGGATAGGCGGCTGCGAACTTGGCCAGGCGCGGGATCAGCCACTTCACGCCGAAGGTCGGCAGGATCGCCAGGTTGAGCACGCTGGCCAGGCTGTTGTAGGTCATGACCTGGAAGGTGGCCATCTCGATCTGCTTCAAGATGGTGGAGACCTGGGCCGCATAATCGCGGCCGGCTTCGGTGAGGATCAGGCGGCGGTTGATGCGCTCGAACAGCTTGACGTTGAGGTACTCCTCCAGGATCGCCACCTGGCGGCTCACCGCGCCCTGCGTCATGTGCAATTCATTGGCCGCCTTGGTGAACGACATGTGCCGGGCCGACGTATCGAAGGCGATCAGGCAGGACGTTGACGGGATGAAACGGCGCATGGGACGAAGACCGCTGGCTGAAGGCGGGGCAGAAGGTGAAGGAGCCCGCACTATAGCAAATGGCGTGCCCTCCCCTCCAGAACGTCCCTGCACGCTGCCCGTCATGTGAAGCGCGTATTGCCCAGCAGGCAGTGCGGATCAAACACGTCTTGCACGCGGCCGGCCAGCGCGCGTTGCTCGGGCTGCGTGTAGCGCTGGTAGTAATGCTGGTTGAAGGGACCGATGCCGTGCTCGGCGCTGAAGCTGCCTTGGTAACTCTTTGCAACCAAGTCATACAGCGCGGTGCGCAAGGCCTCGATGCGCTCCGGCGGGAACTGCGGCTGCTGCACCGGCGGGATGGCCAGGTTGAAATGCACGCCGCCATCGCCCCAGTGGCCGAAGTCGAACACCTCGGCCCCGGCGAAGTCCCGATCCACCAGGGCCAGTGCCTCCGCACGGAAGGCCGGCATGCGCGAACGCGAGACGGAGATGTCGAAGGCCACGATCCTGCCCTCCTGCTTGACGCTGTCGCTGATGGCATGGCGCAGGCGCCACAGGGTCTCGGGCTTGTCGACCACGGCATCGACGATGGCATCGTCGAAGTGGCGTTCCAGCCAGGCCATGAAGAGCTGGTCGAGATCGAAGTGCTCACTGGCCGCCGATGACGAACTCAGTTCCACCAGCAAGGCATAGTCCGGTAATGGATCAAAGGGTGCGTTCACCTGCGGCAGGTGGCGCAAGACCGACGCCAGCGCATTGCGCGAGATACCTTCGAAGGCCGTGAGGAAATCGGCGAACTGCACCTGGGCATCCTGCAGCAGGCGCAAACCCGCTTCCAGCGAGGACGGCACGATCAAGGCGGTGGCGCGCTGGCGCGGCAGCGGATGCGCGCGCAGCACCGCTTGCGTGACGATGCCGTAGCTGCCGGCGGTACCGATGAAGAGCTGCTTCCAGTCCGGACCGGTATTGTTCTTGTGCAGGCGGTTGCCCATCTCCAGCAGTTCGCCCGGCGGCTGCATCAGCAGCGCCTGCAGGCCCAGCGTGTTGTGGCGCACGTCGCCATAGCGGATCAGGCGTGCGCCGCCGGTGTTGGCGGCCAGCATGCCGCCCACCGAGGGATCGGCCCCCAGGTCGATGGGGAAGCACAGCCCGTGCTGGGCCAGCGCCTGGTTCAGGTCCGACAGGCGGGTGCCGGCCCAGGCCTGGATCACGCCATCGACCGGATCGATATCGATCACGCCCTTGATGCGCTCCATGCTGAGGATTAGTTGCAGACCTGAACTATCAGGCGAAGCCGCACCGACCAGGCCGGTGTTGGCTCCCTGCGGGACGAGCCGGATCTTCTCGGCGGCGCACAGGCGCATGAGCTCGGCGGCTTCGGCCACATTGGCCGGACGCGCCACGCACAGCGCCTGCCCGGCCCCATAGCGCGGGCCGTGCTCGTAGGGCTGGCGCTCGGGTGCGGAGGTGATCAGGCCGGCGCTGCCCAACAGGTCCTGCAGACGCGCCAGCGTGGCCTCAGCAGACACTGGCCGCCTCGCCGCCGGCTGCGCCGGACGCCACCGCCTCGGTCATCTTGAAGATGCCTTGCGCGTTGCCGC
>Ga0207695_10000588_pt1 | contig 73260 bp, 65 predicted proteins | sample KBSC54metaG_FD_184354 | JGI IMG/M metagenome (GOLD analysis project Ga0207695, IMG submission 184354) | Corn rhizosphere microbial communities from Kellogg Biological Station, Michigan, USA - KBS C5-4 metaG (SPAdes) (version 2) | ecosystem: Host-associated > Plants > Roots > Rhizosphere > Soil...
GCAGCCTGGCCATATCTTTCCGCTGACTGCGCAACCGGGCGGCGTGCTGACTCGCGCCGGGCATACCGAAGCTGGCTGCGACCTGGCGGGTCTGGCCGGGTTGGAGCCCTCCGCGGTGCTGATCGAAATCCTGCACGAAGACGGCTCGATGGCCCGCCGTCCGGAGCTGGAAATCTTCGCCGCAAAGCACGGACTGAAGATTGGCTCCATCGCCGATCTGATCCGCTATCGGCTCGAAACCGAAAAGACCGTACAGCGCGTCTACGAAGAGCAGGTCGACACCGAGTTCGGCCCGTTCCGCCTGGTCGCTTATCGCGATGCGATTCGCCATGGTCTGCATTTCGCGTTGGTGCGCGGCAAGGTCGACGATGGCGCGCCCGTACTTTCGCGTGTGCACGTTCGTAACACCTTGTCCGATGTGCTGCATCTGCAACGCGATGACCTGGGCCTGACCGTCACCTCGGCGCTGCGCCGCATTGCCGACGAAGATCGTGGCGTACTGTTGGTGCTGTCGGGCGAAGACACGCCCGATGCGCTGCTGCGCCGCCTGACTCGCCAGCCGACGCAGCAGGCGCCCGAAGAAGTGCAGCAACAGGAATGGCGCCAGCATGGGCTGGGTGCGCAGATTCTTACCGATCTGGGCGTGCAACGGCTGCGCGTGCTGGGTACGCCACGCAAGCTGGTGGGCCTGGGGGGCTTTGGATTGGAAGTGGTCGAGCACGTGTAATCTTTGCAGGAGCGACTTCAGGGAACCTCGAAAAAACCTCTCCATATCCGTCATCCCGGCGAACGCCGGGATCCAGCGCCTCACGCCTCAGCTTGCTAAAGACGCTGGACCCCGGCGTCCGCCGGGGCGACGATGAAAACTGAGGTTATGCGAGGCTCCCTTCAGTCGCGGCAGGCCGTGACGCAACCGTGGGTCGCGACTGAAGTCGCTCCTACAAGAACTAGGAAGTTTTTCGAGATTCTCTGATGACACGCATCCGTCTTATCGCTCCCTCCGGTTACCCGCATGATCGCGCCGCGATGGCACGTGGCGTCGCACGCCTGCATGACGAAGGCTACGAGGTGGAAGGTACCGAAGTGCTCGATCGGGTTGACCTGCGTTTTGCCGGCAACGATGCGGAACGTGCGGCCGATATCAATGCACTGGCCACGATGGATCGGCTCCCGGACATCGCACTTTCCGTGCGCGGCGGCTACGGTGCGACGCGTCTGCTGGAACACCTGCATTACGATGCGCTGCGCGAGCGCCTTGCTGGCGCAACGACCTTGCTGGTGGGACACAGCGATTTCACCGCCATCCAGATGGCGCTGCACGCGTGCAGTGGCCTGGTGACCTTCGGCGGCCCGATGCTTGGGCCCGACTTCGGCGCCGAGACGCTGAGCGAGCTGACCTTGCCGCACTTCTGGCGCACCGTGCGCTCCGCTGTCGCGGATGCAAGATGGGAGTGCGGCAACGAAATCTCGCTGGCGGTCGAAGGTACGCTCTGGGGCGGCAACCTGGCAGTGCTGTGCAGCTTGCTGGACACACCGTATTTCCCGCGTATCGATGACGGCATCCTGTTTGTCGAAGATGTCGGCGAGCCACCGTTCCGCATCGAACGTTTGCTCTACCAGCTGCATCTTTCCGGTGTGCTGGGGCGGCAGCGGGCGTTGATCCTTGGTGACTTCACCCATTGCCGCCACAGCGCCTACGACAATGGCTATGACCTGGACGCGGCCTTCGCACAGATCGAGCGGACCATCCAGGTCCCTGTGCTGCGTGGCCTGCCGTTTGGTCATGCGCCGGACAAGTTCACCCTGCCGTTCGGTGCCTCGGCTCGCCTGGATATGGCAGCCGGGCAGGCGGTCCTCCAGTTCGAGGCGTACCCCCATTTGGCCACCTGACCCCGGTGCCGGGTACGCCCGGCTCCAAAACCCGTAAAATACCCAACTGCATGGGGCGAGCCTGCCCCAAGGAACCGTTTCATCATGAAGATCATCGAAGGCGATTTCGCCACGCCCAAAGGCCGTTTTGCCATCGTTGCCGGCCGTTTCAACGGTTTTGTCGTCGAGCCGCTGGTGGCCGGGGCGCAGGACGTGCTGGTGCGCCATGGCGTCAAGGACGATGCGATCGACCTGATCCGCGTGCCGGGCGCCTGGGAAATCGCGCTGGCCGCGCACAAGCTGGCCAACTCCGGCAAGTACGCTGCCGTGATCGCTCTGGGTGCCGTGATCCGTGGCTCCACCCCCCATTTCGACTATGTGGCCGGCGAATGCGCCAAAGGCCTTGCCCAGTCCGCCTATAGCTCCGGTGTGCCGGTGGCCTTTGGCGTGCTGACTACCGACAGCATCGAGCAGGCGATCGAGCGCTCCGGCACCAAGGCCGGCAACAAGGGCGCCGATGCCGCGATTGCCGCGCTGGAAATGGTCAACCTCTACGCGCGGTTGAAGTGATGAACCAACGTCCGGAAGGCATCGACCTGGCCGCTCGCTCGCGTGCGCGACGCCGTGCATTGCAGGCGATCTACGCGTGGCAGATGAGCGGCAGCAAGATGAATGCGGTGATCGACCAGTTCCGCCATGAGCAGGACATGGAAATCGCCGATCTGGAGTACTTCGAAGATCTGCTGCGTGGCATCGAGCAGCACGTCGAGGAACTCGACGAAGCGCTGACGCCATATATCGACCGCGAAGTGGGGCAGATCGATCCGATCGAACGCGCCGCCTTGCGTATCGCCGCCTACGAACTCAAGTTCCGTCCGGACGTGCCGTATCGCGTCGTCATCAACGAAGCGATCGAAGTCACCAAGCGCTTCGGTGCCGATCATGGCCATAGCTACGTCAACGGCGTGCTCGACAAGCTGGCCAGCCAGCTGCGCGGTACCGAGAAACGCGGCTAAGCGCCGCGTCAGCTCGCGATGGAATTCAGCCTGATAGAGCGCATCCGGCAGCGCACCGCGCAAGGGCGCGAGGATGTGCGTGTCGGCATTGGCGATGATGCTGCCGTGTTGTCGATGCCTGTTGGTCAGGAGCAGATTGCCGCTATCGACACAATGGTCGAGGGCGTGCATTTCCCCGTGGGCACCGCACCGGCCGACATCGGCTGGAAGGCCCTGGCGGTGAACCTGTCCGACCTCGCCGCGATGGGCGCCAGCCCGGCATGGGCGCTGCTCGCACTGACCATGCCGCGAGCCGATGCGGATTTCGTCGACGGGTTTGCCGAGGGGTTTGCACAGTTGGCGCAACCGTATCGGTTGGCCTTGATCGGTGGCGACACGACGCGCGGTGCATTGACGATCAGCGTCGCGGTGCATGGCTTCGCACCGCCCGGCAAAGCCCTGACGCGCGATGCGGCATGCGTGGGCGATGCAGTGTTTGTAACAGGCACGCTCGGCGATGCCGCGGCGGGGTTGCATTGCCTGCAGCAACGCTTGCCCGAGAGTGCGCACAGTAGTTACCTGATCCAGCGATTGAATCGGCCCACGCCACGTGTCGCGGCGGGCATCGCGCTGCGCGATGTCGCGCATGCGTGCATCGATGTCTCCGATGGCCTGCTTGCCGACCTTGGACATATTTGCCACGCCAGCGGTGTCGGTGCCGAAATCGATGCAGCGCTGCTGCCGCAATCTTCCGCTTTGCTCAGCCTTTACGACGATGCGACCGCGCGCGACTTCGCATTGAGCGGAGGCGACGACTACGAACTCTGCTTTACGGTGCCGGCTGCGCGCGTAGCCGAAGTTTCAGCCGATCTGGCACGCCTTGGCTGCGGCGCCACACGCATCGGCCGCATTGTGGCGGGCGAGGGCGTTCGCGTACGGGACGCTCAGGGGCAATGGCTCGAAACGTTGTCGAGCGGCTGGGAGCACTTCTCGGCATGAACGAGCGCAAGACTCTCACGCCGGAGCAAAGGCACCAGTTGCTCACATCGCCGGCCGGTTGGCTGGCATGCGGGTTCGGCTCCGGGCTCGCGCCCGTTGCGCAGGGTACGTTCGGGTCGCTCGCGGCCTTGATTCCATGGCTTGCGCTGCGCGAGCTGAGCCTGCCGATCTATCTCGGCGTCGTCGCGATCGGTTTTATCCTGGGCGTATGGGCGTGCGACGTTGCCGGCAAACGCCTGTGGGTGGACGATCATCGCAGCCTGGTCTGGGATGAATTCATCGGGCAATGGATCGCACTGATTCCGGCGTTGTTCGTGCCGTTTGCATGGTGGCAGCTGGCTGCCGGATTCGTGCTGTTTCGCATCTTCGATGTGCTCAAGCCCTGGCCGATCGGCTGGATTGACCGGCGGGTCAAGGGTGGCTTCGGCGTCATGATCGACGATGTGATTGCCGGCGTTTTCGCCGCTATCGTTCTCGCCCTGCTGCGCTATTTCCTTCGCTGAAGCCTCAAGTACGTTTCATCCACGGCGATGCGTTTATAGTGCGTCCTTGCGCCTTTCGCTTGCCAAGGATCCGCCATGCAATATCGTCGACTCGGCCGTTCCGGCCTGCAGCTTTCCGCTTTGTCATTCGGTGCCTGGGTAACGTTCGGCAAGCAGGTCGACCGTTCCGCCGCACGCGACATGCTCGCGCTGGCGCATGATCGTGGCGTCAACTTTTTCGATAACGCCGAGACATACAACAACGGTATCGCCGAGCAGGTCATGGGCGATGTGCTCGCCGACCTGCGTTTCCCGCGCGACAGTTATTGCGTATCAAGCAAGGTGTTCTTCGGTGCGGTAGAGAAGCCGCTTCCGACCCAGCGGGGGCTGTCGCGCAAGCATGTGATCGAAGCCTGCCACCAGGCGCTACAGCGGCTGCGTGTCGAGCATCTCGATTTGTACTTCTGCCATCGACCTGATCCTGACACGCCGATCGAAGAGACGGTGGCGGCGATGGACACGTTGATCCGCCAGGGCAAGGTGCTGTATTGGGGCACCAGCGAATGGTCCGCACCACAGATTGAAGAGGCGCATCATGTCGCCAAGCAAGGTCATTTCTATGCTCCAGTGATGGAGCAACCGCAATACAACCTGCTGCATCGCGAGCGTGTCGAGCGCGAATATGCACCGCTGTATCGACACTTCGGCATGGGCACGACCATCTGGTCGCCCTTGGCTTCGGGCTTGCTCACCGGCAAATACAATGACGGCGTGCCAAACGATTCGCGTCTGGCGCAACCGGGTTATGAGTGGCTGCGCGAGAGTGTGATCGGAAAGGGCGACGAACGCATCGGCAAGGTGCGCCGATTGCAGCCGATAGCCGACGAGCTTGGTGTGTCGTTATCGCAGTTGGCGATCGCGTGGTGCCTGGTCAATCCAAATGTGTCGACGGTAATGCTTGGTGCCAGTCGCAGTGAGCAATTGGCGCAGAATCTCGATGCGATGGATCTGGTGCCGCGATTGCAGGGGGATGTGTTGGTGGCTATTGAGAAGGCGGTTGGTTGAGTTGCTTTGGTGCCGGGTCGGGAGCGAGGAGTGAGTGGAGAGGCGAGGAGTTAGTGGAGAGGAGTGAGGAGTGAGAGAGAGCGCAGCCACACACCTCGCGCCCCTTGCCTACCCTCTCGTCATTCCGGTGCAGGCCGGAACCCATTCCTTAGCGTTTCCGCTTGCGAAGCGTTACCTGACGAGCGAAAAACTGAGGTCTTGACGACCAGCTTTGCTGTTGTAAAGCGCCTCCGGCGTTCGCCGGGATGGCGAAGTAGGAGAGATAACGGGGACGACAACGCCTTTGCGCTAGCAAACCCGCGGCGTAAGCGGCCAGGCCGCCCGAGCATCCAGGCAAGAGCCAGACCAGACGAAACCTACTTCGGAGGCGGGCGGCCATTGACGCAATCAATCCTCCCAACAGCCCTTGACTATCAAATGAGAATCATTATCATCAACTCCGTCCTCGGCTGATGGCGGAAAACACCCCATGTCCACCCTGACTTTGCACCGACGCGTCAACGACGCAACCCAACCGCTTCGTCTGCTCAGCAATGCGGCTTCCGCCGCAACCCAGGCGGTGACCACCACGGCCAAGAAGATTTCCAGTCAGCTGTTGCTCGACGGCGCCCGTGAGCTGGTGATCCAACACCAGGGCAACGAGTACCACCTGCGCCTGACGCGCAACGACAAGCTGATTCTTACCAAGTAACTCCCCCAGGGCATGGACGCCCGCTTTTATTCGGCAACGCCGGCCTGGCCGGTTTGCCCAAGGCCTATCGCCAGCGTCGCGATGCGGCGCCCAGCCGGGTCTCCTTTTGGAGCATCGATATGTTCGGCTGGTTTTCTCACGCGCTCACCCAGGTTTGCCCGCAGGCCCTCGGCAGCGGCTGCCACCGCCGCTGGTTGCGCGTGTCGCCCGATGCGATGGCAGCGCAGCTGCCTTTGCTTGGCACCGTGCTCTATCTCCCATCGTGTTCGGCCTTGAGCCATGCTCATGCCCTGTTGCCGGGCTGGTTGGCCGAGCGGATCGAGTTGGCTCCCTTGCTGCGTACATGTTGGGTGGCTGCAGTCAGCGAAATCGGTGCCGATGGGCCGCGCGAGTGGCTGGAGTGTTTCGATGCGCAAGGCGTTTTGCAGGCACGCCTCTATCTGCTGCCTGATACCGACTATCTCGCGTGGGATGCGTTGCTCGCGTCAGCCCAATCATTGGTCGAGGCGCCGTTGGCTCGCATGCTGCGCCCGACACGTTGCGCCATGGCGTGGTTGGTAGGTTTCCGCCACCGCCGATTGGGCGGCCTCAAGCTGTTGAATGCGATCGATGTAAGGCAGCTCTCGCCGTTGGGGCAGGACATCGCCAACGAAGTGGCGCGCGTCGCGGGCGTCCACGCTGGTTGAGCGTCCGGACGCTTGTCCGTCTGTCCGTACGACTGTCCGCGGACAGCAACAATACTGCGAATCGCCTATCTAACTGGCTGTAAATAAAAGGCTTTGTTTGGCATTTCGGCTTGGCACGCGGATTGCTGAATAGTCCTGGGGGCCGCACTGTCCGCGGCCTTAAAGGGACAGCTCGATGATTCGCGATACTTCCGCTCAAGACCGTCTGGTCGAAGTCAAAACCAATCACAAGCGTCGCTTGCTATGGATCGGTGTCGCCGTGGCCGTGGTGGTCATCGGTGTGCTGGTGCTACCGCAGGCCGGCCGCATTTTCTCGGCTGACGCCTCGGTCAGCGCTTCGCGCCTGGCCTTCGGCACGGTCGAGCGCGGTCTGTTCGTGCGCGATATCGCTGCCGAGGGCAAAGTGGTCGCGGCGGTCAGCCCGACGCTCTACGCCACGTACGGCGGCGCAGTGGTGCTCAAAGTGCACGCCGGTGACCAGGTGAAAAAAGGCCAGGTACTCGCCGTCGTCGACAGCCCCGAACTGATCAACAAGCTCGCACAGGAGCAGAGCGCCGCCGACGCCATGCAGGTGGACTACCTGCGTGCGCAGATCGATGCGCGCAAGAAGCGCGGCGAATTGCAGAAGGCTTACGACAACGCGCAGATCGATCACGAGACCGCGCAGCGCGATCTGGGCCGCTATCAGAAAGCCTTTACCCAGGGGGCCGTGCCCAGCATGGACGTGGACAAGGCCAAGGACACGTTGAAGAAATCGGAAATCACCGAAATGCATGCCAAGGCGGACCTGGGCATGGACAACGACAGCCTGAGCTTCGATATCCAGTCGAAGAAACTCGCCCACGATCGTCAATTGATCATGGTCAAGGATCTGCAGCGCCAGGTCGAAGATCTGAATGTCCGTTCGCCCGTCGACGGCCAGGTGGGCCAACTGTTCATCGCCGAGCGTGCCACCGTCGCCAAGGATGCACAGTTGCTGAGCGTCATCGACTTGTCCGCACTGGAAGTCGAGATGAAAGTGCCCGAAAGCTTCGCCCGCGACCTGGGTATCGGCATGGGCGGCGAGATCACCGGCAACGGCAATACCTGGAAGGGTCTGGTCAGCGCCATTTCGCCGGAAGTCGTCAATGGCGAAGTGGCCGCACGCCTGCGCTTCGAAGGCGAAACACCCAAGCAGTTGCGCCAGAACCAGCGCCTGTCTGTTCGCGTGCTGCTGGATAAGCGCGACAACGTCATGACGGTGCAGCGCGGGTCGTTCGTCGATGAATCCGGCGGCAGCTATGCCTACCTGGTGCATGACGGCATCGCCGAGAAGAAGCCGATCCGCGTCGGCGCCAGTAGCATCGATAAGGTAGAGATTCTCGACGGGCTCAAAGAAGGCGATCGCATCGTGATCTCCGGTACGGACAATTTCAAGAATGCGGCACGTGTCGCGATCAGCCGCTAAACCACCACTGAAGGACGAAAAAACCATGCTGAAGATGACTCACCTGTCCAAGGTCTATCGCACCGAAGTGGTGGAGACCTATGCGCTGCGCGATTTCAATATCAACGTGACCGAAGGCGAATTCGTTGCCGTGACCGGGCCGTCCGGTTCGGGCAAGACAACCTTTCTCACCATCGCGGGCCTGCTGGAAACCTTCACGGGTGGCGAATACCACCTGGATGGCGTCGAAGTGAGCAACCTCAATGACAACGCCCGCTCCAAGATCCGCAACGAGAAGATCGGTTTCATCTTCCAGGCGTTCAACCTGATTCCCGATCTCAATGTGTTCGACAACGTCGAAGTACCGCTGCGTTACCGCGGCATGAAGGCGGCCGAGCGCAAGCAGCGCATCATGGATGCGCTGGAGCGTGTCGGCCTGGCCTCGCGCGCCAAGCACTATCCGGCTGAACTCTCCGGCGGTCAGCAGCAGCGCGTCGCCATCGCCCGCGCATTGGCCGGCTCGCCGCGCCTGCTGCTCGCCGACGAACCGACCGGCAACCTGGATACGCAGATGGCACGTGGCGTACTGGAGCTGCTCGAAGAGATCCATCGCGAAGGCGCCACCATCGTCATGGTCACGCACGATCCGGAATTGGCCGCGCGTGCGCAGCGCAACGTACACATCATCGATGGCCAGGTTGTCGATCTTGCCGAAGATCCGCGTTTCCACCACGGCCAGCACGCCGCTCACGCCGGTACGTCGGTGTAATCGCAGCAAGCCAAGGAAAACCCTCCCGCTTCGGCGGGAGGTCCCTCTCCCCGACGGACGCCCTCGATGTTCGCCTATTACTTCCAGCTTGGTTTGCGCAGCCTCCGCAAGAATCCGTTGCTCACCGCCTTGATGGTGATGGCGATCGGCTTCGGCGTGGCGGCATCGATGACGACTTATTCGGTATTTCGCGCCACGTCCAACAACCCCATTCCACAGAAGTCGTCGCAGCTTTTTGTGCCGCAGATCGACAACTGGGGGCCGGAAGATGCCCAGCGCAACAAGGGCGAACCGCCGCAGGCGATGAGCTACACCGACGCCATAGCACTGATGCGCGATCATCGTGCCAAGCGACAGACGGCGCTGTATCCGGCCGGCCTGTCGATCGTACCGGCCGACGCCAACCAGCTGCCGTTCCGCGAGAACACCTATGGCGTGTACGCCGATGCTTTCGCCATGTTCGATATCCCATTCCGCTACGGCGGCGGCTGGACCGCAGCCGAGGATGGATCGCGCGCTGCGGTCGCGGTCATTGGCAAGGACCTCAATGACAAGCTGTTCCACGGCGAGAACAGCGTGGGTCGCGAGATCAATCTGGATGGCCGCAGCTATCGCATCACGGGCGTGATGGATCATTGGGATCCGCAGCCATTGTTCTTCGATGCGGTCAATACGGGCGGTTTCGACGATGCGACCCAGCTGTTTGTGCCCTTCACCCGCATGATCGAGCTGAAGGTGGCCACCAACGGCAACAACAACTGCAACAAGGATCCCGGTCAGGGCTGGGACAACTGGCTGCATTCCGAGTGCGTGTGGCTGGGCTTCTGGGCCGAGTTGGCCACCAAGTCCGAGGCCGATGCCTACCGCAGCTACCTCACCGGTTATGCCGCCGAACAGCAGCGTGCCGGCCGTTTCCGTTGGGCGCCGAACGTGCGCCTGCGCAACGTGGTGGAGTGGCTGGATTTCCAGCAGGTCGTTCCTCCCGAGGCAAAGATTTCCTTGCTGGTGGCGTTAGGTTTCCTGGTCATCTGCCTGGTCAACACCATCGGCCTGCTGCTGGCGAAGTTCATGCGTCGTTCGTCCGAGATCGGTGTGCGTCGTGCGCTGGGTGCGTCACGCCGCGAGATCTATGCGCAGTTCCTGATGGAAGCGGGTGCGGTCGGCCTGGCTGGTGGTCTGCTCGGGCTCGTGCTTACGGGCGTGGGCGTCTACGGCATTTCGCTGATCTTCGATCCGCAGGTGGCGCGCCTGGCCACGTTGGACGTGCCGCTGGTGTTGCTCACCTTGCTGGTCGCGATCCTGTCCACGGTTATCGCGGCCTTCTACCCCACCTGGCGTGCCGCCCAGGTGCAGCCAGCCTGGCAGCTGAAATCCAACTGAGGCGACGACGATGCTGCAGATCAAACCCATTCTCGCCGCCCTCAAGCGTCACAAGGCCGGCACCATTCTTATCGCAATGCAGATCGCATTGACCCTGGCGATCGTGTGCAACGCGCTGTTCATCATCCAGCAGCGCGTCGAGCGCCTGTCGCGGCCAAGTGGCATGAACGAGAGCGACGTGCTGGCCATTACGAACCGCTGGGTCGCCGTCAACGACAAGGACACGGCCTCGCTGAACAAGACCGACGTACAGGCATTGCGCCAATTGCCAGGCGTGGCGGACGCCATGGCGACCAATTCCTTCCCGCTGCGCGGCGGTGGCTGGTCCACCGGCGTGAATCTCGAGCCCAAAGATGAGGGGAAACCTGCGGCGCAGACCACCCTGTATTTTGTCGATGATCACGCGCTTGCGGTCTACGGCTCCCAGTTGATCGCCGGTCGTAATTTCACCTCCGACGAAGTGATTGTTGCCGATCCGAAGGAGATCAAGTCTACGCCCCAGGTGATCGTGACCAAGGCACTCGCCGACAAGTTGTTCCCGAAAGGCGATGCGCTGGGCAAGCAGATCTACCTTGGCGGCAAGGACGTGCCATCCAGCACGATCATCGGCATCGTCAAGCAATTGCAGGTGCCGTGGTCGGGCACCTGGGCCAACGACTTTGTAGAAAACGCGATGCTGCTGCCGGCCCAGCTCACCGGGACCTATGGCATCTACCTGATCCGCGCCAAGCCAGGCCAGCTCGAGTCGATAGCCAAGAACGCGCCGGAAACCCTGCTCAAGACCAATCGCATGCGTGTGATCTCCGGCGATCGAGCCGTCCGCACCTACGAAAAGGTGCGCGAAGACGCCTATAAGAACGATCGTGGCATGGCGATCCTGATGGGCGTGATCTGCCTGATCCTGCTTGCCATCACTGCCGCCGGCATCGTGGGGCTCACCAGTTTCTGGGTCGGCCAGCGACGCAAGCAGATCGGCGTGCGCCGTGCGTTGGGTGCGACCAGGCGCGACATCCTCAGTTATTTCCTCACCGAGAACCTGATGATCGGCATTGCCGGCGTGGTGATCGGTGCGGGGCTCGCCGTCGGCTTGAACCTGTGGATGGTCACTCAGTTTGAGATGGCACGGTTGTCGGTGATGTATGTGCTTGTCGGCGTGGTGGCGTTACTGCTGCTCGGTCAGGCGGCCGTGCTGGCACCGGCCATGCGTGCATCGAAAGTACAGCCGGTTGAGGCCACCCGCTCGGTGTAATGCCGAAGCGACTGCCAGACGACATAAGGACGAGGGATCTCTTGCCGATGTTTTCCTACTACGTACAACTTGGCTTGCGCAGTCTCCGTCGCAACCCTGTGTTGACGGCCCTGATGGTCATGGCGATCGGCTTCGGCGTGGCCGCTTCGATGATTACCTATTCGGTATTCCGGGCGGTCTCGGGCAATCCCATTCCGGAAAAATCGGAGCGGTTGTTCATTCCGCAGATCGACAGTTGGGGGCCGAAGTACAACTTGCCTGGCAACGAGCCGCCTTACGCGCTGAACTATGTCGATGCCGTGGCGCTGATGCGGACTCATCAGGCCAAGCGGCAGACCATGCTGTACCCCATCGAGTTGTCGGCACTCCCACTGGGCGGGCAATCCATACCGTTTACTGTGGAAGGATTCACGGCGCAGAGTGATTTCTTTGCGATGTTCGACGTGCCTTTCCAATACGGCAGTGCGTGGGCTGCCGCAGATGACGAGCACCGCGCCGCCGTTGTGGTGATCAGCCGGAAGCTCAACGACAAGTTGTTCGGCGGGGAAAATAGCCTGGGCCGCGAAATCACTCTGAGCGGGCACAATTACCGCGTGGTGGGCGTCAGTGAAAACTGGAATCTCAAACCACGTTTCTTCGCCGCCTGGGGCGGTACCAGCTTCGGCAATCCTTCGGACATCTACATTCCCATCAGCCGCGCGATGGATCTGAGAGTCGATACCGCGGGCAGCAACAGCTGCCGTGGCCATATCGATTACGGCGACTGGGATGGATGGTTGCAAAGCAATTGCGTTTGGGTGATTCCCTGGGTTCAGCTCGATAGCACAGCAGAGGCTGAGCAGTACCAGCAGTTCCTGGAAGGCTATGCGGCCGATCAGCAGCGTGCCGGGCGCTATGGCTGGGCACCCAATGTGCGCCTGCGCAACGTGATGCAGTGGCTGGATTACCTGCATGTCGTACCTCAGGAAAGCAGCGTTTCGCTACTGGTGGCGCTGGGCTTCTTCGCGATCTGCCTGATCAATACGATCGGCTTGCTGTTGGCCAAATTCCTGCGTCGCTCCGGTGAAATCGGCGTGCGTCGTGCACTAGGGGCGTCACGCAGGGAAATCTACTTGCAGTACCTGATCGAGGCCGGCACGGTGGGTTTTGCCGGAGGCTTGCTCGGCCTGCTGCTGACAGCCCTGGGTATCTCCGGCGTCGGCTTGCTGTTCCAGCCACAGATCGCTCGACTGGCGCACCTGGATATCACGCTGGTGGGCTTGACCTTGCTGGTATCCATCTTTGCCACCGTAGTAGCCGCGCTGTATCCCACCTGGCGCGCAGCCCAGGTGCAGCCGGCATGGCAGCTCAAATCCAATTGAGGTCGCAATGATGCCGCAGATCAAGCCCATACTTTCCGCATTGCGCCGTCACAAGGCCGGAGCGGTGTTGATCGCGCTGCAGACGGCGTTGACCCTTGCCATCGTCTGCAATGCGCTGTTCATTATCCAGCAGCGCGTCGCCCACCTTTCCGCACCCAGTGGCATTGATGAACCGAATCTGCTGGTGATCGAAAATACCTGGGCTGACAAATTGAGCAAGGAAGATGCCGATGCTCAGCTACGGGCGGACCTGGCGGTGTTGCGGCAGATTCCCGGTGTACACGATGCTGTCGTCAGCAATGCCTATCCCATGAGGGGAAGCGGGTGGGACCAGTTCATCACCCTGACCCCGGACCAGACCACGGCGGTCGGCGATCCGGCGGTCTATCTCGGCGACGAACATTTTATCGACACGCTCGGGGTGAAATTGATCGCCGGGCGCAACTTTCGCCCGGACGAGGTACGGCCGATCGCGAATCGTGAAAGTACCATGCCACCCGTGACGATCGTTACGAAGGCTCTGGCAGACAAGTTGTTTCCCGATGGCTCGGCGTTGGGCAAGCAGATCTACGCGATGAGCAGCACCCCGACCACGATCATCGGTATCGTCGATCTGTTGCAGACGCAGAGTCTAGCCAACTGGCAGATGCGCAGTGCCTACCAGTCGTTGATCTGGCCGATGCGCATCGTGGGCAACTCCTATTACATCCTGCGCGCCCAACCGGGTCAGCTCGCCGCGGTTCGGCAGGCGGCGGTCAAGGCGCTCTACGCGCAGAATCGCATGCGCATCATCAACGACGATGGAGTACTGGATTACACGCAGGTACGCCAAGCGGCTTATGACAGCGATTACGGCATGGCGATGCTGATGGGCATCATCTGTGTAGTGTTGTTGGCGATCACCGCCGCTGGCATCGTAGGCCTGACGAGTTTCTGGGTGGGTCAGCGTCGTAAGCAGATCGGCGTGCGCCGTGCATTGGGGGCAACTCGTCACGACATTCTCAGCTACTTCATGACCGAGAACCTGCTGATTACCGTCGGCGGCGTGATCTTTGGCGTTGCGCTGGCCATCGCCATGAACCTGTGGCTGGTCACGCATTTCGAGATGGATCGGTTGTCGCTGATCTATCTGCTGGTGGGTGTCCTGCTTTTGCTGCTGCTAGGGCAGGGCGCCGCGCTCGCACCGGCGGTGCGTGCTTCGCGCGTGTCACCGATCGAAGCGACTCGATCGGTATGACCGTCTCTCATCGGGAGCAATGATGTTCGGCTACTACGTCCAATTGGGTGTGCGGAGCTTGAAGCGCAATCCGTGGCTGACTGCGTTGATGGTGATGGCGATCGGCTTCGGCGTCGCCGCGTCGATGATTACCTATTCGGTATTCCGGGCGATCTCTGGCAATCCCATTCCGGAAAAGTCAGAGCGACTGCGCGTGCCGCAACTGGACAATTGGGGGCCGGAGCACGCGCGCGCGCTTGGCGAGCCGGCCGAGGCACTGACTTATACAGATGCCATCGCACTGTGGAAGGCGCATCAGGCCAGGATGCAGACGATCTTCTACGAGGTCACGCTTTCGGTCATCCCTGAGCATGGCGGCAGCAGCGTGCCGTTCAATATGAGTGGGTATGCTGCAACGGGCGACTTTTTCCGGATGTTCGATGTGCCATTCCTCTATGGCTCGGGTTGGAATCAGTCGGACGATGAAGGGCATGCCGATGTCGCGGTCATCGGCCGCGATCTCAACGAGCGCCTGTTCAAGGGCGCCAATAGCGTGGGCCGAGAGATAAACCTGCGTGGGCACAGCTATCGCATCGTCGGCGTGACCGATCATTGGGATCCCAAGCCGCGTTATTTCGATCTCTTCAGCATGTTCACCGTCAACGGCATCGGCGATGCGTCGCAGATCTATGTGCCTTTCAGCAAGGCGATCGACCTTAAGCTCGACACCGGTGGACGCAACAGTTGCGGCGGCGCTTCCAGCCTGAATGCCGGTTGGGATGGCTGGCTGCGAGGCGAGTGCGTATGGATATCGATGTGGGTGCAGCTCGATACGCCAGCCGAAGTGGAACGCTATCGCCAATACCTGCGCAACTATGCCGAGCAGATGCAGCAGTCCGGCCGCTTCCAATGGGCGCCGAACGTACGCTTGCGCAATGTCACCGAGTGGCTCGACTACGAGAAAGTCGTGCCACCGGAAAGTCGCATTTCATTGGTCGTTGCACTGGGTTTCTTCGGTATCTGCCTGATCAATACGATCGGCCTTCTGCTGGCCAAGTTCATGCGTCGTGCACCGGAGATCGGTGTGCGGCGCGCGCTCGGCGCATCGCGACGCGAGGTTTATCTGCAATTTCTGATCGAAGCGAGCACGGTCGGCCTCGCCGGAGGTCTGCTTGGCGTATTGCTGACGACCATCGGCATGTTCGGCGTGGGCCTGATCTTCGAGCCGCAGATCGCCAAGCTTGCACACCTGGATGTCAGCCTGGTGGTGCTGACGATCGTGGTAGCGGTGTTGGCCACCGTACTCGCTGCGTTCTACCCGACCTGGAAGGCTGCGCAAGTGCAGCCGGCCTGGCAGCTGAAATCAAACTAAGGGCGAGACGATGCTACAGATCCGGCCCATTGTCACCGCGTTGCGTCGCCACAAGGCAGGCACGATTCTTATCGCGCTGCAGATCGCTCTGACGCTTGCCATCATTTGCAACGCTTTCTCGATCATCCAGCAGCGCCTGGCGCATCTGTCGCAACCCTCCGGCATCGACGAAGCCAACATCATCGTGGTGCAGAACGAGTGGGCGAAGCCGATGAGCACCCAACAGGTGAACGCACAGGTCGATACCGATCTGGAAGCGTTGCGCCATATCGCCGGTGTGCGCGATGCGGCGATCTCCAACGCGTATCCATTGCGCGGCAACGGCTGGGATGATCGCATCATGCTGAAGCCCGATCAGCTCAAGCCGACGACCTCCACTGCTCTTTTCTTTTCGGATGAACGCCTGCTCGATACACTCGGTGTGCATCTGATCGCCGGCCGCAATTTCCTGCCCGGTGAAATCAAGGCCATGGACGTGCGTGATGAGCTTTCGCCGCCTTCGGCCATCGTCACACAAGCGCTTGCCATGCATCTGTTTCCGAACGGCTCCGCATTAGGCAAGTCGATCTACTTCGGCGATGCGCATCCGGTCACCATTGTGGGTATTGTCGAAACCTTGCAGCCACACAGCGTAGACCGCTGGGCCTCGGGCTTTGCCTCGCAGACCACGATCCTGCCCTGTCGCCTGCTTTCCGATTGGGGCAACTATTACCTGATACGGACCGAGCCGGGCCAGATCGATGCCGTGGCCGCCAAGGTACGTCAGACCTTGTTTGCGCAGGACGCCATACGGGTCATCAGCGACAAGGATGGCATCCAGGAATTTCCGCAGATCCGCAAGGAGGCCTATGAACGCGATCGCGGCATGGCCGTGCTGATGGGCATCGTTTGCGTGGTGCTGCTGTCGATCACCGCCGCGGGCATCGTCGGCCTGACCAGTTTCTGGGTAGGGCAGCGCCGCAAGCAGATCGGTGTGCGCCGGGCGTTGGGCGCCAGGCGTAGCGACATCCTGAGTTATTTCCTTACCGAGAACCTGTTGATCAGCGGAGGCGGCGCCCTGGTCGGCATCGTGTTTGCGATGGGGCTCAATCTTTGGTTGGTGACGCGCTTTGAAATGCAGAGGCTATCGCTGGCCTACGTGTTGATCGGTGTAGTGATGTTGCTGTTGTTGGGGCAGGGCTCGGTACTGGCACCGGCGATGCGCGCGTCGAAGGTGCCGCCGGTCGAGGCAACGCGTTCGATCTAGCCGCTTTTAACGGTTTTTTGGGGGAAGGACACATGTTCGGGTATTACCTTGATCTGGCGCTACGCAGCCTTAAGCGCAACAGGGTGCTGACGGCCTTGATGGTGGTTGCGATCGCGCTTGGCATCGGCGCGAGCATGACCACGTTGACCGTCTTGCATGTTCTGTCTGGCGATCCGCTGCCGGGCAGCAGTACTACCTTGTTCAATCCACGCATCGACCCTTTCTCGATGGACGGCTACGAGCCGGACAAGCCGCCGCCGGAACAGGTGACATGGACCGATGGCATGAACCTGTTGCATGCGGCGCGTGCCGATCGCCAGGCGTTGATGACCGGTGGCGCGGTACCGATCCAGCCCACGCTATCGAGCCTAGATCCGTTCTACACGGATGCCCGCTACACCACGGCTGATTTCTTCTCCATGTTCAGCGTGCCGTTTCTCTATGGACGCGGCTGGAATGCGAGCGACGATGATGGAAAGGCACGGGTGGTGGTGATTTCAAAATTGCTCAACGAAAAGTTGTTCGAGGGCAAGGACAGCACCGGCCAGACCCTGCGCATGAAGGACACCTCATTCCAGATCGTCGGTGTGCTGGGCGACTGGCATGTCAATCCGCATTTCTACGATCTGAATATCGGCGATTATGCCGAGGCCGAGGATGTCTTCATGCCATTGACGACATCGCGCGACATGAAATTGCCGTTGAATGGCTCGACTGATTGCTGGGGCACGGGCGGTGACCCCGAGCACGCCGAAAACACACCATGCGTCTGGCTGCAGTTCTGGGTGCAGATCACCGATCCGGCTAAGGTCGAGGCCTACAAGACGTATTTGACCCATTACTCGCAGGAACAGAAAACCCTGGGCCGCTTCGAGCGCCCGCCGAATGTGGCGTTGCTCAATGTCATGCAGTGGCTGGACTTCAAGAAGGTCGTGCCCAGCGACGTACGTCTGCAAACCTGGCTGGCGCTGGGTTTCCTGCTGGTCTGCCTGGTCAATACGGTCGGCTTGATGCTGGCCAAGTTCCTGCGTCGTTCCGCCGAGCTTGGCGTACGCCGTGCGCTGGGTGCGTCACGCCGCGATGTGTTCATGCAGTTGCTGATCGAGGCCGGTGTCATCGGGCTGGCGGGAGGGGTCGGTGGGCTGTTGCTCGCCTATACCGGTCTGTGGCTGGTCCGTAGGCAACCTTCCAGCTATGCATCGCTCGCCCATCTGGACGTGACGATGTTGCTGTTTACGTTTGTACTCGCGCTGATCAGCACGATTTGCGCGGGTTTGCTGCCGGCCTGGCGTGCTTGCCAGATCACTCCCGCACTGCAACTGAAGAGTCAGTGAGAGCCGATATGGAAATTCTCCCCATCCTTTCGACCTTGCGCCGGCACAAGATCACCGCGGCTCTGCTGATCCTGGAGATCGCGCTGACGTGTGCGATCGTCTGCAACGCGGTGTTCCTGATTACCCAGCGCATCGACCGCATGAACATGACCAGCGGCATCGCGGAAAAGGAACTCATACGCATCCGTTTCGCCAGCATCGGCGCCAATGACAACAAGTACGCCCGGGATCAGGAAGACATCGAGCTGCTGCGGCAGATTCCCGGGGTTACTCAGGTGGCCTCGGTCAATCAGGTGCCGTTCGGTAATTCGTCCAACAACAGCGGCATCAAGATCGACCCCGACCAGAAGAAGTCGACTATCAATGCGACCAACTACTACGGCGTGAATCTTGCCGAGACGTTGGGCACGCAACTGGTCGCCGGGCGAAATCTTCGCCCGGATGAATACATCGACATGAAGACGATCATGAGTGCCCTGCAAGCCAAGGACGACAAGGTCATTCCCAAGACCGTGGTGATTACCCAGGCCATGGCCAATCGCCTGTGGCCTGGACAGAATCCACTCGGCAAGCCGATCTATCTGGATCAGACGGCGCTATACGTCGTGGGCGTCGTCAAGGATCTGGTGCGCCCGTCGATCTGGGACGATTCGATGGCGAAATACAGCATGATCCTGCCTGCGCGCGTTGCCGAAGGCCAGTACCTGATCCGTACGTCGCCAGGGGATCGCGAACGCGTTCTCAAGACGGCATTGGAGAAACTCAAGGCGGCCGATCCGCATCGCGTGGTATTGAACAAACAGGTCTGGGAGGACGTCCGCACGCGATTCTTTGAGGACGATCGGGCCATGACCGGCCTGCTCGTCGGCGTCTGCGTGGCGCTGCTGGTGGTCACCGCGTTGGGTATTGTCGGCCTGGGCAGTTTCTGGGTGGCGCAGCGTCGTCGTCAGATCGGCGTGCGTCGCGCACTTGGCGCCACCCGCGGCAATATCCTGCGTTATTTCCAGACGGAGAACTTCCTGCTGGCCACGATAGGGATCGTTATTGGCATGGTGCTGGCCTACGGCATCAACCTGTTCCTGATGGTGCACTACGAGTTGCCGCGGCTGCCCGGGTCTTATTTTCCTATCGGGGCGTTCTCGCTTTGGGTGGTCGGGCAGATTGCCGTCCTAGGGCCGGCCATGCGCGCGGCGGCGGTGCCGCCGGTGGTGGCGACAAGGGCCGCTTGATCGATCGGCGAGGAGAAGCTGATGTTTGGTTACTACCTGGATCTAGCGTTGCGGAGTCTCAAGCGCAACCGTGTATTGACCGCACTGATGGTGATCGCCATTGCGGTCGGCATCGGTACGAGCATGACCACGTTGACGGTGATGTATCTCTTGTCCGGAGATCCGTTGCCTGGACGTAGCGGGCATATCTACTATCCGCAGCTCGACGCCGAAACCGGCAAGGGGATGGTACGCAGCCATCCGGCCGACCTGCTCGACTACACCAGCGCGCATGACATGTGGAGCAGCGGCAAGGCCGATCGGCAGACCATGACGGCCGAGGCGCTGGTCAAGATCCAGGCAATGGAGTCGGGCCGGCGCCCAGCGATGACCGATGCCTTGACCACGACCAACGCGTTCTTTGCGATGTTCAACGTACCGTTTCGCTACGGTGGCCCGTGGCAGCCACGCGATGACGAGGCGCGTTCGCGCACGGTAGTGATCAGCGAGCGACTCAATCAGCAACTTTTTGCCGGCGGCAATAGCGTGGGGCGTACGTTGCGCGTCGACGGTAACGACCTGCGTATCGTCGGTGTGCTCGCCCATTGGCGTCCGTCCCCCCGGTTCTACATGGTGGTGGGTGGCCACGGTGCCAGCGATACGAGCGATCTCTACAAGCCGCCGCAAGACATCATGCTCCCGCTATCGACGGCATTGGATCTGCACTCGCAGTTCAGCTGGTTCAACTGCTGGGGTGACGTCGATCCCAAGAACATGGCTGCAGCGGCTTGTGAATGGGTCGGCCTGTGGGTCCAGCTGGATACGTCGGCCAAGCACTCTGCTTATCTGGATTACCTGCGCGACTACGATGCGCAGCAGCATAGCCTTGGCCGCTTCGATCATGCACCCAATACACGCATGATGTCCTTGATGCAGTGGCTCGACTACAACCAGGTCGTGCCCAAGGATGTGCAATTGCAGACATGGCTGGCCTTCGGCTTTCTGGTGATCTGTCTGTGTAATACGGTGGGTTTGTTGTTGGTGAAGTTCCTGGGCCGTAGTGGCGAGATCGGAGTGCGTCGGGCGATGGGCGCGTCGCGGCGGGACATCTTCATGCAATGCCTGGTCGAGGCCGGTACGGTAGGCATGCTGGGCGGTTTGGGTGGCTTGTTGCTTGCGTGGTTTGGCCTGTGGCTTGTGCGCCAGCAGACGGTGGCATATGCCGATGTCGCGCAACTCGACCCCATGCTGCTTTTAGTCACCATCGTGATGGCGATTGTGGCGAGCCTGCTTGCGGGCCTGCTTCCTGCGATGCGCGCAAGTCGCATTCCGCCGGCACTCCAGATTAAGGTGTCCTGAGCCATGCGTATCGATATCCGTCACGTCGCTGCCGCCTTGCGCCGCCACCGCTTGGCGACTTTCCTGATTGGCTTGCAGATCGCACTCGCATGCGCGGTGCTATGCAATGCGCTCTTTCTGCTTACCGGGCGCTTACAGTTGATGAAGATGCCATCGGGCATCGATGAGCAGAACCTGGTCGTAGTGTCGCTGCAGGGTACGGGAGGCGACCTGGGGCGCGATACGTTGCTTCGTGTCAAACAGGCCTTGCGTGGGATCGCCGACGTCGCGTCGGTGAGCATGACCAATGCGGTGCCCTTCACCCAGCAGGCGGGCGAAATCGGTTTTCGCAGTGTGCTCGACGATCCCAGCTACAACCAGCAGGGACATTTTTATGTGGCTGATAACGATTTCATTCGTACGGTCGGTGTGCGGCTCGCCGATGGTCGCTGGCTGGGTGACGACGAAGCGACGAGTTCACAGTCGTTTCTGCCTATCTCGCCCTCAGTATTGATGTCGCGTTCGTACGCACAGCGGATATGGCCAGGCAAGCCCTCGCTGGGGCAGGTTTTTTTTGCTGATGGCGTGCAACGTCGCGTGGTCGGGTTGATCGATGATCTCGCCCGGCCCAATCCCGAGCCATCGGCATTGCACAATACGGTGCTCATCACAGGTAGCAACGTGCTTGGGCAAGTGTTCGTGCTGCGTACCGCTGCGCCGTCGCGGGACCGGGTATTGCGCCAGGCCCTCGACGCAGTGGCGCACGTCGCGCCGGAGGTCGTGGTCGACCTGGATTATTCGGGAACACTCAGCGATCTGCGTGGCCGATATTTTGCCTCCAACCGCGCCATGGCCGGAATGCTCTGCGGCATCATCGCGGCCATGCTGCTGGTGACCGCGCTGGGTATCGTCGGCCTGGCCAGCTTCTGGGTGCAGCAACGGCGCCGCCAGATTGGCATCCGTCGTGCCATCGGTGCTCGCCGCAGTGACATCCTCGGTTATTTTCAGACCGAAAACTTTCTTATCGTCACCGGCGGCATTGCCGTGGGCATGGTGATGGCCTTTGCGCTCAACATCGCCCTGATGAAGCTCTATGAAGTCCCGCGCCTGCCGTTGGCGTATCTGCCTTGGGGTGCCGTCGTGCTTTGGGTGCTGGGCCAGCTGGCGGTACTCGGGCCGGCGATTCGTGCCGCACGTGTGCCACCGGTCGTGGCGACGCGATCTGTTTGATATCGAGGGAGCGAGAGCGTGCTGGGTTATTACTGGTCGTTGGCAATGCGCAGCATGTGGCGCAGCCGGGTGTTGACTGCCCTGATGGTAATGGCGATAGGGTTGGGCATCGGTGCGAGCATGACCATGCTCACCGTATTGCATGTGATGTCGGGCGATCCGCTGCCTGGTCGAAGCCATCTGTTGTTCTATCCGCACCTCGATCCATTGCCTTTGAAGTACAGCTCGCCGGCCGAGTACAACGCCAGTGACAACCTGACCTGGCCCGATGCGATGGCCTTGCTGTCTGCGCATCGCGCGACGCGGCAGGCAGCCATGGCTGGCGGTGAAGTGTTGGTGCGCGAGCCGTTGCAGGATGGCAGTCCGTTCCGGGTGGAAGGGCGCTACACCACGGCTGATTTTTTCGCGATGTTCGGTGTGCCCTTTGCCGCGGGCGAGGGCTGGTCCGCCGATGACGATGCCGCTCGTGCTCACGTGGTTGTTCTGTCCACGGAGCTGGCACGACGACTGTTTGGCGATCGAAATCCGCTGGGCCGTACCGTGCGACTGGAAGACGCCGATTTTCGCGTCGTGGGCGTGATCGCGAACTGGGAGCCCGAGCCGTTGTTCTATGCCGACAGTGTGTCACGCGCCTTTGGCAAGTCCGATGCGTTCTTTCTTCCGCTGGGCGCGGCGGTCGATCTGAAGCTATCGGGCAATGGCAATTTCTCCGGTTGGGGGCGCAGCGACGACGAAAGTACGCGCATGATCAGCCCGACGACCAGCTGGCTTCAGTTCTGGGTGCAGTTGGACAATGCGACCAGCGTGGCCGCCTATCGGCAATTCCTGGTGGACTACTCGGCACAGCAACAGGCGTTGGGGCGCTTTGAACGGCCCGCGTCGTCTGCGCGCCTGGACACGCTGGCGCAGCGGCTGGAGCACCAGCACCTGGTGCCTGGCGATGTGCGCTTGCAGCTGTGGCTGGCACTGAGTTTCCTGGTGGTGTGTGTGCTCAACATCGTGGCCTTGCTCCTGGCCAAGTTTCTGCGCCGCAGCGGCGAGCTCAGCGTACGTCGAGCGCTGGGCGCGCGGCGGCGCGATATTTTCATGCAGCTAGGTACGGAGGCATTGGTCATCGGCGTGCTCGGCGGCATGCTCGGTTTGTTGCTTGCGCAAGCGGGCCTGTGGAGCGTGCGGCAGCGGCCCGACGACTACGCCCAGCTGGCCAGCATGGACGCCTCGATGCTGGCGACAACTTTTGCGCTATCGGTCGTGGCCTGTCTGTTTGCTGGTTTCGTGCCGGCCTGGCGTGCTTCGCGCGTGCCGCCCGCGTTACAGATGAAGCAGTTGTGAGATGCCAGCCATGACGCTCAATTTTCGTCCTATTCTCGCCAGCCTGCGGCACCACAAGCTCACCGCGCTCCTGCTGTTGCTGCAGGTGGCGGTAACCTGCGCCATCGTGGCCAATGTCACTTTCATCGTGGCGCGCCGGATCGAGCGGGTCAATGTCTATAGTGGCGTGGACGAGTCGTCCCTATCGCTGGTCGGCAGTTCGGTAACGCGAAAAAGCGAGAACCTCCCAGCGCGCTACGCTACGGATCTTGCCGCCTTGCGCACCATCCCGGGTGTGCAGCGCGCCGTTGCCGTCGACAGCGTGCCGTTCGGTAGTAGCGAGTCATCGTATGGCACCTGTTCCAGCAAGCAGGCCTTCGAACAGGCGGAGGCGTCACGCGCGGCCTTCTCCGAGCAAGGTGGTTGCCTGCAGGTGGATACGTATGCCGGCGGCGAGGGCCTGATCGACGCGTTGGGCTTGAAGCTCATCGCGGGCCACGATTTCACGCACGACGACTATGTGACTGGTAACGAGCGGGTCCATGCGACGATCATCAGCAGCGAACTGGCGCAGCGTTTGTTTCACGGTGAACCTGCACTGGGCAAGGAGCTCTACACCGGCTCCGGCGAGCCGATTCGCGTAGTGGGCATCGTCGAGACCTTGTTGCGCCCGCAGCTGCGCGGCAGCCACGACCAATACACCATGCTGTGGCCACAGTTACCCGGATACGGCAGCGTCATCTACCTGCTGAGGAGCGCGCCGGGCGATCGGGATCGTATTCTCAGGCAGGCACCGGATGTTCTGCTGGGCCAGAGTCGGGAACGTATCATCGACGCCGATGGTGTGCGTACTTTCACCCGGATGCGGCAGGAGTACTTCCGGCGCGACATGACCATGATCGGCTTGCTGGTCACTTCCGCGCTCGGCCTGTTGTTCGTGACGGCACTGGGCGTGGCGGGGCTTGCCAATTTCTGGGTTCAGCAGCGGACCCGGCAGATCGGTATCCGGCGAGCCATAGGCGCCACCCGAGGCGACATCCTGCGCTATTTCCATGTCGAGAATTTCCTGATCGTGACCGGGGGCATCCTTCTTGGTGCGTTGCTCGCCCTGGTGCTCAATCTGTTCCTGATGAAGTACTACGAGCTGCCGCGTTTGCCGGGAATCTATCTGCCCGTGGGTGCGGTACTGCTGTGGATACTCGGCCAGCTGGCGGTCCTGGGCCCGGCCATGCGGGCTGCACGTGTACCGCCGGTAGTGGCGACGCGGTCTGTATGATCGAGGCGGTAAGGCTGGCCGCCAGGCGGCCTGGGAAGAATAAAGAGGAAGACGAAAGGCGTTCCGTCGCATGCTTTTCCCCTTTACTCTTCACAGGCCATATCGGCGACCGGCCTGACAGGCTGCCAAAGCAGCCGGCCGCACTCATCCCATGACCAAAGTCATGGCAACCTTTTGGCATGGAGCTGCATCCATGTCGACATGTGTAGACGAAAAATGCGAACTGTCCTGATCATCGATGACAACCCTACCGTCGGCGAGGCGCTGTCGCTGGCCTTGTCGTTGCACGAAATCCGGCCGCTGGTGGCGCTGACCCAGGAACAGGGGTTGGAGATGCTGGAGCGCGAACGGATCGACGTGGTGATCCAGGACATGAATTTTACCGCCGACACCACCTCGGGCGAGGAGGGCGTCGCACTGTTCCGCGCGATCCGCCAGCGGCATACCGACTTGCCGGTGATCCTGTTGACCGCCTGGACGCACCTGGAGACCGCCGTTGAGCTGGTCAAGGCCGGCGCCGCGGACTACATGGCCAAGCCCTGGGATGACGCCAAGCTGCTGGCTACGGTCGAGAATCTGCTGGAGCTGTCCGAATCGACGCGTGAGGTGAGCCGCGCACGCAACGAACGGCGCAAGCGCCGGGAAGACCTGCAGCGTCGCTACGATCTGGACAATCTGGTGTTTGCGTCCGAATCGATGGCACGCACGCTGGACCTGGCCTGCCAGGTCGCGCGTTCGGAAGTGCCCGTGCTGATCACCGGGCCCAACGGCGCTGGCAAGGAGCGGATCGCGGCCATTGTGCACGCCAATTCACCCGCCAAGCGTGGGGCGTTCATTGCGGTCAACTGCGGCGCCTTGCCGGGCGAGTTGATCGAAGCAGAGCTTTTCGGTGCTGACGCCGGCGCGTATACCGGTGCGAACAAGGCGCGTGAAGGCCGTTTCGAGCTGGCCGATGGTGGCACCTTGTTCCTGGACGAGATCGGCAACTTGCCGCTGTCCGGGCAGGTGAAGCTGCTACGTGTACTTGAGACAGGCCAGTTCGAGCGCTTGGGCTCGGGCCGTACGCGCCAGGTGAAGGTACGCGTGCTCAGTGCGACCAATGCCGACCTCAAGGCAATGATCCGCGCCGGTACGTTCCGGGAAGACCTCTATTACCGCCTCAATGTGATCGAGGTGAACCTGCCGCCGCTGGCCGAGCGCGTCGACGACATCCTGCCGCTGGCCGAACATTTTCTCGACGGCCGTGCGGAGCTGAGCGATGCCGCGCGCGATGCGTTGTTGAGCTATGCGTGGCCAGGCAATGTGCGTGAACTCAAGAATGCGATCGAACGCGCGTCGCTGCTTGCGTCCGGCGCCCGGATCACACCCGAGCAACTCAACCTGCCGCAGCAGGTGGTCGCTGCCGCGCGGAATCTGGACGAACCCAGCCGCGAGGCCGTCGAGGCCGCTCTGGGCAAGGCCGATGGCGTAGTCAGCCGTGCCGCCCAGGCGCTGGGGCTGTCTCGCCAGGCACTGTATCGACGCATGGAGCGTTACGGTTTGGCGACACAGACCTGAGCCTGGCTGCGCGGACCTGCCGAGCGCAACCTCAAGCTTGTGGCCTATGCGGCGCCTTTGGCTTGGCTCTAAGATCGGCTTATCGTGAAAAGCTGAGGGAGCCCTACCATGCGCCGTTCATTCGTGTCGATCGCTTCGCTCGTGCTCGTGCTGGCTGCCCAGGCGGCAAGCGCGCAGTCCACTTCGCAGGCCAGTGACAGCTGGAGCAAGCCGGCCAGTACCAGCACGGTCAAGTACGGTGACAGCAGCCGTGGCAATGATCAGCAGCAGGGCGGCCATTTCAAGTTCAAGGACAGCCGCCCTCATGTTGATGACGGTGCGCGCCCTGATCCGAACCGTCCCAAGGCGATCAACGACAACAGCGTGTTCGGCGACAACGAGCGCCCGGCGGCCAATTGCGCTGCCGATCCACGGGACTCCAAATGCCATTAAGCGGGTCGTGCGCATGAAGGGGGCGACATGGTGCGCAGCCTGAGCCTGCAGATGCGGCTGACCGTGTTGCTTGGTGCGGTCGGCATCGCCGGTGCACTGATCTACACCGGCGTGACCCAATGGCCGCTACCGCAGCTGATCGCGTGGATGAAAAAGGACCTGTCGCTGGTGGTGCCGATGCCTACCGGTCAGTACAGCGGCTTTATCGTCACCATAATTGTCCTTTTGCCGTTGTCGGTGTGGCTGGGGCACCTGGTGATGTCGCCGGTCAGCCGCATGTTGCGAGCCCTGGAAGGGGCGGTGGCGAGTTACCGTGATGGCGATTTCAGCTTTTCGATCGCTGCGGATCGGCGCGATGAGTTGGGCGACTTGATACGCATGCACAATGCGCTTGGACAGACATTGCGCGAGCAGCGCCAGAACCTTGCGCAACGCGAGCTGTTGCTCGACACCGTCGTACAGAATACGCCCGTCGCACTGGTGCTCAGTGATGCGGCTGGCCGGGTGGTGTATGCAAATATTGCTGCGCGCCATCTTTTCAACGAAGGTAAATCGCTGCAGGGGCTGGACTTCGCCGAGTTGCTGCAAGGTACGCCAGAGACGCTGCGCCGTGCCGCGCTCAGTGGTGAGGATGCCTTGCTGACCGTAGAAATGGATGGCAGCGAAGAAACCTTCCACCTGTCACAGCGCAACTTTCGCTTGCAGGGGCGCCCGCATCGCCTGCAATTGTTTCGACGCATGACCCGCGAGCTTTCGCGCCAGGAAGTGGCGACGTGGAAGCGGGTGATCCGCGTGATAAGCCATGAATTGAACAACTCGCTTGCACCTATTTCTTCGCTGTCCCATTCGGGTGCGGAACTGGCGCGGCGTGGCGATACCGAGCGTTTGCCCGGTGTGTTCGCCACCATCGGCGAACGTGCGCGTCACCTGCATGGCTTCATCGCCGGCTACGCGAGTTTCGCCAAACTGCCCGCACCGCAATCGACCCGGATCGAATGGCCGCAGTTTTTGCAGGGCCTGGCCTTGCATTGCCAGTTCCGTCTGCTTGGCAAGGCGCCCGAACAACCAGGTTGGTTCGATGCGGCTCAGATCGAGCAGGTGTTGATCAACCTCATCAAGAACGCGCACGAGTCAGGGAGTGCTGCCGACGAAGTCACCTTGTCGCTGGTGGTGATCGGCCACGAACTTCGCATAGAAGTTGCCGATCATGGCCCAGGCATGACCGAGATCGTGCTTGCACAGGCGTTGTTACCGTTTTATTCCACGAAGCGCTCGGGCACGGGCCTGGGCTTGGCGCTTGCGCGCGAGATTGCCGAGGCGCATGGCGGGCGAATCGGGTTGGCCAACCGCGACGAGGGTGGGTTACGGGTAACGCTGTTGTTGCCCCTTTTATTGAGTTGAGTGCTTGCCCCTTACCAGGGCTTAACCCGCTGCACCCCCGCATCTCACCTATACTCCGCTCCAACTCATCGAAAGGAGTCGCATCATGGGTCAGATTCTCGCGCTGGTTGTCGTCATCGCCGTCGTCATCATCCTGGCCAAGCTCGTACGTATTGTGCCGCAGGGCTACGAGTGGACGGTAGAGCAGTTCGGCAAGTACACCCGTACATTGTCGCCGGGGCTGCATTTCCTGATTCCCATCATGTATGGCATCGGGCGCAAGATAAACATGATGGAACAGGTGCTCGACGTGCCCAGCCAGGACGTCATCACCAAGGACAACGCTGTCGTGCGTGTCGACGGCGTGGTGTTCTATCAAGTGCTCGACGCGGCAAAGGCCGCGTATGAAGTATCCAATCTCCAGCAGGCTGCACTGGCCCTGGTCATGACCAACATCCGTACCGTGCTCGGCTCGATGGATCTGGACGAGTCGCTGAGCCAGCGTGATGCGATCAACGCCAAGCTCCTGACCGTGGTCGATGAAGCCACGCACCCTTGGGGCGTCAAGGTGAATCGCATCGAGATCAAGGACATTGCGCCGCCGCGTGACCTGGTCGATTCCATGGCGCGGCAGATGAAGGCCGAGCGCGAGAAGCGCGCGAATATCCTTGAAGCGGAAGGTTTCCGCCAGGCTGCCGTGCTCAAGGCCGATGGTGAAAAACAGTCGGCCATTCTTGCCGCGGAAGGCAAGAAGGAAGCCGCATTCCGCGAAGCCGAGGCACGTATCCGCCTGGCTGAGGCCGAAGCTCAGGCGACCAGGCTCGTGTCCGATGCGATCGCCAATGGCAACGTCAACGCACTCAATTATTTCGTCGCCAACAAGTACGTCGAAGCATTGAAGGAAATGGCGAACTCGCCGAACCAGAAGATGCTGATGTTGCCGATGGAAGCGACGGGTATCCTGGGTTCGCTCGCCGGTATCGCCGAGCTGGCGAAAGAATCGCTCGGACAGCAGCAGGAAAAACTCGCTTCAGGCCGCCGCGCGCCACCGCCGGTCGATCGCTAGGCCATCAAGGAGACAGGCATGTTCGCAAACGTTGCCTTGCATTACCTGTGGTGGATACTTGCCTTGATCCTGATTGCGATCGAGGTCGTGCTGCCGGGTTACTTCATGTTGTGGATCGGCATTGCCGCTGCGGCCACCGGCATCGTGGTGCTGGTACTGCCGGAGATGTCGATGCTGGCGCAGGCGGTCACCTTTGCCGTGCTGGCATTCGCGTCTTGTGCGGTCTACTGGTATGCGTTGCGACCCAGGCTGCAGCGTAGCGAGCCGGGCGACGAGCGGCTCAATCGCCGTGGCGCACAGCTGATCGGTCAGCGCTACGTATTGATCGAGGCGATCGTCAACGGGCGTGGCAAAGCTCGCGTGGGCGATGGGCAATGGCTGGTCAGTGGGCCGGACCTTCCGCTTGGCACGACCGTCGAAGTGATCGACGTGGACGGCACGACATTGAAGGTAAAAGCCGCATCATGATGTTGGCGATCGGCGTGAGTATTTTCGCTCACTCATTGGCGATCGAATTAGAGGTGTTCAAGTCGCGTGCTTCCGGGTAAGAATGCGACCATGCATCGCATTCCTTCTCCCTTTCATGTGCCCTGGCGTGCCACTGCGCCGGCGGCCTTTCCGCGTTCGTTCGAGGGCACCGAGCTCAAGACGCGGATCGTCTTCATCATGGAACTGGCGCGCCGGTTGCATCAGTACGGCACCTCCGCGCCGCGCCTGGAAATGGCCATCTCCGGCGTGTCCCAGCGTTTTGGCTTGCAGGCGGATGTCTGGTCCAGTCCGACGGCAATCATCGTGTCCTTTGCCGAGCTTTCGCAGGGCGAAGAAGCGCTGGCCCAGGTAACCCAGGTCATGCGTCTATCGCCCGGTGACGTGAACCTGAGTCGCCTGTGCGAGGCCGATACGATCGCCGACCGCGTTACCGACGGCGACCTGGACATGCGCGAAGGCTTCCGCCTGCTGCGCCAGCTCGGCAAGCCCGAGACGCGCCAGGCGCAAGCCAGCGTGATTGCGACTTACGGTCTTGCCGCAGCCAGTGTCGTTGCGCTGCTGTTGCACTGCGCCTGGACGGACCTGGTCACCGCGGGCGTGATCGGGCTGATCATCGGCTGGATCATGGTTTCATCGGCAACGCGGCCTCGGCTGGCCATCGCCAGTGAGGCGATCAGCGCACTGGTGGCAACTACGGTGGCGATCACGGTAAGCGCGTATATCGTGCCGCTGGCGCTCAAATCGGTGATCCTTGCCAGCCTGATCGTACTGGTGCCGGGCATGGCCTTGACCACAGCTGTGCGCGAGATATCCAGCCAGCACCTCGTGGCTGGCATGGCGCGCATGGGCGGTGCGATCTCCACCTTGCTCAAGCTCACCTTCGGCACGGTGGCCGCTACCCAGTTGTGCGATGCGCTGGGGATTCATGCGCGGGACTTCGCACAGACACCGTTGCCGACGTGGACCGAGGCGGTAGCCCTGATTGTTGGCGCTTTTGCCTGGGCGATTGCTTTTCGCGCCGCGCGGCGCGACTGGCTCACCGTCATGGGGGCGGTCATTCTCGGCTATCTCGCCACGCGTTGGGGTGGCCAGATCGCCGGTTCGTTGCCCAAGGCGCCGTTCGGTGTCTTCCTCGGCGGCTTTTTGCTTAGCGCCCTGGCCAATGCCTATGCGCGATATATGCACCGCCCCGGGTCGGTCATTCGGGAGCCGGGCATTATCTTGCTGGTTCCGGGTAGCGTGGGGTTTCGTAGCGTTTCCTACCTGCTCGAGCGCGATACCGAATTGGGCATGGATACCGGGTTGCTGTTGGTGACGCTGTTAGTTTCACTCGTGGCCGGTCTGTTATTCGGCGATTTGCTGGTTTCACCGCGGCGGTCATTGTAGTAACGGGGTACCTGCCGAAGCAGGCCCACGCCCATACAAGCTCGAAAGCCATAAAAAAAGCGCCGGCCATATGGCCGGCGCTTTTTTGCAGGGCGTCTTGAGATCAGACAATCAGATAAGCAAGCTCTTTTCCGACTTGCCGGCCTTCAGGGCATCGTTGAACCAGCGCGGGCGCTTGCCACGGCCGGACCAGGTCTGTTCCGGGTTGGCGGGGTTCTTGTACTTCGGCGCGACGGTGCCGCCGGAACGACGCTTGCCGGGGACCTTGCCACCGAAAATATCGTCGAACGAATAACCTTCGGCCTTGATCAAGGCGTGGATTTTCTCGCGCAGCTTGCCGACTTTTTCCTTGCGCAGTTCGTTCTGGCGAACCTGGGCCTTGCTGATCAGGTCATTCAGCTGCGTGTGATTGAGACTTTTGAGGTCTACGGCCATGGGTAAAACTCCCGGGTGAGTGAGTGATTAACGGCTTTTTTGATTTATTTATTTAGTAACAATTGGCGTCCCAATTGCGGGGTCGATTTTCCCCGAACCCCTACCTGATTGTAAAGTCGGTTTACAAGAGGCTTGGGTACTACCAAAGGTATAATTGTCAGATATGCCCCGAATGTGCTGTCAGGGTTTTGCTTGATAATTGTCAGGGCAGAATGACGCATGCGAAAAAGGCCGCGAGTGGCGGCCTTTTTCACAGCGGTTATTGGCCTATATTCTTTTAATAGGCCATGGCGGGGTGGTTATTGGCCAAGCAAGGCCAGGAGTTCATCCCGGGTCACGTTACGCGACTCGCTTTCATGGCGTGCGCGATATTCCAGCGTGCCGGCGGCCAAGCCACGTTCGCTGACGACCACACGGTGTGGAATGCCGATCAATTCCATATCGGCAAACATGGCGCCCGGGCGCAGGCCGCGGTCGTCCAGCACCGTATCGATGCCCAAGTCATTGAGTTGCTTATAGAGAGAGTCGGCTGCTTCGGCAATATTCGGGGCATTCTTGGGGTTGATCACGCACACCGCGACACGCCACGGCGCCATCGCTTCGGACCAGATCATGCCGGCGTCGTCATGGCGCTGCTCGATGGCGGCGGCCACGATACGGCTGACGCCGATGCCGTAGCAGCCCATGAACATCACCTGCGGCTTGCCCTGGTCGTCCAGTACGGTGGCCTTGAGCGCCTCGGCGTACTTCTGGCCAAGCTGGAATACATGGCCCACTTCGATGCCGCGTGCAATTTGCAGCGTGCCCTTGCCATCGGGCGACGGATCGCCGGCAACCACTTGGCGCAGGTCTTCGATGCGGGTGATGCGCGCATCGCGCTCCCAATTGGCGCCACTGTAGTGCTTGTCGTTGGCGTTACCGCCGCAGATGAAGTCAACCAGAATCGCGGCACTGCGGTCGACGATGACCGGAATCGACTCAGGTAGGCCGACCGGGCCGATAAAGCCAGGGCGTGTACCGGTGGCGGCAAGGATTTCCTCTTCGCTGGCCAACACGGATTCGTCCGGTAGCTCCGCCAGCTTGGCGGCCTTGACGTCATTGATGTCATGGTCGCCGCGCAGGCATAGCGCAACCAGGCCTTCCTTGCCACGCACCAGGATGGTCTTGAGCACGTGATCGGCCGAAACGCCGAAATGCCGGGTTACGTCCTCGACCGTGCGCACCTGTGGCGTGTCCACCAAACGAAGCTCGGCGGTAGCGGCCGGACGGCCGTGCGACGGCGCCATGGCTTCGGCCTTCTCGATATTGGCGGCGTAGTCGGACTGATCGGAAAACGCGATGGCGTCTTCGCCCGAATCGGCCAGTACCTGGAATTCATGGCTGGCATTGCCGCCGATGGCCCCGGTATCGGCCTGGACAGCGCGGAAGGTCAGGCCCAGGCGGGTGAAAATGCGCGAATAGGCCTGGTACATCACCTCGTAGGTGGCAGCCAGCGAAGCTGGGTCCAGATGGAAGGAATAGGCGTCCTTCATCAGGAACTCGCGCGCGCGCATCACGCCGAAGCGCGGCCGGATCTCGTCGCGGAACTTGGTCTGGATCTGGTAGAAATTGAGCGGTAGCTGCTTGTAGCTCTTGAGCTCATTGCGCGCGAAATCGGTAATGACTTCCTCGTGCGTGGGGCCGTAGCAGAACTCCTGCTCCTTACGATCCTTGATCTTCAGCAACTGGCCGCCGAATTTCTGCCAGCGCCCGGTTTCCTCCCACAATTCCTTGGGTTGCACCGAGGGCATCAGCATTTCGATCGCGCCGGCGCGATTCATTTCCTCGCGTACGATCCCCTCGACCTTGCGCAGCACACGCAAGCCCAGCGGGCTCCACGTATAGAGCCCGGAAGCCAGTTTGCGGATCATGCCGGCGCGCAGCATCAGGCGATGGCTGGCGATTTCGGCGTCGGCGGGGACTTCCTTGACGGTGGCCAGGTGGAATTGGCTAAGGCGCATGCGAGCGGATCCGGCGTATAAAGGAATCGATTATAGCCCGCAGCCCGCCGGCGACTGTGCGCCGGCGGGGATCCATTCGGTTTACTTGCTGCCGCAGTATTGCTGGTACTGAGCCTGGGCGGTGTTGATCTGGACCTTGCGCTGGTCATCGTCGATCTGCTTTTGCTGCCCATCCTGCTGTATCACCAGGGGGCCTTCGCCCTTGAGCATGTCCAGGTTGGACTTCAACGCAGTACAGAATTTTGCGCGGTTTGCAGGCGTATCGGCTACCGGCTGCTGGGGTGCCAGTGGGGGCTCGGCCGTTCCCGGCTTCTCGGCGGCGGGCGGGGCGGGCTGGGCCAGGGGCTCCGAACTGCCCGTGGTGGTCATCCGCTGGTATTTGGTGCCCGTGGGCGGCGGCGTCTCGGAGTAGTGCACCGTGCCTGCGCTGTCCGTCCATTTATACGCCTGGGCAAAAGCCTGAGGGGTGAGAAGCAGCAAGGCGACGAGGAGCAACGGACGGCGCATGAATATCTCCGGGCGGGATGAATGCGCCGTAGTTAACACCCCCGGTGGCCCCGGACTCAAGCCAACATGGAACCTGAGTGCGCTCAGGCTCTAAACTTCGGGTATTCCGTCACGGATCGATTCATGAGCGATAGCACTCCCGTTCGCACGCCTCGGCACCGGGGCATCTACCTGTTGCCGAACCTGTTCACCACTGGCGCGATGTTCGCCGGCTTCTACGCGATCGTGACCAGCATCGGCGGCAATTACGGCGAAGCGGCCATTGCGGTCTTCATTGCCGCGTTGCTGGACGGCATGGACGGGCGTGTCGCACGCGCGACCGGGACGCAAAGCGAATTCGGCGTTCAGTACGATTCGTTGTCGGACCTGATCAGCTTCGGCCTGGCGCCATCGCTGGTGATGTACACCTGGTCGCTGTCGTCGCTGAAGGATTTTGGCCCCACCTGGGGCAAGATCGGCTGGGCTGCCGCCTTTATCTATGCCGCTTGCGCGGCGCTGCGCCTGGCGCGCTTCAATACCCAGGTCAAGGTGATCGACAAGCGCTACTTCCAAGGGCTGGCCAGCCCGGCTGCCGCGGCGGTGTGCATGGCCTTCGTATGGAGCATGGACAAATTCGGCGTGGCCGGCAGCGACGTCTCCTCGGTGACCTTGCCCATGGCGGTCATCGTTGGCCTGTTGATGGTCAGCCGGTTCCGTTATTTCAGCTTCAAATCGTTGCCGACGGGCGAGGGCGGCCGGGTGTCGTTCTTGTGGATGATCGCCGGCGTGCTGGTGTTGATTCCATTTTTCGTCGATCCGCCGCGCGTCCTGTTCGTGGTGTTCCTGCTCTACGCACTATCGGGCCCCGTATTCACGCTCTGGGGCGTGGCTACGCGCCGTCGCCGCCGGAATGCCGGATGAGCATCTCCGCGTTCTCGCATGACCCGCATCGTGCACGCCTGTTGCGTGCGCTGGGTGTCACGCCATGGGTACGTCGCCAGCCTTTCGGGGCCGAGATACCGGCTGCATTCGATGCAGACGACAGCGTGATCGCGTCGGATGCGACACCAGGCGACAGCATTGTCCTTTTGCCGGCTGGCTGCCCGGTCGCACTGCTCGATCTGCTGGGCCGGGCTTTCAGTGCCTACGGTCCGTCATTGGCGCGAGCGGCGCGCATTGAGGTGGGAGCGGACGGGCAGTTGGGGCAGGTTCCCGAGGCGCGTGCGTATCTGGTCTTTGGCCAGGCCCAGGCCCACGCGCTTGGACGCGTCCTGCCCGCCGCTGTGTTGAACCGTGCGCAGATCGTATTGGCCGATGAGCCGCATGAGATCCGCACCAGCGGCGAGGGTAAGCGTCGCCTTTGGAACGCTCTGCGCAGCCTGCGTCGTGCGCTCGCGACAGGCGGGGCCGCGTGATGGTCGCGGTAGCGCGCCCGCAGGCACAAGTACGCGCCATGCGTCGCGAAGATCTCGCGGCAGTGGCCGCGCTCGAAAGCGCCTCTTATGACTTCCCCTGGTCGCCGGGCATCTTCGGCGACTGCCTGAAGGCCGGCCATCCCTGCTGGGTGATGTGCGTGGAGGACGAGGTCGTCGGCTACGGCATTCTTTCTGTCGGTGCAGGCGAGGCGCACATTTTGAACGTGTGCATCGGCCAGTCGTATCGCGGATTGGGTCTGGGGCGGCATCTGATGCGCCGGCTGATCGATGTGGCGCGCTGGCATGCGGCTGAGCGGGTTTTTCTTGAGGTGCGGCCGTCGAATCCGGTGGCGCAGGCGCTGTATCGGTCGATGGGGTTTAGTGAGATCGGGCAGCGGCCGAAGTATTACCCGGCCCGGGAGGGGCGGGAGGATGCCATCGTGATGGCGCTGGATTTGGTGGCAGGGAAGGCGTGAGCCATCCTTTTTGCTAGCCAGAAGACCTTGTTGTTCTTGTCGCTCCACGCTGATTATCCAGCGCCTTGCGCTTCGTCGTGCGTCGGAAGCTGGTTTCGTGGCGGCCTCGCACTTGCCTGTGTGTTCTCGCGACCGGGCCGCCTATGCAGCGGGCGTTTCACTCGCCTGCCAGCGAGCGAGTCACTTTCTATTGGCTGGCTCACGCTTGCGTAGCGCATGCGAACGGCGAAGCCGGCCCGGAGGCCGGAGGATCGTCAGGTCCGGAGTAAAGAGAAAGTAACCCAAGAGAAATGGCCTCAGATCAAAGGCTCTGAGCAGCATTGAGAAATAAAACCGTTCGTACCGCCTACTCGAACCGTTAGGGGACACTTCTGGCGCTTCTGAGGCACGCCGGATTGCTGCGCGAGACGTCGTGGCCCTGAGGACTTAAAGCCCCCCTCACCCTAGCCCTCTCCCCCGGTGAAGCCAGGGGAGAGGGGACGGACTGGGGCGAGTTTCAACGTTGCGTGCTTTTGGCTCTCTGGAGAGTTGATGCGCGCGGAAGGGGGGACAGGAGCATGGTGACTCTCTCTCACTCCTCACTCCTCTCCACTCACTCCTCGCCCCAAGGGTCAACCCAACTTCTGCGCCTGCTCCCGCAACGCGCTCACCTGCACACCCCAATCGGCAATGCGCTGGCGTTCCTGTTCAACCACGGCGGCGGGTGCGTTGGCGACAAAGTTGGCATTGCCCAACTTGCTTTCGCACTTCTTGATCTCGCCTTCGATACGGGCGATTTCCTTGGCAAGGCGGGTTTTTTCCGCGCTCAGGTCGATCAGTCCGGCGAGCGGGATCATCACTCTCAGTGAGCCCACGACGGCTGCCGCTGCAGCGGGTTCATCCGCGCCCGCTTCGATCCATTGCGGGGTGTCGACGCGCGCCAGGAAGCTGATCTGTGCCGCGAATTTCGCTGCACGTGCCCGGTCGCTTGCATCGCCGTCGGCCAGCAGCAGTGGAATGGTCTTGCCTGGGGCGATGTTCATTTCCGCGCGGATGCGGCGGATGCCGCTTAGCACGTTCTTGAACCACTCGATCTCGGCCGTTGCTGCATCATCGGCCGCCATATCGTCGGCGCGCGGCCACGGGCGTTGCATCAGGCCGCTTTCGGTCAGCTTCAGGCGTGGTGCAACGTTTTGCCAGATCTCTTCGGTGATGAAGGGTACGATCGGATGCAGTGCGCGCAGGATCGTTTCCAGCACCACGATCAGCGTATGACGCGTGGATGCGGCGGCGGTTGCGTCATCGCCGTTCAACGCCGGCTTGGAAAGCTCCAGGAACCAGTCGCAGAATTCGTTCCAGGTGAATTCGTACAGCGCCTGCGCGAGGAGGTCGAAACGGTAGCTGGTGAAATGCTGCTCGACCTCGCCCAGCGTCTGCTTCAGGCGAGTGAGAATCCAGCGCTCCGCTTCTGTCGCCGGTAGGCCGGTAGGCGCGGGCAACTCGCCTTCGGGCAGATTCATAAGCACGAAGCGCGCGGCGTTCCACAACTTGTTGCAGAACGCCTTGTAGCCTTCGGCTCGCTTGATGTCGAAATTGATCGTACGGCTGTAGCTGGCCAGCGCGGCGAAGGTAAAACGCAGCGCATCGGTGCCGATCGCCGGAATGCCGCTGGGGTAATCCTTGCGGATACGTTTTTCGACTTTCTCGCGTACCTGCGGAATCAGCAGCGACCGGGTGGATTTCTCCACCAGCGGTTCCAGCTCGATGCCGTCGATCAAGTCCAGCGGATCGAGCGTGTTGCCCTTGGATTTGGACATCTTCTGGCCTTCGGCGTCGCGCACGATGGCATTGATGTACACCTCGCGGAACGGCACCTGGCCGGTGAAGTACTTGGTCGCCATCACCATGCGCGCGACCCAGAAGAAGATGATGTCGAAGCCCGTGACCAGCACCGCGCTGGGCAGGAACAGCTTGTCGTTCTCCCAGTTGGCGATGACGTCGCCGCGTTCATTCTTGATCGGCCCATTCGCCGGCCAGCCGAGCGTGGAGAAAGGCCACAGCGCGGAGCTGAACCAGGTGTCGAGCACGTCGTCGTCCTGTCGCAACGCACCGATCGGCGGGGTGCCGGCATGCGCGCGCGCATCGGCTTCGTTCTCGCCGACGAAGATATTGCCAGCCTCGTCATACCACGCCGGAATGCGATGACCCCACCACAGCTGGCGGCTGATGCACCAATCCTGGATGTTGTCGAGCCACTGCGTATAGGTGGTGGCCCAGTTCTCCGGTACGAACTTGATCTCACCGCTGCGCACGGCATCGAGCGCAGGCTCGGTAATCGCCTTGCGCCCGCCGGGGCGCCCATCGGCCTGCACGTCGGTGGTCAGGTCGATAAACCACTGGTCGGTCAGCATGGGCTCGATCACCGCGTCCGAACGCTGGCTCACCGGCACCTGCAACTTGTGCGGCTTGGTTTCGACCAGCAGGCCGGAGGCCTCGAGATCGGCAAGGATCAGCTTGCGCGCGTCGTAACGGTCCAGGCCGCGATATTTCTCCGGCGCGTTGTCGTTGACCTTCGCGTCCAGCGTGAAGATTTCGATCGGTGCAAGCTTGTGACGCTGGCCGATCGCGTAGTCGTTGAAGTCGTGCGCCGGAGTGATCTTGACGCAGCCCGTACCGAATTCGCGCTCGACATAGTCGTCGGCGATCACCGGGATTTCGCGACCCGACAGCGGCAGATGCAGCATCTTGCCGACCAGGTGCGCGTAGCGTTCGTCTTCCGGATGCACCGCCACGGCGACGTCGCCGAGCATGGTTTCCGGGCGTGTGGTAGCTACGACGACGCTGTCGCTGCCATCGGCGGTGAGATAACGGATCGACCACAGATGGCCGTCGCGTTCGACGTTGTTGACTTCAAGGTCGGACACCGCCGTTTGCAACGCCGGGTCCCAGTTCACCAGGCGGTTGCCACGATAGATCAGCCCGGCGCGATACCACTCGACGAAAACCTTGCGCACCGCGTCGGACAAGCCCTCGTCCATGGTGAAGCGCTCGCGCGACCAGTCCGCCGCTACGCCCAGGCGACGCATCTGGTTGGTGATCGTGGAGCCCGATTCCTCCTTCCACTGCCACACGCGCTCGACGAATGGCTCGCGTCCCAGGTCATGGCGCGTCTTGCCCTCGGCGGCCAGCTGGTTCTCCACGATCTTCTGCGTGGCGATGCCGGCGTGGTCCGTGCCCACCTGCCATAGCGTGTTGAAGCCGCGCATACGGTGGTAGCGGATCAGCATGTCCATCACAGTCTGCTGGAAGGCGTGGCCCATATGCAGCGTGCCGGTTACGTTCGGCGGCGGCAGCAGGATGCTGTATGGCGTGCCCTTGCCCGACGGCTTGAAGTCGCCGCTGGCTTCCCAGCGGCTATACCACCTGGGCTCGATCTGGCTGGGCTCGAAACTCTTTTCCATCGGAAACTCGCGTTGGCGCGCCGGGGCGCGCTGGGTAGGGGCTAAGCCCTCCATTGTAAGGGGTGGGGTGGGGTGTGCCAAAACCTTGCCCGCCGGGCGCCCCTAATCCCCAAATTGGCGCTGTTGGGCCCGGCTGATGCTCAGGACGACGGCGAGGAACAAGACCAGGGAGAGGAGGCAGATCAGGTCGTGCCCGATCGCTAGTCGCAGATTCTGGAGTTCCTGCTCAAGTGTTTCATCGACGAAAGTGCCCATCGTCAAATACACAGTGACCAGGCGTATGACCCACACAATCCACCAGGCCCACAGCAGGGCTGGCGCGCTTCGTTGCGCCCAATGGTGCACATCGATGCTCGCCCGCCAGAGTCGACTCATGTAGAACGCGGGCATTGACGAGGTTGGCCAGAGGCACGAAAAACCAAACTACAGCCCGGCCTGGTCGTCCTACCCCGTGGACGCCCTGGGCATTGACGTTGTGGAAGGCCCGATAGAGCCACCACGCCGTCAGAACAGAAAGCACAAGCAGAAGTGGCAGGTGCATGGTCTGCGGCCAATGATTGAGCATGTACTCGATATGGCCTTGCATGTGCCCTTCCGGCATCGAGTCTCCCGCTCCTGCAGGAGGAACCGATGCCGGAGGAGATGATATGGCGGAGCTGCCAAGTGCCCGGAGCCACGATCGGTCCGCAAGGATATCGGTGATGATGGAAATGGCATCCATCAAGACGCCGATGCATAGCAGGCTTGCCAGTACCGACAGGGATTTCCATCGGGCTGGCCTGTTCGGTGGCTGGTCCGCAAGGACAACATCTTCGCCTGACATCGTCATCAATCCTTGAAAAGAAGAACGTCCGAGAGCCAGCCAGATCGGGCAGGGCAAGTTTTAGCCGCGCCCTCACCGACGCTTTGGAGTGGCGCGATTCCTATCGCCGCGCACCGAGCAGGCCCACGGAGTAACCGGCAGCGCGCAGGCGGCTCGTCCCCATCGAGCTGAGGATAACCATGGTCAGCAGGTTGACCAGCGGCACGAACATCAGGATGACCCAGAGCAGCCGCAACAACGCCGGATGTCCAAGCCCGGTGGCCAGTTGCCAGACGCCAAACAACGCCATGAACAATGCGGCAATAACGACGAGGCCGCAGATGATCGAGCTGACCGGGCCCAGTGTTCCCTTGAGCGCGCCGGCAAGGAAATAAGCGAGGATTGCGTAGATCACCAGTTTCTGGCCACTGGCGATATCTTCATTCAGCACCGAATGCGTGACCGAGTCGGCCACCTGCGCATCGGGTGCCCGATACGGGTTGTTGTCTTGAGCCATGAACGTCTCCCCCCTGAGTCGTTGAGCCAGCATAACGCCAGCGTCGGGGATCATGCACGGCAGGTTCGGCGCGCACAAGCCAGCGTGGCTTCAACGGGGAAGGGGGGCAAATCGGGCTCGATCTTGCCGACAAGTGGGGCTTTAACCCCGGAATTGCCTTCGCTGGGCCTGTGTAACTCTAAGGATGACCGTAACGGACAAGACCAGAGCGAGCAGGGAAATTACATCGTGCTCGATGATCCGTTTTTCGAATCGAATGTAATACTCAAGCGAACTGCCAAGGTATATCGAGAGCCTGGTGCTGAGCACGCTTGTCAGCCATACCATCCACCACACAGGCAGCAGCAGAGGCGTACTGCGTTGCTCCCAGCCGTGCACGTCGATGCTGGCCCGCCAAAGGCGATCCAGATAAAAGCAGGAGGAGAAGAGATTGATCCCTGGGATGAGGCAGCAGATCGTAGCCCGCCCTGGCCGGCCTACACTGCTTGCGCCTCGAGCGCCGACGTTTTCGATAGCTTGGTAAAGCCAGCACGCAACCAGGACATACAGCAAGAGCTGAAGTGGTATATCCATGTTGAACAGCCAGTACCGTATGAAATGGTCGAAGCCCATTCTCTTCATCGGCTCGGCGTTGCTCAATCCGCCTCCTGCGGGACCTGTTGATACGACGACCGGATGGAGTGCCTGCTGCAGCGACGCAGAGGTCCTGGCAATGTCGGTGATCAGCGAGACTGCATCTACCAGGGCACTGATGGCAAACAGACCGGCAAGCAACGAAAGCGGCGTCCACCGAGCGGGTGTGGCCTTGGCCGCATGCTGGTGATCCGCAAGGACAGTATCGTCGCCTGACATCGTCGTCCCCCGGTTGCGTCACGGCTTGTCGCGACTGAAGTCGCTCCTACAAGATGGCTGTGCCTGCCTGAGTTTGCAGGAGCGACTTCAGTCGCGACCGGCCCGCCACAACATCACTATGCAGCCGATCATGCCAGCATCATCGAGCACGGCAAAGGCACGAACCTGGCGAGCCGTGAGGGCGGCTCGCCAGGCGTGCTCGGCTTCAGGATGCCTGCTTGGTCGCGGGCATGCCGAAGGCGGGCGGGCGATCGGCCAAGGCCGAGCCGAACGAGAGGTTGGGCTTGTCGCCCATCTGGAACAACAAGGTGCCACCGGCGCTCAGCTCGGCGTGGCTGATCCAGCTTTGCGTCCATGGCTTGCCGTTCCAGGTCACCGACTGGATATAAGGCTTGCCGGGGCCATTGCCCTGGGTCTGCACGATCAGGCTCTTGTTGCCGCCAAGCTGCACTTCGGCACGATCCAGCAGGGGGCTGCCGAAGACGTAGTTGGTGCTGACCGGATCGACCGCATACAGACCCAGCGCGCTCATGACATACCACGCACTCATCTGGCCGCAGTCCTCATTGCCAGGCAGGCCGTCGGGAGCGGGCAGGTACATGGTTTCCAGCAGCATGCGCACGCGCGCCTGCGTCTTGTGGTGTGCGCCGCTGTACGCGTAGAGGTAAGGCACATGGTGGCCGGGCTCGTTGCCGAAGGCGAACTGGCCAACCATGCCGGCAATGTCCGGTGGCGCATCGGCGGGCAGTTCGGACGATGCGGCGAATAGCGCATCGAGTTTCTGCTCGAACGCCTTGGCGCCGCCGAACAGCTCCATATACGCGTAGAGATCGTGCTGGTTGAGGAAGGTGGCCTGCCAGGCATTCGATTCGGTGAAATCGCGCCACTTCTTCGAATGCCCCATCGCGCGCGGATCGAACGGTTCCAGCCACTTGCCATCGCTGCCGCGTGGACGTACGAAGTTCTTTGTCTTGTCGAACACATTGCGATAATTGCGCGAACGCTCGCGCAGTGCCTTGGCGTCGCCGTGTTCGCCCACGGCATCGGCCATATGCGCCATCACCCAGTCGTCGTAGGCATATTCGAGTGTCTTGCTGACCGCTTCGTTCTGCAGGTCGCTGGAGATGTAACCGCGCTTGCGGTACTCGGCTAGGCCGAAATAATCGTCATCCATCGCGCGCTTGCGATAGATCGGCCACGCCTTGGCGTAGTCGATGCCGGTAAAGCCCTTTGCTTGCGCTTCGGCGATCACCACTGCGGAGTGGTAGCCGATCATGCATACCGTTTCGATACCTTGCAGCGGCCACACCGGCGGGCCTGCGGGGCTTTCGCCCGCCATGCGTACGAGGCCGTTGACCAGGTCGGGCACGCGCTCGGGTTGGAACAGGGTGAACAGCGGGTGCTCGGCGCGATAGGTGTCCCACAACGAATAGGTGCTGTAGTTGTGCTGCCCGGCCGGCAACTGATGCACCTTCATGTCCATGCCGCGATAGCGGCCATCGGTATCGCTGAACAGCGTCGGTGCGACCATGGTGTGATAGAGCGCGCTATAGAAAGTGCGCTTGATATCGTCCGATGGCGTATCGATGCGGATGCGGCTCAGCTCGCGCTCCCAGGCTTCCTGCGCGTCGTTGCGCACCGAGTCGAAGTCCCAGGCAGGAATTTCGGCAGCCAGGTTGCGCAATGCGCCTTCGACATCGACGCCGGAGATACCGACCTTGACCAGCAGCGGTGCGCTGTCGGCCTTGTCGAAAAACAGTGCGGCCTTGAGATCGATACCCTTGGCCTGCGCGCTGCCGCTGGGCAGCGGCGCATCGTTCGAATACAGGGTGGAGCGATTGAACGGACGCGACACTTTCAGCGCGAAATAGATGTGCCGCCCATTGGCCCACTGGTGCACCACTCGCGAACCGACAAGTGTGTCGTTGCCGATCAGCTTGAGCTCGGCATCGCTGATCTTGGTGGGCGTTTTCGGATCGTCGTGGAAACCGTGGGCGAGGTCGATCAGCAGATGAGCCTCACCACCCTGCTGGAAGGTGTAGCGATGAATGCCTGCGCGTTCGGTGGCAGTGAGCTCGGCAAGCACCTTGGCATCGGTGAGCTGTACGCTGTAATAGCCGGGCTGCGCCTGTTCCTGCGTATAGCGCGAACGATAACCTTGCAGATGTGTCTTGTAGCCCTTCGGTTCGGTTTTGCTGGGCCGAACGCCGTCGAAGCGTGAACGATAGTTTACGCCGTCGTACTGGCGATCACCGGGCTGCAGGCGCACCTCGCCGATCGCCGGCACCACCAGCACGTCGAGCATGTCGGCAGCGCCGGTGCCGCTCAGGTGCGTGTGCGAGAAGCCCATGATCGAGCCATCGTCCTGGTGATAGCCGGAGCTGGCGTCCCACTGCGAGTCGTTGGTGTCCGGGCTCAATTGCACCATGCCGAAGGGCATCGTCGGGCCGGGATACGTATGGCCGTGGCCACCGGTGCCGACGAAGACGTCCACATGGCGCGAGACTCTGTCGGTAGGCACGCCCTTGCCTCGGGGAACGGGCACGGCGAAGGCGGGTAGCGCGCCGAGCTGGCTGCCCAGGACGGTGAGGGAGGCCATGCCTTGCAGAAATCGGCGACGCGTCAACATTTTCTCGTACTCCTTAAGCCTGCCGCAGGACGGTGGGATGATGTTCGGCCAACTGCACGATCAGTTCGCCGAACAAGGTATTGGCCCAGGCGAACCAAGCACGCGTAAAGTTGCTCGGGTCGTCCTGGTCGAAACTTTCGTGAATGAAGCCAGTGCCGGCATGGGTGCTCTTGAGCCAGCCCACGCATTGCGCGATCTCGCCTTCATCGGCGCTGGTCATTGCGCGCATCATGAGCGACATCGGCCAGATCATGCGCAGCCCTTCGTGCGGCCCGCCGATACCGGAAGCGGCGTTGCCTTCGAAGAAATAGGGGTTGCGTTTGCTCCACACGGCTGCGCGCGTACGTTGGTAACGCGCGTCGTCGCGCTTGCAGCTTTCCAGATAGGGCAGGGCCAGCAGGCTGGGCACGTTGGCGTCGTCCATGAACAACTGGTTGCCGTAGCCGTCGACCTCGTAAGCCCAGCAATCGCCTTGTTCGCCACGGATCACGCCGTAGGTTTCCACCGCGTGTTGGATCTCGTCGGCCAGGGCTTCGCACTCGCTGGCCGCGTCGCCGTCGTTATGCAGCGCGCGCAGCATTTCGGCCAGCCGGTGCAGCGTGGTGACCGCAAACAGGTTGCCGGGAATATTGAACGGATACAGGCAGGCATCGTCTGATGGCCGGAACATGGCGTGGATCATGCCCACCGGTTTGGTGGGGTTGCCGTAGCCATGCAGAAACTGCGTTTCGGTCGGATTCTGCGAGGTGCGCTGGAACTGGTACGGACCATTGCCCTGCTTGCGTTGCTGTTCCTTGAACGTGGCCAGCACCTTGCGCATCGATGCATGCCAGTCGTCGTCGAACGGTGCGCGGTCGTTGGTCGCCTTCCAGTACCCGTGCGCAAGGCGCACCGGATAGCACAACGAGTCGATTTCCCATTTGCGCTCGGCGACACCGGGGCGCATATCGGTGATGTCGTGCTGCGCCCAGTCCAGGTTGCTCTTCGCCTGCGGGTCGGGCATGAAGGCGTTGGCATAGGGATCGATCGAGATGCATAAGGCGTGGCGACGGATCAGGCCGCGGAACAACCGTTGCAAGGCAGGATCGTGCTTGGCCAACTGCACGTATGGCCACACCTGCGCGGAAGAGTCGCGCATCCACATCGCGTCGATATCGCCGGTAACCACGAAGGTATCAGGCTTGCCGTGCAAGGTGCCGACTTCCACGGTAGTGTCGAGCGTGTTCGGAAAGCAGTTCTCGAACATCCAGGCCAGTTCGGGGTCGCCGATGCGCGACTTGGTCCTGGCGAGCAACTGCTCGACGGCCGGGCTGGTGAACTTGCGCTTCGCCAACGGCGGCCGGTGGCTGGTGAATGCCTTGCCACCCTTGGCAGTCGCGGCGAACGTGCTGTTGCCGAGAGCGGCCATCGCCGGCGCAAGCGCCATCCACTTCAGCAGATTGCGGCGCGAGGTCATCATGGCTTGGTTCCCGTGCCGCCTGGCTGTAGCGCATCGACCAGCGAGGTCAGCTTGAGTGCGGCTTGCAAGCTGGCGAGATCAGCCTTGCTATGGACCGCAATATCTACATGCTCGCCGGGGAGCAGGTCGAACGCATTGTCCGACAGCTGTGCATCGACAGAACCCAGATCCACCCACACGCCACGGGCCAGCCGCTTGGCGCTGATGCGCAGTACGTGACCGTCGTCGAGCCATTGGGCTTGCAGCTCCGGCTGCTGGGGCAGCGCCAAGGACTTCGCCACGCCGAAATAGAGTAGATGGCGGGCGACCGGCTTACCTTGCTCCAGCAGCTCGAAGACAGCCACCGTGTGCCTTGGGTCTGCCGTATGCAACAAGTCCTTGTCGGTCAGACTGCCACCAAGCGTGCTGCTCAAGGCATCGGCTGTGACGGACTTCGTGCTCTCGCGCAGCAGCTTGCCATCCATGTCATACAGGCGCGTGCGCAGTTGCGCGGCGAACGGCGCCGTGCGATCGGAAACGACAAAGACATTCGTCGTGTTGCCACGGCGGATCGGCACGACATCGACCGGCGCATAGAAACGCTTGGCGTGATATTGCAAAGCCTTCCAGCGGCCGTAGTAATCGACGCTCGACCAGGAGGGGCCAGGCCATACGTCGTTGAGCTGCCAATAGAGCGAGCCCATGCTTTGTGGGCGTGCACTGCGCAGATGCTCGGCCGCCAGCTCGATCCCTTCGGCCTGCATCACCTGGCTCAGGTAGACGAACGATGCAAAATCCTTGGGCTCGCCGTAGTTGTCACGGATATAGAGCAGGGCGCGATCATTGCCGTTGCCATTGGCAAACTTCTGATGCGCGCGCATCACCGGCGAATTGGGCGTCATGTCTTCGGGGGTGGCGAAGCTGGCAATGGTTGCCAGCACCGGGAACGATTGCAGGCCGTATTCGGACTGGAAGCGCGGTGTGGTATCGAGGTATTTCTCGATCGGCTTGGAGCCGGACCAGACATCCCAATAGTGGTAGTCGCCATCGGTGAGCACATTGGCCGGACCTTCGAAATCCGTGCTCGGCGAGCTCGCCCAATAAGGGACTTCCGGCGCCAGCGTGTTGGTCACGTTGCGCAGCGTATGGCCGAAGAGTTCCTTCATCCCTTGCTCGACCTTGGCGCGTTCGTCGGCGGAGATCGACTGGCGGAAGGTTTCGCGGTCAGGCCACGATTCCCAGCCGGTCTGCACTTCGTTGTTACCGCACCAAAGCACGATGCTGGGATGGTCGCGCAGGCGCAGTACCTGCTCGGTCGCCTCCACTTCAGTGTTCTTGCGAAAGGCCTCGTCATACGGTGGCACCGCACCGCCGAACATGAAGTCCTGCCAGATCATGATACCCAGGCGATCGGCCATGTCGTAGAAGGCATCGCTCTGGTAGTAGCCGCCACCCCACATGCGCAGCATGTTCATGTTGGCGTCGCGCGCGGAGGCGAGTATCTGCTGCAGGCGTTCGGGCGTGGCGCGTTCCGGGAAGCTGTCGAATGGAATCAGGTCGGTGCCCTTGGCGAAAATCGGCACGCCGTTGACGACAAAGGCGAAACTGCGACCCCACTGGTCATGTTCACGCCGCAGTTCGACACTGCGCAGGCCGGTATCGCGATCGGCGCTTGCCACGACTGCATCGCCGGCGGTGACGTCGACGTGGAAATGGTAGAGATTCTGCGCACCGTAGCCGGCGGGCCACCAGCGCTGCGGATGGGCAATGCTCAGCGGCAACTTGAGCTGGTTGTCACCGGCTGTGAGCGTCACTGCCTGGCTGGCGTCACCATGGCTGCCATCGGGTCCGGTCCAGCTCACCTTGACCTGTGCGCTACCGGCCTTGTCGGACTGGAGTTGGAGTTCCGCCTGCAACTGCGCCGTTGTTTCATCGACATGCGGTTGCGCTACATGGAAATCGGCCAAGCGCAAACCATCCCAGCTTTCCAGTTTTACCGGCTGCCAGATACCCAGGGTGACAAAGCGCGGACCCCAATCCCAGCCGTACTGATAATTGGCCTTGCGCACGTAATTGGAGGTCTGCTTGCCCTTGGGTTCGTCGCCGAAGTTCGAATCGAACTCGCCGGGGAGGGCGTAGGGCTGCTTGAGCAACCATGGCAACAACCGCGCAATGGGCGAGTGCAACTGCACCAGCAAGGTGTTCTTGCCGGCATGCAGGTTGCTTTTGGCGGGGATGCGCCAACGACGAAACATATTATCGGCAGCCAGTACATGCTTGCCGTTGATCGACACGTCGGCAAAGGTATCCAGTCCGTCGAAAACCAGGTCGACATGACCGCGTTTCAACGTGGCCGCATCGACATCGAAGGACAAGCGGTAGTCCCAGTCGGCCAAGCCGATCCACTGCAGGCCGGCTTCGTTGTCGCGGTAGAACGGATCGCCGATCTTGCCTGCGGCGAGCAGGTCGGTTTGTACGCTACCGGGGACGTTGCCTGCCTGCCACTGCGTTTGCGCGGGATGTTGCGTTGCCTGGGGCGAATGCTCGGCCAGGCGCAGTTGCCAGCCGCTATCGAGTGGGCGCGAGGTTGCTTGGGCGGCAAGCGCGCTACCGCCCGCTGTGATCCACAGGGCGGCCGAGAGGCCGATGGAGAGACGTGTCATGGACGACAAGGCGTGGCGCTCCGCATCAAGCTTGGGATGTTTGTTATCGCATGACGATGCCCGGGCGCCAAGCGCCCGGGCAGTCGCCGGTTACAACTTCAGGCCGAGGTTCAACGTATACGTACGACCGTTCTTGTACGCGTTCAGCGGTTCGCTGGGTGTGTTGTTGTAGACGAAATAGGTCTCGTCCAGCAGGTTGGTGCCATCGAGCGAAATGCGCATGTGGTCGTTGATCTGGTAACCGATCGACGCATCCAGCTCGCGGAAGATGCCGGTGATCTGCGCCGACTGCAGCTGCGCGATCTGGGTGAAGTACGACGAGCGCCAGCTGTAGGTCACGCGCGCGCTCCACGGGCCCTGCTCGAAGTACGGCGTCAGGTTGAACGAGTTCTTCGAGTTGTACGGCAGCGGGAAGCTGTTGCTGGTATCGGCATCGGAGTAGGTGTAGTTGGCCAGCATGCCGAAACCGTAACCGAAGTTGCCTTGGTAGGTCAGCGACAGGCCCTTCACCTTGGCGACGCCGGCATTCACCGGGATCTCCATCGAGTACACCGAATCCTGCAGCTCGGTCAGATTGAAATGCGTCTGCTCGACATTGGTGTTGAGGATGTAGCCCGAAATACGCCGGAAGAAGAACTCTGCCGACAGCAGGCTGTTGTCGGTGAAATACCACTCGGCGGTCGCGTCGTAGTTGGTCGACTTGTACGGCTTCAGATCCGTATTGCCGCCAGAGCCGGTCAACGTGCGATCGTCCAGCGCGATGTACGGCGTCATTTCCTGGAAGCGCGGGCGGGCAATCGTCTTGGCCGCGGCAAAGCGCAGGGTCAGATCGTCGCGCAGGTCATAGGCGATGTTGAACGAGGGCAGCCAGTCGTTGTAGCTGCTGTGCTTGTCCAGCGGCGCGTACTGGTTGTCGCCGATGCTCTGGTAGCCGGTGACCGCATCGCGGGTATGGAAGTAACGCACGCCCAGGTTGCCGCGGTAGTTGTCGCCACCGAAGTCGCCCTGCACATAGAACGCGCGGTTTTGCTCGGCAATGCTGTAGGTGGCTTTCGGATCCATCGGCGCACTGGTGTACAGGCTCTGGACGTAGTTCTTCAGGGCGCCCTGGTTGATCTGGGTCCAGTTGCTCATGCTCTGCGTGGCATTGAGCCCGTCGAGGTAGCCACCGGGCGTCATGCCGCCGGCGAGATCGGCCAGCGACACGCCGCTGCCATCGGGCGAAGGGATCAGCGCTGCGTAGCCGGTCTGGCCGTTGTAGTGGTTGCTCGACTTGATGCCGAACTCGATCTCGTTGAGCGGCCCCAAGGCCAGGTCATGGTTGAAATCGGCCTGGAAGTAGCGTTCGCGATCGAAACTGGGCGCGTAGCTGAAGCCTGCACCGTGTGCGAGCATCTGGCTCGGATCGTTCGGGCTGTTGAAGTTGATCTGCGGGTGCTGGCCGGCCAGGTTCCAGTCGTAGCCGCCGAACCCCTGGAACTGCACGTTGTAGATGCCTTGCGAACCGCCGGTCGAACCGGTGTAGCCAATCTGGCTCGATGCGTTCCAGCCGTCGCCGTGCCAGTCCGCGCGCAATTGCGCAGTACCGGTATTGACCTTGGAAAAGCGTTCATAGCCGTCGAGGTAGGTCGGCGCACCGGCGCCGTACGAACCACTGGTGGCCAGGCCGTTATTGAAGTTGAGCGAGGTAGCGTCGGGCGCGCTGCCGGACCAGTCGCCGTAATGGCTCTGGTTGAAGTTGTTGAACTTCTCGGTGACGTACAAGCCGGTGAAATTCAGCTCGAAATTCTGGTTCGGCTTCCACTGGATCCCGGTCGACACGCCATCGCGCTTGCGTTCCTGTTCGAACAGCGCGGTGTTGATCGCGGTCGGATAGACACCGGTAGTGCCCGGCGGAACGACGGTCGGCGAGAACTGGTGATTCGGATCGGTATCGGTCGGATCGCCTGCGCGCTGATAGCCGAAAATTTCCGTGCCTTCGCGTTGGATGATCCGGTCCGAATGCATCACCGAGCCGAGCACGCCGAAGGTGTTGTCGTCATTCTTCCAGCTGTAGAGCACCGAGGCGTTCGGCTTGCCGGTGCTGGCGCGGTCGTTGTAGTTGTAGCTCACCGTGCCGGTCAAGGTATTGGCCTTGAGGTCCAGCGGACGACGGGTATTGATGATCACCGTGCCGCCGATGCTGCCTTCGTCGATGCGCGCCTGTGGGGTCTTGTAGACCTCGGCGGTGCCGATGATTTCCGAGGTGAGCAGGCTGTAGTCGAACGAGCGGCTATCGGGGTTGTTCGGATCGGACGTCCAGTTGGTCGAGGCCAGCGTCTGGCCATTGAGCAGCAGGCGGTTCAATGCCGGGTCGGTGCCCAGGATGCTGACCTTGTCGCCCTCGCCGAAATTGCGGTCGACGCTGATGCCGGGCAGGTGCGACAAGGATTCGGCGACGTTGGTATCGGGGAACTTGCCTACGTCCTCGGCCGAGATCGCGTCGATGATGGAGTCGGAATTGCGCTTCAGGTCGAGCGACTTCTGCAGGCTGGCGCGGATGCCGGTAACGGTCACGCCTTCAAGTTGGGTCGCCTTGTTCTGATCGGCAGCTTGCTGCTGGTCCTTCGTGGCCGGCTGGCTGTTTGCGGTCTGGGGCTGACTGTTGTTGCCGTTATTGCCGGCATCGTGGGCCATCGCAGCGGTGCTGAAAAGCAACGCGGCGGCGATACCGATCGAAAGAGCGCTCTTGCGGTAATTCACGCCGACCTCCCTACAAAGACGTGCGTAAAACTGACTGATCGGAGGAAGGCGAGCCTAGGCGCGCACATCCGCATTTTTTTGCGACAAACGAGCCCGCACGGCCTTGCGGCAGTGGTGTCGTTGACCGCGATTTTTTTGGGTCGCATCCCGCGAGGCGGATCGAAGTCCCCTGTTCAACTTGTCTTGCTCATGCCCGCAGCGCGATTGGGGTGGGGGAGCGCCGGCGCGGGCATGGGCAAAACACCACGGCGATCCAGAGCCGCGGCCGATGGGCAAAAGATGTCCATCAGCGGCGCAATTCTTGAGGCCCGCTGATAACGTTGTCAATAAAAATTTCACTCGATCTAAAAAATTCGAGGTAAGCACAAGGCATTGATTTTGTGAATGAAAAATCAAAGCTTAATTTTTGCGCCGCAATAAAAATCGACGATTTTTGGATCGATTCAAGTACCGATCGGAACTGGGCGTGCTGCGATGTATCGACAGGCAAGCAGCCCATCGCTTGTTGCTACCTAGCTTTGTGCCTATGTGAACGAGGCCGGCTGTCTCGGCATCGTCATCAGTATGACTATTTGCTGCAATGCATCGAAAAATGACGGCACGTCGGAGTGGGGGACGGCACATTCCGGCTGAAAACACATCGATGCCCATGTAGCGGGCACCGGTTCGCCGATCGTGGGCGAAGGCCAAAGCCGCCAGGCGGGTGCTGGAGGGCTAGGTCAGGTAGCCGGCAATGGCGCGGGTGTTTCCCCTTCGGCGACGCCCTGCATGTAGGCGTGGGTCGCGCGCTGCCAATCCGCAAGGCGAGCGGTGACGGCAAGGAAACACGTTTCGGAGGCCAGGGCGAACCAGGAAAAACTCTCTCGCGAGTAATGCCGGTAGTCGATTTGCGTATCGGCAACGTGGTTCAAGCGCCAGATCAGGATCGACGGAACGAGGATGGCGCCAGCCGTTGCGATCACCCAGAGACGAAACGACAGGACCCATCGGGTTCCCTGCGACCGAGGCGCATCGGCCTGCAAGGCGTTATGCAGGAAATAGGCGATATAGGCCGTGCCGAGTGCCGTAAAGGCGGCGATGGTAAGCGTGAGTGGCCTGAGCAGGTCGAGTATGTAAAACGAGTGCAGGCTGAGCACCCCGAGCCCCGCCAACAGCAACGGAATCCAATGATGCGCGGCGCCACGCCCCAGGGCGAGCTGATTGCGCTGACTGATCCAGAGCCATGCGGTGAAAGCAAATGCCAGCACGACAGTGGTCGCCCAGACGAAGACGCTGAATTGCCTCAAGAGGGAGCCGTAGGACGATGACGAATAGAAGATCGGCCAGTGCAGCAGGACCAGCGGAAATATCACACCGAACGCGGTGCTACCGGCGCGTAATGCAAGAAATACTTGCAGGAAACGTGTAACTCCGCGCGGATCGACAAAACGTATCGGCGCTTCGGCTTCTTCGATAGCCGTGGACGGCTGCTCGTACGGCGACGCTCTTTCCATGCCTGATTCCCCCGAATCGCTGCGCAGGCGATGATTCTCGCATCGCCTGCCCGCGCTGCGACAGGGGTCAGGCCTGTCGCAATACTTTGCCGTAGGCGTGCACTTCGTTCACCAGCACCTTGACGTGTTCGGGGTCGACTTCCGGCGTGATACCGTGGCCGAGGTTGAACACATGGCCAGGATGGTTGCCATAGCTGTCGAGCACGGCGCGTGCTTCGCGACGAATGGTTTCCGGGTTGGAGCGCAGTACCGACGGGTCGAGGTTCCCTTGCAGCGCAACCTTGCCGGCGACGGCCTGGCGCGCATCGGCCAGATCGATCGTCCAATCCACGCCCAGTGCCGTGCAACCGGTGTCGGCCATGGTCGGCAAGTGCTGCCCGGCGCCCTTGGAAAACAGGATGATCGGCAACTCGCGCGCCGTAGCATCGGCCTTCAGGGCGTCGACGACCTGTGTCATATAGCGCAACGAGAATTCGCGGAAGGACGCGGGGCCAAGCAAGCCGCCCCAGGTATCGAAAATCATCAGCGCCTGCGCACCGGCGGCAGCCTGTGCGGACAGGTACGCGGCAACCGACTGTGCCAGCGTGTCGAGCAACTGGTGCGCCAGCTTGGGTTCGTTCCAGCACATCGCTTTCAATCGGGCGAAATCGCGCGAGCCTTCGCCTTCGACCATGTAGCAGGCAAGCGTCCATGGGCTGCCGGAGAAACCAATCAGTGGAACCCGGCCATGTAGCTCACGTCGAATCAGGCTGACCGCATCCATGACATAGCGCAGCTCGCTGCCCATGTCCGGAACGCCGAGCTTGTCGATGTCGGCCTTGCTGCGCACCGGATGCGCGAACTGCGGACCTTCGCCGGTAGCGAAGGAAAGGCCCAGGCCCATCGCATCGGGGATGGTCAGGATGTCGGAAAATAAAATGGCCGCATCCAGCTCGAAGCGTTCGAGCGGCTGCAGGGTCACCTCGCAAGCCAGTTCCGGGTTTTGCGCCAAGGCCATGAAGCTGCCGGCGCGCGCACGGGTGGCGCGGTATTCAGGCAGGTAGCGCCCGGCCTGGCGCATGACCCAGATCGGTGTCGTATCGGTTGGCTCGCGGCGCAGCGCCCGCAGGAAGCGGTCGTTCTTCAATGCATCGGTCATATCAACGTCCGTACGGACCTTCTTGTCCCTGGCTGAACATCACGCGGTAGCCGCGCTTGAGTTGGGCATCGCGCGCTTTCTCGAACGCGACGATGGCTTCGTCCCGTTCGAGGTACTGCTCGCGCTTGAGCGTGGCGCGGCCACCCTGGGTGCCGGTCTCGCGGTAAAGCGTCCAGCCGCCGAGCAGATCCTGCTCCAGCACGATCTGGACGTAGCGTGGGGCCTCGGCAGTGCCGGGCACGGTTTGCATATAGATGCGCATGGGATCGAGAGTTTAGCTGGTTGCGCGGCGCGCCGTTCAGCGCGTGCATGCCTCGGTCAGCACGGCCAGCACCTCGGCCTCATCGACGCCGCTGACGATCTCGGCCTGGCCAATGCCGCGCCACAGAATCAGGCGCAGCGTGCCGGCAACGTTTTTCTTGTCCAGCCGCATCAGGCCCAGCAGCACGTCCGGCTGCATGCCTGGCGGGATGGCCGTCGGCAACCCGGCGCGTTCGAGCAACGCGTGCAACCGAGCGGTATCGGCCGCTTCGCTCAGGCCCAGCCGTTCGGACAGCCGCGCGGCCAGCACCATGCCGACTGCGACGCCTTCGCCATGCAGCAGCGTGGTGTAGTTGCCGGCCGTTTCCAGCGCATGGCCGAAGGTGTGGCCGAGGTTGAGCAGGGCGCGTTCGCCTTGCTCGGTTTCGTCCCGCGCGACCACGCCGGCCTTATAAACGACCTTGCGGGCGATCGCTTCGATCAGTGTCGCGGTGTCGCGGGCAGCGAGCGTATCGGCATGCTGTTCGAGCCAGGCGAAGAATCCGGGGTCGCCGATCGCCGCACCCTTGATGACCTCGGCCAGGCCCGCACGGTATTCGCGGTCGGGCAGGGTGGCCAGAGTGTTGGTATCGGCGATGACGGCACGTGGCTGATGGAACGCGCCGATCAGGTTCTTGCCGGCCGGGAGGTTGACGCCGGTCTTGCCGCCGACCGAAGAGTCGACCATCGCCAGCAAGGTGGTCGGCATCTGGATAAAGTCGATGCCGCGCATCCAGCATGCGGCCGTAAAGCCGGCCAGGTCACCGACCACGCCACCGCCCAAGGCAATGATGCAGGCATCTCGCGTTGCACCCAGGTGCGCCAGGGCTTCGAGTGCGCGGCCCACATTGGCGAAGCTCTTGTTCGCTTCGCCGTCGTCGAGCAGGAACGACGACCACTGCAGGCCATCGAGCCCCTTTGCGATGCGTTCGAGATAGAGCGGTGCAACGGTCGTATTGCTGATGACCAGCGCATGGCGGCCGCGCAACCGGGCGCGCCAGTAGCCGATGTCGTCGAGCTGCCCCGGTCCGATGGATACGGTATAGCTGCGATCGCCGAGGACGACGTCGATGCGGCGAAGATGGGGAGAGGGGCTCATACGTCGGTCGTCTTCAAAGTGTCAGTGTTCGCGTCCACGCGCGTAACTTGTCGCTGCCAGGCCTGGTCGATCAGGCCGATGCTGCGTTCGCTGGCGGCGGGCACGCCTTCGAACTCACCAGGGACGGCCAGGTCGGCCACTTCCCGATAAAAATCGACGCGTGCGATCGACATGTTTTCCAGTCGTTCGCGGCGGTCCACGCCGGCCAGCAGCGGACGCTTGGTATCGCGCGCCAGGCGCTCGAGCTGCTGTTCGACGCTGGCCTGCAACCAGATCACGTAACCGCGCTCGCGCAAATGCTGCCGGTTGCCGGCGGCCAATACCGCTCCCGCGCCGGTAGCCAGCAAGATGCCCTGGCGTTGGCTGCATTCGTCCAGCAGCGTCGACTCGCGCTGGCGAAAGCCCGCCTCGCCCTCGATTTCGAAGACCGTGCTCACGGGCACGCCGCAGTGGCGTTCGATCTCCTGATCCAGATCGATAAAGTGCAGCCCATAATGCGCAGCCAGGCGTCGACCTATCGACGTCTTGCCTGCGCCGGTAGGGCCGACGATAAAGAGATTGCACGAGGGATTCATGCGTGAACTTTAACAGCGAACGTGTCCTGCTCGCCGGGTGCGGCGATTTGGGTCGGCGCGTGGCTCAACGGCTGGCCGATCGCGGCGCGTCGGTGTGGGCGTTGCGCCGCCACCCATCGGAGGAGCCGGGTGCTATGCGGTGGTTGCAGGGCGACTTGTCCGACCCGGCCACCCTGGGGGGGCTGCCCCTGGGTATCACCCGTGTCGTATTCCTGCCAGCGCCGGGCACGCGCGAGGAAGCAGCGTATCGCGCGGTGTTCGTCGATGGCCTGCGGCATCTGTTCGGTGCGCTGGATCGAGCGGCATGTCGTCGAGTGTTGTTCGTCTCCTCCAGCGCCGTCTATGGCGAACACGATGGCGCATGGGTCGACGAGACCACGCCGCCCGATCCGTTGGGCTTCAACGGTCGTGTGCTGCTGGAAGCCGAGCGATGGCTTGCGTCGCAACCGATATCTTCAGTAGTGCTTCGTCTTGCCGGTATCTATGGCCCGGGCCGCCTGCAACTGATCGATCGTTTGCGCGGCGGTCAGGCAAGCGTGCCACGCAACCCGCCTCATTGGGCCAATCGCATCCATGTCGATGATGCCGCCGATGCCATCGTGCATCTGCTGATGCTGGACGAAGTGTTGCCGCTTTACGTTGGCGCGGATGACACTCCCCTTCCTCTGGATGTGCTTTACGACTTTCTTGCGTCGCAGATCGGAACTCCGGCGCCATCCGCTGGCCCAGCGCCGGCGGCTGTCGGCAGCAAGCGCTTGAGCAACGCGCGGTTGCGGGAAAGTGGTTTCGTTCCTCGGTGGCCAGATGCCAGGGAAGGGTATGCGCGGTTGCTTGCTTAAGAGCCTGGCAAAGCCGGGGAGAGGGGCTGACTGAGGTAAGCCTTCAACATTGCGAGCTTTTGCCCCCTCTCCCCTGGCTTTGCCGGGGGAGAGGGCTGGGGTGAGGGGGAAACAAGAGGCGATGCGCAGCGAGCCTGCCGCTTCCGGGTGACCTAAGGCACATGCTGGCACCGGTCCCGTCGACGTATAGGATGTACAAGACAATTCACGGAGCGTTCGCCATGCCTCAGCGTATCCAGCCCCATCTGGTCAGCACCAGCAACGAGATTCCCGGCTTTCGCATCGTTCGCCCGGTCGGCATCGTGCGCGGCATCACCGTTCGATCGCGCAGCGTCATTGGTAACCTCGGCGCCGCATTGCAGACCCTGGTCGGCGGCAACATCACCATCTACACGGAGCTGTGCGAAAAGGCCCGCGAGGAAGCTTTTGAATTGATGCTGCAACATGCTGCCGAGCATGGTGCCAACGCGGTGATTGCGATGCGTTATGACGCCAACGATGTCGCCGAAGGCGTCACCGAAGTGCTCGCTTATGGCACGGCGGTATGGGTCGAACCTGTGGCTTGATCGACCTGGGTGCTCTGCATGGGGCGGCCACGTATGGGCTTCAGATCAACGGCGCCTACCGGCAAGGGGGCGTCCCATCCAGGTGCGAGGATGTTCAAGCCATCGAGTGCGAATACCGCGTCCGTCGGCCTGGCGGATACGGCGGCCGACTGGGTGGCTGACGGATCGAGGATATAGAGTGTTTCGGGTTCCGGCGTACCGTTGGCCAGCAACTGGTTCTGCCGGTCACGCGAACGGTTGAATAGCTTCCAGTTCGCGCGTGCTACCTGGACGGCGTCAGTACTCATATGTTGGTCAAGCGCGTAGAACGCGAGGCGCTCCCAGCCGGGGGCCAGAATGCGGGTCGGGACGAGTCGCAGGGTCGAATACCGGCTACCTGCCTGAGCCCAGAACGTGCCCTGGAGCCTGGATGTTTCTTGCGATTGCGCTCGTGTTATCAATACGGAGCGCAGGTTTTCCAGCCCCGGATGAAGGTCCCAAAGCTGCAATGCCACCAGCAAGCCCAGCATAGCTATCAGATAGCGTGCAGGCAGCGCGCGGGCCAGTGCGAAAAACGCAGCGACGAACAGTGCGTAATAACTCACCCAGAACAGACGTCCTGTGGATTGGATGGACGAGTGGGACAGCTTCTTCTGCAACGCTTCGGGTAACGGCAATTGCCACTGCATGGCCCCGAAACCGATGTGCGGTGTCACTGCTACAAGGGTCAACACGCAGGCAATAGCGGCAAGTGGCCACAGCTCTCGCCATCGCGCAGTACCGTGGCGCCTTGAGAGCCATGCCGGAATTGCGACCAGGCACAAGCCGATTCCGCCAAGGCCCAGATAATTGAAACCTTCGTATTCACCGGGCGCTTCGGCGCTACGCAATCCGAATGCCGACCAACCTGCACCGTTGAACGGTGCGAGCAGGTTCATCTTGTAATAACCGAAGCCATCGGCACCACTTTGATTGCCGGGCACCATGAAAAAGCCGGCCAACCACGCAACGGCTATAGTTGCGCCGACCACCTGCACACCTTCGCGAATGGCTGGCCCCAACGCGGCACGCAAGCCACCGGCTTCATTGCGGGCGATAGCGAGTGCGCGACGGAGAAGGTCCGCGGCCCAGATCAACGCCACCATCAGAAAGAGATAGGCGTGTATCAACATCGTCGTGGCGACCAGCAGCGTCCAGTAACCGCGTTGCCTGGTCTGCACTGGGCGTAGATAAAGATAGATCGCTGCAAGGATCGTCCACTGGCCGACCAACGCCATATGGCCTCCGAGCCGCATGAGCATCGGAGGCGCCAGCAGGAAGAACACGCATCCCAATGCACGTGCGGTGAGGCTGCGGGTAGCGAGGCCGAGCAGGCGCCATGCAAAAACGGCCTGCAGCAGGAAACAAAGCACGACCCACAAGCCGAAATACTGAAATGGCTCAGGCAACCATGCGGCGATGGGTTTGAGCGCCATCGCGATCAAGGGAATCGAGTCGGAGTAGTAAACCGATGAGTGGAACTCCAGCCCGTACGATGGGTTGGCGCCAAACGGCAGTGTCCATGGGTCGTGTCGGTAAAACGCCCAGCCGAGATAACTCTGCGCGAGGTCGGCATGCTCGAGCCAACCGATGCGACCGGGCGCCAGCATCTGGCCACCGGTGATCAGCCAACAGGCGACCAGTGCCAGAACGATAGGAACGATGTACGCCCAGCGGGCACGCGAAGATATCGATACTTGCATACGGTCCATCGTCTAGACGACGCCAAACTCCAATCAGTTGTGCGTAATGCCGGTTACATGCCGGTTGTTGTCATATTCCACCGAGCTATCGGCAAGCGAGGGCAGGGTTGCCAGGGCATGGCGGCTCAGGCGCTCGTAGTGGGCGAGAAATCGCACCATCGCCTTGGCGTCCATCGCCAGCGGAGCATGGCGAGCCAGCAATTCTTCTTCCTGCTGGCTGCGCCATTGCCGCACGATGTCCCAGTTCGGCGCCTGCAGCACGATCAACGCATCGAGCTTGCGCCACAACGGCTGATAGCCGCGTAGCTGCTTGTTGACCCAGTGGCGCCAGACGCAATCGGGATCTTCATCGCGTTCGAGCGCGTTGATCGGTGGTTCCAGCGCCGACTGCAGCTGCGGCCGGATACCCAGTGCCCAGCCCTCCAGGATGATCAGCCTGGGTGGGCGAGTCACCTTGGGCCAGCGTGACGGCGGCAGGCGCGTATCGCGACCCTTGTCGAAACGCGGGTAGCTGACCGGCAACTTGTCCGATGCATGGGGCAGGGCTGCCAGCACCGACATCAACAGCTCGATCTCATGGGTGCCCGGCACGCCACGGGTACGCAGCAGCGGGTGAATTTGATGGGCAAGCACCTCGCGCTCACTGCGCGAGTAGTAGAAGTCATCCAGCGAGAGGACTTCGGTCGGCCAGCCGCGTGCCTCAGCCTGGGCTTTCATTTCCCGGGCCAGGGTGCTTTTGCCGCTGCCTTGCAGGCCGGACAGGCCCAGCAGGTAAGGGCGCCTGGCACGCGCGATGCGCCCGGCGTATTGATCGAGCAGATGTTCGGCCAGAGCCGAATTCTGCATGCTAGCATCGATATTCATGCGCGCCATGATGGCGCGAGACGGCTACGAATCAAGAGTTTCAATTCCTTATAACGCCATGCTGAATCAAGAAATTCTAGCTACCTTCCTACAACTGCTCGACGAGGCCAAGGCGTCCGGCGAGCGTGAGCCCACCGCCATGACCCTGGCCAGCGTCGACAGCGACGGCCGCGCCAGTTCGCGAATCGTACTGCTGAAAGGTGCCGATGAGCGCGGCTTTCGTTTTTTTACTAACTATGGCAGCGACAAGGGCCAGCAGTTGGCGGCGCATCCCCAGGTCGCACTGTGCTTTCACTGGAAAGCATTGCGCGAGGGTGTGCAGGTCCGTGTCGAAGGCGTTACCCGCAAGTTGCAGGAGCCTGAATCGGACGCGTACTTCGCTTCCCGCGCACGGCAAAGCCAGATCGGCGCCTGGGCGTCGCTGCAGTCGCAGACCTTGCCCGAGCGGGCGACATTCGAGCAGCGCGTAGCGCATTACGAGAAGGAATTTGAAGGCCGTGACGTAACGCGCCCTCCACACTGGGGCGGGTATGTGGTTGAGCCCGATATGGTCGAGTTCTGGTATGGCGCCGAGTTCCGCTTGCATGAACGCGTCCGCTGGAATCGCCATGGCCAGACCTGGACCCACCGCTTGCTCTATCCCTGAGCCATTCGCCATGACCGCACGCGCCAAGCCAGCCGATCACGTCGCTCAACAAGGTTTCACGGTACATACCCGTGGCCGCGGCTTTATCGAGATCAGCGACCAGGTTGGCGACGTGGTCAGCGCATCGGCCGTGCAGACCGGTATCGTCAATGTCTTCGTCCAGCACACCAGCTGCTCGCTGCTGATCAGCGAAAATGCCGACCCCACCGTGCGCGACGACCTGGAACGCTGGTTCGCGCGTGCGGTGCCCGACGGCGACCCGTTGTTGCATCACGATGCCGAGGGGCCGGATGACATGCCCTCGCACGTACGCGCCATTCTTACCGGCGTTGCCCTTACCGTGCCGGTGCACGGTGGCAAGCTGGCACTGGGTACCTGGCAGGGCATCTATCTGTGGGAGCACCGGCGCGAAGCGCATCAGCGGAAGGTGATGGTCACGGTGCTCGGGCATTAGTGCCTGGCTGAGCTCGCGTGATGAGACCCGGTCGGTTAGGAAGTGTCACCCTACTTATGCGAGAGTGATGGGCTCCCCAGCACAGCCGGTTCAACGTGTCCGACGCCTTTCCCTCCCGTATCGTCTGCCTCACCGAAGAACCCACTGAAGTCCTCTACGCCCTTGGCGAGGAACATCGCATCGCGGGCATTTCCGGTTTCACCGTGCGCCCGCCGCGTGCGCGCAAGGAGAAGCCGAAGGTCTCCGCCTTTACCAGTGCGAAGATCGGCGAGATCCTCAAGCTCGAACCGGACCTGGTGATCGGGTTTTCCGACATCCAGGCCGACATCGCGCGCGACCTGATCAAGGCCGGCATCGAGGTGTGGATCAGCAACCATCGCAGCGTGGAGGGCATCCTTGCCTACATCCGCCGATTGGGCGCGATGGTTGGCGCGTCGGAAAAGGCTGACGCCTATGCGCGTAAAGCTGAGCAGCACATCGCCGAGATCGAGGCCAAGGCCGCACTATTGCCGCGCCGGCCCAAAGTCTATTTCGAGGAATGGGACGAGCCGCTGATCACCGGTATTCGCTGGGTCGCCGAACTGGTGCGCATCGCCGGTGGCGATGACGTCTTTCCGCAGCAGGCTGGCGAGTCGCTGGCCAAGCATCGCATCCTGGAAAATCCGGACATCGTGATCGCACAGGCGCCGGACATCATCCTTGGCTCGTGGTGCGGCAAGCGCTTTCGCCCCGAGCGTGTCGCGGCTCGTGCAGGCTGGGAGACGATCCCCGCCGTGCGCGACGGCGAGCTGCACGAAATCAAGTCACCGCTGATCCTGCAACCAGGGCCCGCCGCGTTGTTCGACGGGCTGGATGCGATTCACGCCACCATCAGCGGCTGGGCGATACGCAAGGCTTGACCTCGTCGGCGATCTGCTGGCTCTGCCAGGTATCCGGGGCGAAGTGGGCAACCAGCGGCTTTTCGCCCGAGCGCGCAGCATCCTGGGTCCAGGTCAGTTCGGTGCCGGCGATCCCCAGCGCTTCGACGACGCGCAATAGCGATGCCGGGGCGGCCTTGGTGGCGACCTTGGGCGCCCGCTTGCCCTTCTTTGCGACCGGCGCAGGGCCGCTCATGGCCTGGCTGACGGTAAACGCGAACGGAGCCTGGCCACGGCTACCATAGGCGCCGACCGAGATCAGTGCCGGCGCTTGCTGCGAGCCGGCCGAAAGATGTGCGCTAGGGTGCTTCGATGCCGCTGTGTTCGGACCCTCGTAGACATCCAGGTCGAAATTGAGCCGAGCGGTACTCATTAGTTGCAAATGCATCGAAAGTGCGCCGCCCTGGCCGGGCGAGCAGGTGATGGCCACCTTTGCCGCCCGCTCATTGCCATCGGGCGTCCGCAGCGTCCCGTCGATAACCACTTGTGGCGTATCTGCCGAACTATCTACTGCCGGCGCGCCGGCAAGCATGCCCGTGAACACCATCCATGCTATGGCGAACATCAAAACGACCTCTTGAGGATTGTCAGCCGACCGAGCCGATGCCCAGGGCGAGTTGCATACCGTAGCCGTTTAACGGTTCGACCACCAGCAGGCGTAGCAGTATCAGCACCACCATGGTTACAAATGGACCGAAATCCAGGCCGCCGGCGACCAGTTTGCCCCGCAACGGGCGCAGTACCGGCTCGACCAGGCTGCTCATCAGCCGCAGCACGGGTTGGCGGCGATCGACCTGAAACATGCTCATCAGCGACCACACGAAGATCAGCACCAAGTAGAACACCAGGATGAAATCGAGCAGGTCGGCGAAAGAAAGCAGCAACAGTCCGGCGATGCCGGGCATGCGCCCGAGCAGCACGAAGATGAGCAGGCGCTTGAGCAACATCAGCAGCCACGCGATCAGCACCGCCGCGATATTGATTCGCCGCCAGTTGGGGATGACTCGACGGATGGGCGACAGGATCGGATTGGTATAGCGGTAGACGAACTGGCTGAGCGGATTGTTGAAGTCCGCCCGGCAGGCCTCGGCCAGGAGGCGCAGCACGATCAGGGTTGCCGCCGCACTGAAAACGACTTCCAGAAGAAAAGAGAAAGCACTGATCAGGTAGCTCATGCGCCCATCTCCTTGTCCAGGGCCGCTGCCATTTCTTCGCCACGCCCGGTCGCTGCAGCAACGGCACGCGCGGTGATTCGCGCCAGGCCGTCGGCGGCGAAGCTTTCCAGCGCAGCCTGGGTGGTGCCGTTGGGGGAGGTGACCCGCTGGCGCAGCACGCCTGGGTCCTCGCCGCTTTCGACCATCATGCGGCCGGCGCCCAGGCAGGTCTGCGCGGCTAGCGCGCGGGCGGTTTCGCGCGGCATGCCCTGGGCGACCGCGGCGTCTTCCAGCGCCTCGACCAGGGCAAAGAAATAGGCCGGGCCGGAACCGGAGACCGCGGTGACGGTATCCATCAGGCGCTCGTCATCGATCCAGCGGGTCTGGCCGACGGCATCGAGCATGTGCTGTGCCTGTGCCCGCTGTGGCGGGCTGACACGGTTGTTGGCATACAGGCCGGTGGCGCCCGCACCGATCAGGGCGGGCGTGTTGGGCATGCAACGCACGATCGGCAAGCCGTGGCCGAACCAGCGCTCGAGCTGATCCACGCGCACGCCGGCGGCGATCGAGATCAGCAGCGGGCGGTGGCGTTGCAGGCTGTCGCGCAACTCGGCATGCAGGCTGGGCATGATCTGCGGCTTGACCGCCAGCAACAGCACATCGGCATCGGCGGCAGCCAGGCGGTTTTCCGCAAAGCAGGCCACGCCGAACTCGCGTCCGAGCTCCTGGCGGGCATCGGCGCGGGGTTCGGCCACGCTGATGGCGGAGCTGGCGATGCCCGTCTTGAGCAGGCCGCCGATCAGGCTGCGGGCCATGTTGCCGCCGCCGATAAAAGCAATTCGTGTCATGCCGCATCCTTACCACTAGTAGAACCTGCTTACCTTAGCGCACCGGCGGTGGCGACGGTCATCGTCGGGTCATGCGCTGCTGGTCTAGTTGCGCGTCTTTCATCAACCGTAGTTCGCACTTTGGGCATAGGCCCGTCGATAAGGCTGGTGGCGCGGGCCTTGGCACGAGTAGTATCGGGTCGCTGCACGGGGGGAACCTGCGGCCGGGGTGCTTAGGCGCCCATCGCGTCCAGGTGCGCCCTCGGTAGCCAAAAGATAAGAAACATCCAGACTTAAGGGTTTTAGGGGGAACCGATGGATATCGCCGAACTACTTGCCTTCTCGGTGAAGAACAAGGCATCGGACTTGCACCTGTCCGCAGGCTTGCCGCCGATGATCCGTGTGGACGGCGACGTGCGCCGCATCAACATTCCCGCGCTGGAGCACAAGCAGGTCCATTCGCTGATCTACGACATCATGTCGGACAAGCAGCGCCGCGACTACGAAGAATTCTTCGAGTGCGATTTCTCGTTTGAGATCCCGGGCCTGGCGCGTTTCCGCGTCAACGCGTTCAATCAGAACCGTGGCGCCGGCGCCGTGTTCCGTACCATTCCTTCCGAAGTGCTCACGCTGGAAGACCTGGCCGCGCCGCGTATCTTCCGTGAGCTGATCGAGCAGCCGCAGGGCCTGATCCTGGTGACCGGCCCGACCGGCTCGGGCAAGTCCACCACGCTGGCGGCCATGGTCGACCACATCAACAAGAACGAATACGGCCATATCCTCACCGTCGAGGATCCGATCGAATTCGTGCACACCTCGCAGAAGTGCCTGGTCAACCAGCGCGAAGTGCATCGCGATACCCACGGCTTCAACGAGGCCTTGCGTTCGGCGCTACGCGAAGATCCCGACTTCATCCTGGTCGGCGAGTTGCGCGACCTGGAAACCATTCGCCTGGCACTGACCGCGGCCGAAACGGGCCACTTGGTGTTCGGCACGCTGCATACCAGTTCGGCGGCCAAGACCATCGACCGCATCATCGACGTGTTCCCCGCCGGCGAAAAGCCGATGGTGCGCTCGATGCTGTCCGAGTCGCTACGTGCGGTTATCTCGCAAACGCTGATGAAGAAAGTGGGCGGTGGTCGTATCGCCGCGCACGAGATCATGGTTGGCATCCCGGCGATCCGTAACCTGATCCGTGAGGACAAGGTCGCGCAGATGTATTCGTCGATCCAGACCGGCCAGCAATACGGCATGCAGACGCTCGATCAGAACCTGCTCGACTTGGTCAAGCGTGGCCTGGTCACGCGCCAGGCAGCCGGCAGCTACGCGAAGAACAAAGAGCAATTCAAATAAAAAGCGGAAATGGTCAACGGGAAACAGTAAGCAGGAAAGCGGGCTCGGAAAGCTTTTGTTTTTCCCATTTGCTGTTGGCTATTGACCATTTCCGTCTCCGCAGGAGACACCCATGAGCGACTTCGACTTCACCTCGTTCCTCAAACTGATGGTCCACAAAAAGGCCTCGGACCTTTTCATCACGGCCGGCATTGCGCCGTCGATGAAGGTGCAGGGGCGTGTGGTGCCCATCACCCAGAGCCCACTGTCGGCGCAGCAGTCGCGCGACATGGTGCTCAACGTGATGACGCCTTCGCAGCGTGAGGAGTTCGAAAAGACCCACGAGTGCCAGTTCGCGATTTCCGCCCAGGGCGTGGGCCGTTTCCGTGTCTCGTGCTTCTACCAGCGCAACTGCGTCGGCATGGTGCTGCGCCGGATCGAGTCGAAGATCCCGAGCATCGAGGAACTCAGTCTGCCGCCGGTGATCAAGCAGCTGGCGATGACCAAGCGCGGCATCATCATCTTCGTCGGCGGTACCGGTACCGGTAAGTCGACCTCGCTGGCGTCGATGATCGGTTATCGCAACCAGAACTCCACCGGTCACATCATCACTATCGAGGATCCGATCGAATACGTGCACAAGCACGAGGGCTGCATCATCACGCAGCGCGAGATCGGCATCGATACGGATAACTGGGAAAATGCGCTGAAGAACACGCTGCGCCAGGCGCCCGACGTGATCATGATCGGCGAAGTGCGTACGCGTGAAACGATGGAGTACGCGATCAACTTCTCCGAAACCGGTCACCTTTGCCTGTGTACGCTACACGCGAACAACGCCAACCAGGCGCTGGACCGCATCCTGCACTTCTTCGCCGAGGATCGCCGCCAGCAGTTGTTCATGGACTTGTCCCTGAACCTCAAGGGCATCGTCGCGCAGCAGCTGATCCCGACGCCGGACGGCAAGGCGCGTCGCGTGGCCGTAGAGGTCATGCTGGGTACGCCCTTGGTGCAGGACTACATCCGCCAGGGCGAGATCCACAAGCTCAAGGAAGTGATGAAGGAGTCGACCAACCTTGGCATGAAGACCTTCGACCAGAGTCTGGTCGAGCTTTATCACGCCGGCGAGATCTCCTACGAAGACGCCTTGCGTCACGCCGACAGCTCGAACGAAGTTCGCTTGCGCATCAAGCTTGCGCAGGGCGGCGACGCGCATACGCTGTCGCAGGGTCTGGATGGCGTGGAGCTGGAAGAAACGCGTGACAGCCAGAATTTTGGCGGTGGCTTGTACCAGCGATGATCTGAGCGTGTTGCATAAAAAAGGAGCCCGAAAGGGCTCCTTTTTTGTTTTACCGAACGTGTTATTTGTCGGCGGTTGCAGCGCCGACGGTCAGGCCGCTGGCATCGACACTCTTTACGCCCTTCACGCCCTTGGCAATCGTCGTGGCATGCGTCTTTTCCTTGGCGGTCGCGACGGTGCCGGTCAGCGTAACGACGCCTTCGGTCGTGCTTACCGAGATATCGCTGCCCTTGACGCTTTTCTTGGCAGCAAATTCGGACTTCACCTTGGTGGTGATCCAGGCGTCGTCGACCTTGCCCGGTACGGTCTGGTTATCGGACGACTTGCTCATGCCGGCGCCAGAATCCTGAGCGACAACTTGAGTGACTGGAATCGCGCCAACTGCAGCGATAAGACCAGCGGCGATCAGAGTCTTGCGAATTGAAAAGGACATGGCGACCTCCTTGCTTTGGGGAAGATGCTGTCTTGCAAGACAGACGGTATGCCGAACTCGACAGTGACCGTGACGCCATGGCAACAGGAAGCAAGTGAACGCTATGTGGCCAAGCCTGGATACCGTTCAGGCGCCAAGCGGGAATGCGAAATTGGCGTGCTCGTGTTGTACAAAGTTTGCTATATCGCTGGTCGTCAGCGCGAAAGCACGCCGGCGATTTTTTGTGGAATCCGACCAACATTGAGTACACAGTCATCCTGCGGCGCCGCAGGCGCGACTGAAGTCGCTCCTACAACCTAGCTAATGCCTACCTGATTTTGTAGGAGCGACTTCAGTCGCGACCGTCCCCTGCAACATCACCATGCGCACGATCATTCCGGTTATCCATCGGACACCGGGGTTTAGATCACCGCAAAAGAAACGGGGCGCCGAAGCGCCCCGTCGGGTATCACTGCAACAGCAGCCGATTACTTCAGTTCGACCGTATTGGTGATCACCAGGCCGTGTTCGTCGACATGCATTTCGCCGGCGAGATCTTTCACGCGCGCTGCCTGTTGACGCATCGATTCGAACTGCGCCTTCGAGCGTGCAGCGGCCTGTTGCTGTTCCTTCACCGCATCCGCATCGCTGTCAGCAGCATCGTCGCCGTTCTTGGCCATGTTGGCGGTGAGCTGTGCAAGCTGGTCGGACTTCGCTTCCATCGCCTGCACCCAGGTCTGGTACATGTCGCCGGTCAGGTGCATGCGCATCATGCGGCCGGCGTCGCCTTCGGGCGTCTTGAGCATGTCGCCAAGCTTGGCGTCTTCACCGGTGCCGATGCCGAGCACCAGGGCCTTGTCGCTCATCGCGACCCAGGCGGGCTGACCGAGCGTGGCCGTCATGTCGGCCGGCAATGCCACCGGCTTGCCGTCGTTGCTCAGCTTGAGCTGGCCCAGCGCCGGCATGGCCATCTGGCCCATCGCGATCAGGCCGGTCGGGTTGCTGGAAGCCAGCAGTACGCGACCGCTGAACTTGGGCAGCGTAGCGTTCGGATCGGGTGCAAAGGTGTCCAGCACGATGCGTAGACCCTGCATGTCGCCGAAGGGCGGCATGGCGGCACGCTGGGCCAGCTGGGCGATCTTGGCGAACTGATCGTTCATGTCGAGCAAGGCGGGGCAGGTAAACGGCTTGGCTGCCACGGCATTGGCCTGCGCAGACCAGAACGTGCGTACGTCCTTCATCGGCAGCGCGAGGCTGAGGTCGAACGGCGCATCGCCACCGGCACCCAGGCCCGGCAAACCGACCTTCAGGCCGGAGAAGGCCTTGACGATGTCATCGGCCAGGGCCAAATCGAATCGTGCCGACTGCTGCTTGCTGTCGAGGGTGGTGTAACCGAAGCTCATCGACGGTACGCGCGCGGCGATGCGTGCCGCATCGGCCTGGCAGCTCGGCGGAATCTGCATCTGGTTGGCTACCGGCTCACCGGTCTTTGCCGCTTCGCTTTCCGCATGCGCCTTGAACATGGCGCTGAAGAACGGGTCCTTGCCACTGGATACCAATGCCAGCGTGCGGGCGATGTCGAACTGGCCCACGACATAGGGCTTGTAACCCTTGTCCTTGGCAATCGTGTCCAGGCGACCGTCTTCCTGCAGGCTCTTCTGCGGACGATCCAGGCCAAGTGCCTGGCGCAGCATCGGCTCAGGTGCATCGGCCGGCAGCAGCGCGGCGACGGCTTGCTTGCCGACGATGGCAAGGATCACCTGCGTGCCGGCTTCCGTCGATACGTGCTTGCGATACGATTGGCCACCGACACTCGCGGTATCGAGCTTTTTGCCATAGGCAGTTTCCAGGCGGCCGATAAAGGCTTCGAACGCCTTGGGGTCGCTCAACTCGGCACGTGCCACGGGCGAAAGGCCCAGGCCATAGAACGCTGAATAGCCCTTCAGGTCCATGCCATTGTTCTGGGCGAAGGTTTCCAGGGTCTTGCCGTCGATCTCGGCAATAAAGGCTTTGAGCAGGCGCGCGTTGTCCGGATCCTTCATGTCGTCGGCAGCGGCCTTCATCTGCGCGATCTGGCCCGGAAGCTGCGCATCGGCCTGGCTCAGCAGGGCGCCGCGAGTGCTGTCGTCGAGTACATCGAGGTTGGCCACGACATAGGGCGTATCAGCCGGCACAAAAGCCAGCGGTGCATCTTTGTCCTTATGCGCACAGGCAGCCAGCAGAACGCCGGCAAAGCCAAGCGCGAAAAAGCGCGTCGTCGATCGCATCTTGATTCCCTAGGTTGAAGATGATGTTGCGCTGCGCATTATGCCTGCTTTACGGGTCGTCATAACGTGCATCTAACAAAGATGATGGTGCTTGCTTTCAGTTTCGCGACGCTCGCTTGATTTTATTGATGTTGATCATCATCTAATATGTGCGTTTCCCCGAGACTACCCCTGAGGCTGCCATGCAACACCCGGATCCGATCGTCATTGCCTCCGCGGTACGTACCCCGCTGGGCCGCTTTCTCGGCGAACTGGCGCCACTGGCTACACCCGAGCTGGGTGCAAGCGCGTTGACGGCGGCTTTACGGCGCGCCGGGCTGGCGGCGGAGCGGGTCAGCGAAACGATCATGGGTTGCGTTCTGCCCGCCGGCCTGGGACAGGCGCCTGCCCGGCAGGCAGCGCGGCGCGCGGGGCTGCCTGATGACGTGGGCGCCACCACGGTCAACAAGGTCTGCGGGTCAGGCATGAAGGCAACCATGCTGGCGCACGACCTGCTGCTGGCGGGTAGCGCCGACATCATTCTCGCCGGTGGCATGGAAAGCATGTCCAATGCGCCGTATCTGTTGCCCAAGGCACGGGCCGGTTACCGGGCGGGTCATCAACAGGCGCTTGATCACATGATGTTCGATGGCCTGGAAGACGCCTACGAGGGTGGCCGCCCGATGGGCGATTTCGGCGAGGCGACGGCCGCTGCCTACGGTTTCAGTCGCGCCGACCAGGATGCCTATGCGATGGAAACGCTGCGTCGTGCGCGCTACGCGGTCGAGCAGGGCGTGTTCGATCAGGAGATCGTGGCGGTTAGTGTGCCGGCACGTGGTGGCAACGTCGACATCGTCCGCGACGAACATCCGCTCAAGGTCGACCCGGCAAAGATTCCAGGCCTGCGTCCCGCGTTTCGAACCGATGGCACGATCACCGCAGCCAGTTCATCGGCCAATGCCGATGGTGCGGCGGCGTTGTTGTTGACGCGTCGTTCGCTTGCTGAGCGGGAAGGTTTGCCAATCCTGGCCGAAATCCGTGGGCACGCCACGCACAGTCAGGCACCGGAGTGGTTCACCACAGCGCCTGCGCCGGCGATCCGCAAGCTGTTGGACAAGGTGGGCTGGAAGGTCGGCGACGTCGATCTATTCGAAATCAACGAGGCGTTTGCCGTGGTGGCGATGGCGGCGATGCGCGAGTTGGGCATCGGTCACGACATTCTCAATATCCACGGCGGCGCGTGTGCACTCGGGCATCCGATTGGCGCAACGGGAGCGCGGTTGATCGTGACCTTGCTGCATGCATTGGAGCGCAATGGGTTGCGTCGCGGCGTGGCGTCGCTTTGCATTGGTGGTGGCGAGGCTACGGCGATCGCGATCGAGCGAGCGGTTTGATTTTTAGCTGCAGGGCAACTTCAAGGGATCTCGCAAACCTTTCCCATTCGTCATCCCGGCGTAGGCCGGGAACCACTCCTCAACGCGGATGCCTGCCATATGTTGTCTGACAAGCGTGGACTGAGGAATAGATCCCGGCCTGCGTCGGGGTGACGAATAGGTGGGGCAGCGGTGAGCATGCAGGGGCACGCGTTTACTCGCTCCTCAGCGCCCCATCACCTCACACAACACGGCCATCCGCACAAACACCCCATTTCCCACCTGCTCGAGAATGCGCGACTGCGGCCCATCGGCAACCTCCGACGCAATCTCGATACCACGATTGAGCGGGCCCGGATGCATCACCAGGCAGCCCTTGCCGGCCTTGGCGAGGCGCCGGTTATCCAGTCCAAAGCGCTCGAAATAGGCTGCTTCGTCGGGGAGGTCGGTCGAGGCCATGCGCTCTTTCTGCAAGCGCAACATGATCACCGCATCCACGCCCTCGATGGCTTCGTCGAAATTCTCGACGATGGTGCAGCCGGGAAATTCGCTGGCTTCGGGCATGAGGCCAGCTGGGCCGCAAAGGCGGATTTCCTTGGCGCCCAAGGCGCGCAGCGCATGCACGTCCGAACGCGCGACGCGCGAATGCTTCACGTCGCCGCAGATCACCACCTTCAGCTGACTGAAATCCGGGCGATGCTCGCGAATGGTCAGCATGTCGAGCAGACCCTGCGTCGGATGCGCGCGATTGCCGTCGCCAGCATTGATCACTGCCACGCCGCTCATGGCGTGGCGCACCAGTTCGTCCGGCGTGCCCGACACCTTGTGGCGCACCACGATCGTATCCAGATGCATCGCTTCCAACGTATGCAGCGTATCGAACAGCGCTTCGCCCTTGCTGGTCGACGACAGCCCGATATCGAAGTTGATCACGTCGGCGCCCAGGCGGCGCGCTGCCAGTTCGAACGACGTGCGCGTGCGCGTGGACGGTTCGAAGAACAAGTTGAGTACGGTCCGCCCTGCCAGCAGGTCGAGCTTGCGCGTGCCATGCGCGCAAGCGTTGCGCATCGACACGGCACGATCGAGCAAGCGTTCGATGGTTGCGCTGGGCATGTTTTCCAGCGAGGTCAGGTGGCGCAGGCGTTGGCTCATAGAGATCGATCGATGTGAATGAGGAAGATGGGCGGGGCTCATGGCGCGGCAGCGCCAGTGATGGCCTCGGTCATGCCAGTGAGCCAGCCTTCGAGAATGACGGCGGCGGCTTCGGCATCGATTTGCTGCGCATCGCGTTTTCGCTTCAGGCCCGCAGCGCGGGCTTGTGCGAAGCGACGTGTGGCTTCCTGCGACGTATGCCGTTCGTCCACCAGCACCACTGGCAGGTTGTAGCGCTCGCTCAACTGGCTGGCGAAGCGGCGTGCACCGCGGCTCGCGGGTTGCTCCTCGCCCTCGAGCGTCAATGGCAAGCCGACGACCAGGGTGTCGGGCAGCCAGTTCTGGCGCAGGTTGTCCAGTTGGACCCAGTCGGGCGTGCCATCGCGGTTGGGGATGGCGGCAAGGCCGCGCGCGCTGGCAGTCAACCGGTTGCCCACGGCCACGCCGATCAAGCGGCTGCCGTAGTCGAACCCGAAGGCACAGCTCATGCGTGGCCCGCGTAGCCGGGTAGCTGCAGCGGATCGACGCCGACCAGACCAGCGGCAGCGCTCCAGCGCTCCTCCAGCGGCGTGTGGAATACCACCCGTTCGCTGGCCTCGACGGTCAGCCAGGTGTTGTCCTTCAGTTCCTGCTCGAGTTGCCCGGCGCTCCAGCCTGCATAGCCCAGCGCCATCATGGCCAGGCGCGGGCCTTCGCCAGCGGCCATGGCCACCAGGATGTCGCGCGAAGTGGTGACCGACCAGTCCGCATTGACGCGGTAGCTGGATTCCCAGTGCCCATGCTCGCGGTGCAGCACAAAGCCGCGCTCCTGTTGCACGGGGCCGCCGATCAGCACCGGCGCATCGGCCAGTTCGATATCGGAGCAGCCCAGCTTCATCTGGGCCAGGACATCGCCGAGGCGGTATTCGGAAAGCTGGTTGATCAGCAATCCCACCGCGCCGTCTTCATCGTGCTGGCAGACAAAGGCCACGCCACGCGAGAAGGGCGGATCGGCCAGGCTGGGCATAGCGATCAGGAAATGGCCGGCGAGAGTTTGCTGACTGGGGGAGGTCATGGGGCCATTGTAAGCCGGGATGGTCCTCAGGGAGTGAGGATGATGTTGGAAGAAGGGAAGCCGGCCACTGCGTGGCCTGTAAAGAGGGAAGGGTAAAAAGGAAAAGCCAGGCAAGCCTCGCCTGCAGTTTTTTGCTCTTCCTGTTTACCCTTTACAGCGCCGAAGGCACGAGTTTACGGGCCACGCAGTGGTCGACTTTCCGCTCTACCGATTCCGCAACACGTTATCGGGGCCAAACTGCCAGGTGCGGGTGATGTACAGCTCATCCACCCGCTCCTTGTCATCGGCAGGCAGCGGCGGGAATGGCGCGGCCAGACGTACGATGCGCTGGGCGGAGGCATCGAGCACTGCTTCGCCGGAGCTCTTGATCACATCGATGCTCTTGATGCTTCCATCGCGATTGAGTCCCACGGTCAGCACCAGGTCGCCATGCAGGCCTTTTTGGCGCGCCTCATTGGGATAGTTGAGATTGCCCAGGCGCTCGACCCGATCCACCCAGCCGCGCATATAGGCGGCGTAGACGAATTCCTTGGTGTTGGCTGAAATGAATTTCTTCTTCGGCCGCTTGGCGTAGGCCTCGCTCTTGTTGCGCAGCTCGGCCGCCAGCCGGGCCATCTCTTCCTGCTGCTTGAGCTCGGCCGCCGATTGCGGCTGGTCGGGTGTCAGCGCGGTCTGGCCGGTGTCGCTGTTGACGGTTTGGGTGCTGTTGCCAGTGGTAGTGACCAGCCGCTGCGAGGTCGCGTCGCGTGGGGCGGGCACACTGGCATCGACGTGTCGCTGCGCGGTGCCTTGCGCCTCGGTCGGCAACGGGCCGGAGTAGGGTTGCGAAGGGCGGGCAGCCTTGTCGCTCTCGCCACCACCGGAATTATTGGCCTGGGCCAGGAAATCGGCCTTGTCCGGCGCCTCCCGGTTGGCGACGTCGACCAGGGTCACGTCCAGCGTGGGCAGGCTGGGCTTGGCCTTGACGTAGTGAAAGGTGATGCCCAACAGCAGCACGCCGTGCAGCAGCAGCGAGAACAGCAACGTGGCGCCGATCGGGTCGGCGCCGTTGTTGGGGCGAACGGTGGCATTCACGCAGCTTGGGTTCCGA
>Ga0207695_10000589_pt1 | contig 73210 bp, 64 predicted proteins | sample KBSC54metaG_FD_184354 | JGI IMG/M metagenome (GOLD analysis project Ga0207695, IMG submission 184354) | Corn rhizosphere microbial communities from Kellogg Biological Station, Michigan, USA - KBS C5-4 metaG (SPAdes) (version 2) | ecosystem: Host-associated > Plants > Roots > Rhizosphere > Soil...
CCCAGCACCTTCGCGACACGCGGAAGCCCCATCGTGCGCTTGAAGCGGTGCAGCCGCAGCTCGTGGGCGTGCCCAAGCTGGATGATCTGCTCAAGCTGGGCGTCGTCGAAGGGGACGAGCGTGTTCTCCACGGTGCGAGGGCCTTGGACAGCAAGCAGCTTCTCAATGGCAGTCTGCGCGGCGGCCAAGTGGGCATCGGCCCAGGCTCGAGCCTGAGCGGCCTCCGGATTTCCGGCCCAGATATGCAGCGGATCCTTCAAGGCAGATAACGCGGGACTTTGTGCCCCGGCCGCAGCCGTTGCAATACCCAGTACTCCAAGACTCATTGCTCGTACCGTCCTTTTGATCATTGCTGCCGACCTTCCATCCGGGCGGAGCGCCGCCCCAGATGCCCATTGCCTCTGAACATAGCAGGTCTGAAACGGGCCCACAGCGGGCCGGCGAAGTGTCAGGGCGTAGGTAAGTTAAGGCGAGATTCCGGCGCGTGCCTGGGAAACCGCAGGGCAGCTGCCGGCCAGGTGCAGGATTTCAGCCCTCGGCTTCGGCTGCCGCGGGGCCATCCATGAGGTGGAGATCCTTGCCGGGCTTGAAGCGGACGGCCTTGCCCGGAGCGATGCTGACCTCGGTTCCCGTACGTGGGTTGCGGCCAATGCCTGTTTTGCGGGGCTTTACCGTAAAAACTCCGAAGCCTCGAAGCTCGATGCGATCACCAGCAATCAGTGTTTTCTTCATGGCATCGAAGATTGCATCGACCGCGTCTTCGGCTTTGGTTCTGGGAAGGCCGGTACGCTCAACGATTCGCTGTATCAGGTCCTGTTTGATCACCCTGGGTCGCCTCTCTGTGGAAAGATGTTTGCGCCGCGTACAAACACGTCCTTTTCAGCATGTTAGGAACACATGCGGTGGATTGTCAATGCGGCTGCCCTGCCGTAAGATGCAGCTATCCCAAAGGAAACGGCCCAGTTGCTGTGTACCCCGGTCGGAAAGACCGCGCGGAAGCAGACGGAAGAGCCCAGGCAGGACACGAAAAAGAATGGCGATCAAGAGCGACCGCTGGATCCGGCAGCAGGCAGTGGAACACAAGATGATTGAACCCTTCAGCGAGAAGCAGGTGCGCGAAGGGTGCATCTCCTACGGACTTTCATCGTACGGATACGACCTGCGGGTCTCCGATGAATTCAAGATTTTCACGAATGTAAATTCGGCGATTATCGATCCGAAGGACTTCGACGAGCGCTCTTTCGTTTCCGTGCAGGCGCCCAGCGTGATCGTTCCGCCGAACTCGTTTGCTCTGGCACGCTCGATCGAGTACTTCCGAATTCCGCGGGACGTGCTGACAATCTGCGTGGGCAAGAGCACGTACGCGCGCTGCGGCATCATCGTCAACGTCACGCCGTTCGAGCCGGAGTGGGAGGGATTTGTGACGCTTGAGATCTCAAATACCACTCCCCTGCCCGCTCGGGTATACGCGAATGAAGGGCTTTGCCAGATTTTGTTCTTCCAGTCGGACGAGGTTTGCGAGATCAGCTATGCGGACCGCAAGGGTAAGTACCAGAAGCAGCAAGGCATCGTATTGCCGAAGCTGTAGCGCGTGCATGCTCCGGTATCGAGCAGCGGCACGGACTTGCGGCTCCGCAGGCGAACAATAGCCTTGTATCCTATCGGACATCGGCGGCTGACGTGAGAAAGAAGATGTGGGGACTGGCCGCGTGGAGCCGCATGTGACACAGCCTGCTCAGGAGCGGGTGGGAGTGATCACCAACGATCCCCTGCGTCTCGCTGGGCTGACGGCGATCTGCTCGGACGCGCTCGGCGTGGAGATCGTGCCCATGACGGTGTCGGCCGGACTGAAGGGGCGCGACCCGGAGCTGGTGCTGATTGACGCAGAGACCACGCCGCAGCTGTTTGAGGTAATCGCCGCACTGCGAAGCACACATCCGCGGGTGAAGCTGCTGATCCTGGGAACCGCAACATCGCACGAGTACGTGGAGCGGATTATCGGCGCTGGAGCGAAGGGCTACTTAACGCTCGATGCACCCGAGACCGAGGTGCGCATGGCGGTCCAGATCGTAAAGGATGGGTCGGTGTGGGCGCCTCGGAAGGTACTGGCGCGGCTGCTGGACCGCCGAGAGCTGGGCCGACCGGGCGCAGCGTCTATGCCGATGTTTACCGCCCGCGAACGGGACGTGCTCGGGTTACTGCACGCGGGTAGATCCAACCGGGAGATCGCGATGGCTCTCGACATCGACGAGAGCACGGTGAAGGCACACATTGGGCGGCTGATGCGGAAGGTGGGAGTGACGAACCGTATCGCGCTGACGGTGCATCCGCTGACAAAGCTTTAGTAGGCTCGGAAGAGAACCTGCACGTGCAAACACCATGAGGTGGCTGTGCTCTGGGGATGTTGCTTCCCGATGAGCACGGGCCGCCTCAGTCATGTGTAAGGCCTCGTTTGAGGCCAGGGAGCGGGCAGCTTCTACTGCTTTACAAGGTCGAGGTCGATGTCGAGGCTGGCCTCATCCCCCACCATTGCCGCCGGAGTTTTTGCTGCGATGCCGAATGCGGTGCGGCTGATCGTGGTGGTAGCGGAGAAACCGGCATGCGTCTTGTTGCCCATGGCCTGAATCGGGCCCACGGGTCCTTCCACCTGCAGCACGACCGGCTTAGTCACACCGTGCAGAGTCAGGTTGCCGGTGATCGTGAGGTTCTTCCCATTACGCGCGACGCTGGTGCTGACGAATGTAGCAGTCGGAAATTGGGCGGTATCGAAGTAATTGGCGCTCTTGAGGTCGTTGTCGCGCTGCGCAACACCGGTGTCAACGGTCGTGGTGTCGATGGTGACATTGACAACAGACTTGGTAATGTCGGCGTCATTCCAAACCACATTGCCGGAGATGTTGCCGAAGCGGCCGCGCACCTTGGAGATGCTGAGATGAAGTATGGAGAAGCCCACACTGCTGTGCTGCTTGTCCGGGACCCAGGTGGAAGTTTGTGCCGAGGCGAGTGGCGCAGCAATGGCCAGGGCGAGCAGAAATACGGGCAGACGCTTCATGAGCGAGTCCTTTCAGGGACGTGGTCTAGGGTCGAGGAATGACATATATAAGACGTACGAGAATCGGTTTGCGACTCTAGCGGAATTGGGTTAATGCAACGGTTAATAGACCTGGTTACTATTGGCTCCATACCTCAGTACTCTTGTTCTATGGGCTGCAGTCTCCCATGATGATCTTGCAACACAGACCTGGGAGAGGGGCTTCAAGTCCGGCGATGCCAGTCGCCGGTACTTGCGGCCCCCTTTTTTTCGGCAGCTGCCCCATACAATCCGAACACGCCGCTATCCGGCAGTCGCCAAATCTTATGTTCATCTGCCGCAAAAGAGGTGAGATAAACAGTTCCAGTTTCAGCGGCTTGAAGTTATTCGGTGCAACCTTTGCCGGCAATGAGTGTCTCCTATGAGGTGGGTGCGGATGCACGTGGGGAAAAGAAGGAATATAACGGATTCAGCAACTTAGCATCGCTATGTGTTGCCCTTCTAACCCAGGTGCGGCGAATCAAATCCGGAAAGGTTTGGAAACGATGAAACGATTGACAGGAACTTTGTGTGGCATGGCCATGTTGGCCGCGACTCTCCCTGGGCATGCGCAGGAAGATAAGGGGAAATTGGTGGATCGACTCACTGATGCCCAGGGTGTGATGAACGAAATTATGGCAACTCCCGACAAGGGAATTCCCAGCAGCATCCTTTCGGGCGCGCAGTGCGTCGCTGTGATTCCCGCCTATAAGAAGGCGGCTTTCGTGGTCGGCGGACAGTACGGACGCGGCGTTGCAACTTGCCGAACCCCGAATGGCTGGAGCGCACCGGTCTTCATCAAGGCGGAGGGCGGCAGCTTTGGCTGGCAGATCGGCGGCCAATCCACCGACTTGGTTCTGATTGCGATGAACCAGCAGGGCATGCAGGACATGTTGAAGAACAAATTCAAGCTGGGCGCAGACGCAGCGGCTTCGGCCGGCCCGGTGGGCCGCAACGCTCAGGCCGGAACCGACTGGAAGCTGAACGCGCAGTTCCTCACCTACTCGCGTTCGAAGGGTCTGTTCGCCGGACTGGACCTGGATGGCACCGTGATTTCGCAGTCGGGGGACGACACTCGCGCAGAATACGGGTCGGACATTCCGTACGAGACCATTCTGAAAGGAAACACGCCGGTGCCTGCCAATGCGAAGCCGTTTGTTCGGACGGTGGCGCGCTACTTCATGAACAGTAAGAACGACACTCCGAACCATTCCAGCAAGTAAGTACCAGGACACGAGAGGGCCGTCAGGTGAGGTAGCCCGGTATGAGGGGGCACCAGGCTTGACGGCCTTTTTGCGTTCGCTCTCTTGCCTGTGCCCGAGTGCCCGTTCCTCCTGGTCGCTGTAGACTGGCTGCATTGGAACGGCACGCCCAATCTGGTACTCCGTCGAAACCCACAGCGCGACAGCGGTTTGAGTATGCGCTGGTATGGCTGATTCTCCATTGCATTCAGATTCTTCCCCGCCCCGCGGCCCGAGCAGCCGGCGAACTGCTGGGGAGCACTGCCTACGGGATTCTGCCGCGGTTGCGGCTGGTGGGACTGCGCAATCTCGAGCTCGCGTTTCCGAATCTGTCGAGTGCCGAGCGAGAGAGACTGCTGCGAACCGAATACCGCAATCTCGGCTGGCTGTTGGCGGAGTTCTGCCAGATGCCGAAGTACACCCGAGAGCAGGCGGGACAATTCATTCGCTATGACGGGCTGGAGCACTACCTCGGCGCTCGGGCGCGCGGCAAAGGGGTCCTGGTTCTGACCGGCCATCTGGGAGCCTGGGAACTCTCAAGCTTCTATCACTCGCTGGTTGGGTACCCGATGGGGCTGGTGATCCGGCGGCTGGATAACCCGCTGATCGATGCAATGGTGAATCGGATTCGTTGCCGACATGGGAATCGCGTGCTGCACAAAGACGATTTTGCTCGTGGATTGATCGCGGCGATGCGGGCTGGTGAGACGGTGGGTATTCTGATGGACACCAATATGACGCCGCCCCAGGGCACATTTGTGCCGTTCTTCGGAGTTGCGGCGTGCACTGCCTCTGGCCTGGCACGCGTGGCGCTGAAGACGGGAGCGGCGGTGCTTCCGGGCTTTCTGCTTTGGGAAGAGGCAGAGAAGCAATACGTTTTGCGGTTTTATCCAGAGCTGGAGCTGGCGAACACCGGGAATGCCGATGCCGACGCAACGGAAAACACAGCCCGGTTTACGGCGGTGATTGAGCAGGTGATCCGGCAATACCCATCGCAGTGGCTGTGGATGCATCGTCGATGGAAGACTAGGCCGACGGGCGAGCCCCCAATTTATTAACCCTTCAGGGTCGGCTTCTGCGGAGAACTCGAGAAGATCTGACTGGGCGAATAGGATTGTGAGGCCGGATCAGCGGACGCACTCTGGGGTTTTAGGACGGGATGAGCTTCCACAAATTCATGGCCGGGGTACTGCTGGTGGGCGGGGTGGCGTACGTGGGTTACCTGATGGACATCCCCAACATGGTGATCCTGGGGCTCTCGGTGGTGCTTACGATCTGCTGCCTTTTGTCTGGCCTTTAGTCGCATTCTCCTAACAGCCGCATTCAGGACTCGCGAATTGTGCATCTTACGTGCAAGGCTTCGAACACGCTGCACGAGGAGACCGCCATGTCATTTGCGCTGTATTCGCTTGGGTATCTGATTCTGATCGCCGGCGTCGCATACCTGGCGCATCTGATGCATGTTCCTGAACGCTACATCATCGCGATTGCAGTGATTCTGCTTGGCATTGGCGTAGTCACAGGGGTGCAGTCCACGAAGCATAAAGATCCGAGCTAGCGGGAGCTACTCGCAAACGCCTCGCGGCGTGGCGAGAGTGCTGGCCGTTTACAATCGGCTTCGTGGATACCTCGACAATCGTAATTCTGGATTTTGGGTCGCAGTACACCCAACTGATCGCGCGCCGCATACGGGAGTTCAACGTTTTCTCGGTCGTGCTTCCCTGCACCGCGACACTGGAACAGGTGCGCGCGCTTGGGCCGAAGGGACTGATCCTCTCAGGCGGCCCTTCTTCCGTCTACGATTCGGATGCCCCCGCAGCGGATCCCAGGTTGCTGGAGATGGGGCTGCCGGTGCTCGGAATCTGCTATGGATTGCAGTTCATCGTGCACCATCTTGGCGGCCGTGTGGAACCAGCGCCCGCCCGTGAGTACGGACACGCCGAAGTGCAGGTGCTGGAGGAGACTCCGCTCTTTCATGGGCTGCCGCGGACATTACAGGTGTGGATGAGCCACGGGGATGAAGCGAAGACGCTGCCCGAGGGATTCCACCTGACGGCGCAAACCGCCAATGCGCTGGCCGGGATTGCGAATGAGTCGCGACGAATTTGGGCAGTGCAGTTCCACCCCGAGGTCGCGCATACGCGGCAAGGGATGGAGCTGCTGCGGAATTTCGTGCTGGAGATCTGCGGGGCGCAGGCAGACTGGACTCCCGAACACTTCATTCAATCGACCGTAGAACGCGTGAAAAAACAGGTGGGCAACGGGCACGCAATCTGCGGGTTGAGCGGTGGCGTGGACTCAAGCGTTGCCGCAGTGCTGGTAGCAAAGGCGATTGGCGACCGGCTGACCTGCATTTTTGTGAACAACGGTGTCCTGCGCAAGGATGAGTTCGCGAAGGTGCAGACGACGATGCGCGAGCAGCTTGGGCTTCGCGTGGTCGCGGTGGATTCGAGCGAGCGATTTCTCACGCGGCTCTCAGGGGTGACCGATCCCGAGCAGAAGCGGAAAGCGATCGGCAACGAGTTCATCTCGGTTTTCGATGATGAGGCGCGGAAGATCTTCGAATCGGAGCGGCATGTGGGCGAGGAGATCGCGTGGCTCGTTCAAGGCACCTTGTATCCGGACGTCATCGAATCCTCGAGCGTAAAAGGGCCATCGCAGACGATCAAGAGCCACCACAACGTGGGCGGTCTGCCTGCGGATATGAAGCTGAAGCTGATTGAGCCGTTGCGCGACCTGTTCAAGGACGAAGTGCGCCGAATTGGACGTGACCTGGGTATGCCCGATGAGGTGCTGGAGCGTCAGCCCTTCCCAGGACCGGGACTGGCCGTGCGAATTCTTGGCGAGGTAACCGCCGAGCGTGTGGCTCTGCTGCAGCAGGCGGATGAGATTGTGGTGAGCGAGATCAAGACGGCGGGACTCTACCGAAAGCTCTGGCAATCGTTTGCGGTGCTGCTCCCGGTCAAGAGCGTGGGAGTGATGGGCGATCAGCGGACGTATGGTTACACGTGCTGCGTTCGAGCGGTGGAGAGCGAAGATGGCATGACAGCCGATTGGGCTTCACTGCCGTTCGAGGTGCTGCGCTCCATCTCCAGCAGAATCATAAGTGAGGTACGGGGCATAAATCGCGTGGTGTACGACATCACCTCGAAGCCGCCCGGAACGATCGAATGGGAGTAGCAGATAGGAACTGTTCGATTTGAGTCTCAGCAGTCGGCTCGGATCTAGGGAGGAGCGGTGTCCCAAGTGCTTGACCGCCCGCTGCGGGCCGGACCTTCCTTACTCGTGGATCCACTCCTTGCGGTCGCCCTCTACCTGGCGCTCGCAGGCGGCACAATGCCGTTCATCCGCAGGTACTCCACCATCTGACCGTAGTGATCATTGGCGTGGGCGGCTGCGAAAGCTGTAATCGTCACCCGCGTGCTGAAGCCGTCGATCGGCTTGATGGAGGCAAGCGCATTTTCCTTTGTGATGGTCGCAACCGCCTTATGGGCGTAGGCGAACGATGCTTGCAGGGCAGACACCGCTTCGTCCTTCGTCGTAACGGCAGCGATCGCCTTCACATCTCGGTCCGGCTTTACGCCGCTCCAGCTGAAAAACATGTAATTCGCCTGAGCCAGGTGCGTTACCTGTGCTACAAACGTGCGGACCGTATCGAACTGCGTCCTTTGGCCGGGGGCAAAAATGCTCTGCGCAGGGGCGAAACTGTACTTGTCGGCTGGCATGGCTTTCGCCGCACCCACTACCTCGGTTTCTATCATCGAGAGCAAGCCGTCCATCGCTCTCGCTGGGTCTTCCTTTATGCCCATCGGGACCGCGGGCGGCGACCCACTCATCTGCGCCCACATCGGCATAGCACTCCCCATCAAAGCACCCGCAAGCACCAGAGCACATATACGCATGATCCACCCTCGTTTAAGTCCGTTTGAGATGTGATCCTAGCGTAGCAGTCTTTCCTGGGTACCGCGACCATGCCTTCTCACGGCAGCCGTTCGAGGATGCGCAGTAAGACGATGCTCTAGAGGCTTTGGCCAGTGTGGGAGTTCTAAAGAAGTGAAAGGAAATTGGCTCCTCAGGTAGGACTCGAACCTACAACCCTTCGGTTAACAGCCGAATGCTCTGCCATTGAGCTACTGAGGATCAGGCCAGGCGTGTGCCGCGTCGATCACCTTCGCCGCACAACTCCTTAGTTATAGCAAACCAGAAGACCAGGGTCAAAGCACAATCCGCGGACCGGCTATACCTATGTAGCCGTTTATGTGAACCGTGAGCTGTTCAATCCGACGGGCGAATGCCTCACTCCAGCGACACGATACGCACGCGAATCTGCCGGTCGGCGACAATTGCTCGCGCCAGAGTGATGGGAAGTTGGAATCGCCTGGGACCTGCACTTCCGGGATTCACATAGACTACGCCGTCGCGCTCCTTCACCTCCGCACGATGCGAGTGACCATAGACCACCGCACTAATTCCCGCCACGGCCGGAATCACATCCAGGACTCGGATCGCGTGTACCAGGTAGAAGAGGCAGCCTCCCAATTCGACCACGTCTGTGGCCGGAAGTTGAGCACACGCACCGGAGACGTCTATGTTGCCGCGAATCGCGGTGACCGGCGCAATGGTGCGGAGGGTGTCCAGTATAGCGATATCGCCAACGTCGCCGGCATGCAGAATATGATCCACTCCTGCGAGCGCCTCCACTGCCTCAGGCCGAAGCAGTCCATGGGTGTCGGAGATGATTCCAATCTGCAACGGTGACACTGGGGTGCTCACGCAGCACTCACTGCAGAGCGCAGGCGAGGATCCAACAGGTCCCGCAGAGCGTCGCCTATGAAGTTGAAGGAGAGGACCGCCAGGATGACGGCGATCGCCGGAAATACCGTCAGGTGGGGCGCGTCGAACAGGTGCGAACGAGCATCGTTGAGCATGGAACCCCAGCTTGGCGCCGGCGGCGGGATTCCTAATCCCAGGAAGCTCAGCGTCGCCTCAGCCAGAACTGCGCCTGCCATGCCTATCGCCGCCTGCACCAGTACAGGTTGCACAATGTTTGGCAGGATATGCAGCCCCAGAATGCGCAGGTCCGAAGCTCCCAGCGCGCGTGCTGCTTCCACAAACTCGCGTTCTTTGATTGCCATTACCTGCGCTCTTATCAGGCGCGCATATCCCACCCATCCGGAGAGCGCCAGGGCCAACACCAGGTTCAGCAGGCCCGGCCCGACGAACGCGACAAATGCGATGGCCAGCAGAATTCCCGGGAGCGCGAGAAAGGCATTGTTGACGTAAACATTCAGAATGGTGTCGGTAAGCCCGCCATAGAAGCCCGATGCAAGCCCCGCCAGCGTCCCCAGCAGCAGCGAAAGACTCACCACCGAAACCGCCACCGACATAGAGATCCGTGCGCCGTAGATTGTCCTGGACAGAATGTCCCGGCCCAGCTCATCTGTGCCGAACCAGTGCTGATGGCTGGGCGGCAGCAGTCTGGCTGCCAGATTCAGTTGGGCGGGGTCGTGGGGCGAGAGCCAGGGCGCAAAAGCGCCGCAGATCGTAAACAGCAGCGCGAGCGCCAGTCCGGCTACCGCTAGGGGCTGTTGTCTCGCAGTGCGGTACATGACAGATAAACGCTGACCCTTTTGTTTACTCCCGGTCATCTATCACTCTGTTTATCATAGGAAGCTGGGCGCATGGCGTCGCCGCTAACGAAAGGCCATGATTGAAGATTCTGATCTACGGACTGAATTACTCGCCTGAGCTGACCGGCATCGGAAAATACACCGGTGAGATGGCAGCTTGGCTGGCCGATCGCGGCCATGAAGTCCGTGTGGTCACCGCACCACCGTATTACCCCGCCTGGAGCATCCGAGAGGATTACCGCGGCACGTTATATCGCACCGAACAGCGGCCGGGTGAGCCGATTGTCTACCGAACGCCCCTGTACGTCCCGCAGCGCCCAACCGGGCTCAAGCGCATTGTGCACCTGATGTCGTTCGTTCTGGGCAGCTTTCCGGTGATGCTGCGGCAGATGTACTGGCAACCAGACGTGGTCTTCACCGTCGAACCGACATTCTTCTGTACGCCGCTCTCAATATTCGTTGCAAAAACTGCAGGCGCCGCTTCCTGGCTGCATGTCCAGGATTTTGAAGTGGACGCTGCCTTCGAGCTCGGCCTACTGCCGGCGCAGGGGCCCATTCACAATGCCGCGCTGCGCATCGAAAACTTCTTAATCTACGCGTTCGATCGCGTCTCCGGCATCTCTCCTCGAATGGTGGAGCGCGCCATCAGCAAAGGGATTCTGCCGGAGCATGCGATTTTGTTCCCCAACTGGGTCGACGTGCAGGCTATCCATCCCCTGCCGCCGGAGAGCAGGTCTCAGAATCAAATTCTGCAGGATCTGGCTCTCAAGACGCCGTCCATCATGGACAAGCTGATTTTGCTTTACTCCGGCAATATGGGAGCAAAGCAGGGTGTGGAGCGCCTTGGCCCGCTCGCAGAGTCCTTCCGGCACGACGACCGGGTTCACTTCGTCTTCTGTGGTGATGGCGCCTTCCGCAATCGCCTGGAGAACTCCGTGCGCGACCTTCCGAATGTTTCGCTGCTTCCTCTGCAACCACTGGACCGACTGAATCACCTTCTCAGTGCCGCTGACATTCACTTGCTTCCACAGCGCGCCAGCGCCGCCGATCTGGTGATGCCCTCTCGGCTGAGCGCAATGCTGGCCAGCGGACGGCCTGTGATCGCCACCGCACATCCTGGCACGCAGATCGCGGCCGTTCTGGAGGGACGTGGTGTGATCGTCCCTACGGACGATCCTGAAGCGTTGCACAACGCCGTTCGCATGCTCATGGACTGCCCCCAACTTCGGTCCAGGCTGGGCTGTGCCGCTCGAGAGTATGCCGTGGAGCACCTGAGCAAACAGGCGATTCTGTCCGAGTTTGAAAGCCATCTGCAGCACCTGATCGAACGCTCTGGCGCACCCGGACGTCAGAGTGCGCCCATGGCCGCTGCCACGTAGAATGTGGCGAGCACGATCCGTCCTCCTCATCGAACTGGAGCTTGAGAACCAAATCCGGTTCCTGCTGCGGTAGGCGGCCCAATAGGGAGAGTTGATTGAAGAAGGCACTCATCACCGGCGTCACCGGGCAGGACGGAGCGTATCTCGCTCAATTCCTGCTTGCAAAGGGCTACGAGGTCCACGGCATCAAACGCCGCACCTCACTCTTCAATACCGCGCGCATCGATAGCATCTACGAGGACCCCCACGCTTCCTGCCGGAGCTTCATCCTGCACTACGGCGATATGACCGACTCCTCTTCCCTCATCCATATCGTGGAGAAAGTGCAGCCGGATGAAATCTACAATCTCGCTGCACAGTCCCACGTACAGGTCTCGTTTGAGCAGCCGGAGTACACGGCCAACTCTGACGCTATCGGTGTCCTGCGGCTGCTTGAGGCCATCCGCATCCTCGGCCTCGAGAAGAAGACCCGCTTTTACCAGGCCAGCACCTCGGAGCTCTACGGCCTGGTGCAGGAGATTCCCCAGCGCGAGACGACTCCCTTCTATCCGCGTTCCCCATACGCGGTCGCGAAGCTATATGGGTACTGGATTGTCGTTAATTATCGGGAAGCCTATGGCATGTACGCGTGCAACGGCATTCTGTTCAATCACGAGTCGCCCATGCGCGGTGAGACCTTCGTCACACGTAAGATCACCCGCGGACTGGCACGCATCAAGACAGGTCTGCAATCGGAGCTCTACCTCGGCAACTTGGACGCAAAGCGTGACTGGGGACATGCGCGCGACTACATCGAGATGCAGTGGTTGATGCTGCAGCAGGACGATCCGCAGGATTACGTGATCGCCACCGGACAGCAGTACAGTGTGCGCGAGTTCGTGAAGCGCTGCGCCAGTCTGCTCGAGATGGACCTCACCTGGTCGGGCTCCGGTGTAGAGGAGAAGGCGACGGACCAGAACGGCAAGGTCATCGTTGCCGTCGATCCCCGGTATTTCCGTCCCACCGAGGTCGAAACTCTCCTCGGCGACCCTTCTAAGGCCAAGCGGCAGCTGGGCTGGGAGGCTCGCACCAGCTTCGACGAACTGGTGCGCGAGATGGTGGAAGCGGACCTGAACGCAGCCCGGCGGGACGCTCTCGTGGTGCGCCACGGCTATGAGGCTTACAACGTTCGCGAGACCTAGCCTGCGGGCTTTCAAGGAGACATCGTGATGCAGCGGGATAACCGAATCTTCGTTGCGGGTCATCGTGGACTGGTAGGCTCGGCAATCGTGCGCGAGCTTGAGCGGACCGGATATCGAGCCATCCTTACTCGCAGGCGCTCTGAGCTGGATCTCGGAGACCGCTCGGCAGTGCACAGCTTTTTCGACCAGGAGCGGCCGGAGTATGTCTTCCTGGCCGCGGCGAAGGTGGGCGGAATCCTTGCCAATAACACCTATCCGGCGGATTTCATTCGGGACAACCTGCAGATCCAGTCCAACGTGATCGAGGCGAGCAGGCTCTCTGGTGTCAAACGTCTGCTGTTCCTGGGGTCCTCCTGCATCTATCCGAAGCTGTGCCCGCAGCCCATCCGCGAGGATTACCTGCTGACCGGCCCGCTTGAGCCGACAAACCGGCCCTACGCGATTGCTAAGATCGCCGGGATCGAGATGTGCTGGAGCTACAACCGCCAGTACGGAACCCAATACCTCGCCGCGATGCCAACCAATCTCTACGGCCCCAACGACAACTTCGACTTGAACACCTCCCACGTGCTCCCAGCCCTCATCCGCAAGGCAGCCGAGGCCAAAGCCAGCGGCTCCGGCGAGTTGGTGGTCTGGGGGACAGGCACACCACGCAGGGAGCTGCTTTACTCCGACGACCTGGCCGAGGCCTGCTGTTACCTGATGAACTTGGACGGCGCGCACTTCTCTTCCCTGTTGTCGGAAGATCATCCGCCGCTCATCAATATTGGAACAGGCGAGGACGTCACCATTCGAGAGCTCGCAGAAACCGTAGCCCGCATCGTCGGATTTCAGGGCGAGTTGCGCTTCGATACCTCTAAGCCCGACGGCACTCCCCGCAAGCTGCTGGACGTCAGCCGCCTCCATGGACTTGGCTGGCGCCACAAAGTCTCGCTTGAAGATGGCATCCGGCGCACCTGGGAAGCCGTAAGTAGCCGCTTGAGCACAGAATTCGTCAGTGCCGGCATGCGTACCTAGAGGCCTCTCACCCCTCCGTTCCATCCCTCGAAAGTTTCAGCAAACTGCGCGAAGGAGCCAGCGTCTCCGCGCCGCATCTGGGGTTCAATAAAGCGGGAGAGTTCTCGCCGTGCGACCCTGCTCGTTTGTTTTCCTTCTGCTCACTGCCTTCGCCCCGGCCGGGCTGTGCCAGCTGCAGCACGCCAGTCTCACTCGCGCGGACACCACGGTGGCCGAGCAGTATCTTCTAACTGCCGCCAACCAAGAGCGCCTCTCCCGTGGATTGTCTCCCTTGCAGCGGAACCCGGAGCTGGCGCGCGCAGCCAGGGAGCATGCCTATTCGATGGCAACTCGCGGGACCATCTCGCACCAGTTTGCCGGTGAGCCGGATCTGACACAGCGCGGGGCGCAGGCCGGGGTTCCCTTCAGCCTGATCTCGGAAAACGTGGGCGAGGCACCGAACGTGGTCACCATCCATGACATGTGGATGCACTCGGAGCATCACCGCAGCAATCTGCTCGACCCGGCCGTCGACTCAGCCGGTATCAGTGTCGTCGTGCGCGAAGGCCAGTTCTACGCCGTTGAGGACTTCGCCAGGACGGTACGCCGCGTCGGCACGGACCAACAGGAGGCGGCGATAGCTCGGAGGATTGAAGAACTCGGACGCGTCGGCCTTGCGCAGGACCGCGAAACCCTCGCGGCGGCGCGTGAGACCTGCGCCATGGAATCGGGATTCGCCGGCCAGCGGAGGCCCTGGTTCGTCATGCGTTTCACGTCCGACAGTCTCGAGCGGCTGCCCGAGGAGCTTAAAAGCCGCATCGCGTCCGGCAAGTACCGGGAAGCGGCGGTCGGAGCGTGCCCAGCCACACAGCAGGGTCCCTTCACCGCGTATAACTTCGCCGTGATGCTCTTCCGCTAGGCCTGCAGCCCAGGGTTCGCAGCTTCATTGAGCACGCCTCCCGCGCCTATATGGGTGGGTAGTGGTTTCATTTCAGCTATGGAACCACCTGGACCACTCCTGCCTTCCGCCGTGGATTGCCGGCCAAAATTGCTGAGGGCGCGCTTGCTGCGCTAACCTGAGTCCAGTGCTGCCAATGAACTGGACCTGGAAACCCCTTCGAGTCGTTACTTTCAGCCTTGCCGTGCTTCTGCCCATGTCGGCTGCCGCACAGGCCGATCTCCCCGATGCTCCGGGTGCCGTGGGCGCTCCCAAAGCCGCTCCGGAGCCGACCGGCCCAACCATAGTGATCGACACCACCATGGGCCGGCTCACCTGCAAGACGTTCATCCGGCAGGCCCCCATCGCCGTGTCCAACTTCATCGGCCTCGCGGAAGGCACCAAACAGTGGTCCGTAGATCAGGGCAAGACCAAGCAGCGCGGCAAGAGATTCTACGATGGCCTGCTCTTCCATCGCGTGATCCCAGGGTTCATGATCCAAGGCGGCGATCCCGCGGGAGACGGCACCGGCGGCCCCGGCTACTACTTCGACGACGAGATCGATCCGAGCCTGACTTTTTCTGTTCCGGGACGGTTGGCGATGGCCAACTCGGGTCCGAACACGAACGGCAGCCAGTTTTACATCACGCAGGTTCCGGTGCCGCAGCTTGATGGCAAATACACCATCTTCGGCCAGTGCGATGCGCACTCGGTGGACGTAGTCACCGCGATTGCAAACGTGGAGCGCAACGCGAGCGACCGCCCTTTGACCCCGGTCCGCATCGAGCACGTCACCATCGTCCGGGAGGGCCAGCCAATGCCTCCCGACCCTAATCCTCCGGCGGCTCCGGCGGCGATGCCGCCTGCCGCCCATTGATAACCTGCGACACCAAAGCAACAAGAACTGGAGAGTTAATGCCCACCAAGCCTGGAACCTATGCCCGCTTCAACACCAGCCTCGGCCCCATTGTCTGCGAGCTGTTTGAAAAGGATGCGCCCCAGACCGTCGCCAATTTCATCGGGCTCGCCGAGGGAACGAAAGACTGGAACTCCCGCTCCAAGAAGGGCGCCAAGCTCTACGACGGCACAGTCTTCCATCGCGTGATCCCCAACTTCATGATCCAGGGCGGCGATCCGGAGGGCACTGGGATGGGTGGCCCCGGATACCAGTTTGCCGACGAGACCAAGGGCTCTGCGCATAACTTCCAGAAGCCGGGCAAGCTGGCGATGGCGAATGCCGGCCCCAACACGAATGGCAGCCAGTTCTTCATCACCGTCACAGACACGAGCTGGCTGACGGGCAAGCACACCATATTCGGTGAGGTGGTGGAGGGCTATGACGTGGTGGAGAAGATATCCAAGGTGCCCACCGGGGGCCAGGACCGGCCGAAGACTCCCGTGATTCTAGAGTCGGTGACGATCGAACGCGTCGCCTGATTCGCCGACTCTGGATCAAGAGTGAAGGCCCGCCAACTCGGCGGGCCTTCTGTATCTCTGAGAACTGACAACCGGTAGCCGAGAGCTGTCCTTAAGCCATGCCGATAACGCTGCAGAGCTCCTTGACGGCGTCGGCAGACCGATTCAACGCCGCCTGTTCCTCACCGGTGAGTTTGATCTGGATGATCTGCTCCAGCCCCTTTGCGCCAAGCTTACAGGGGACGCCCACGTACAGACCGCTGATGCCGTACTCGCCTTGCAGATACGCGGCACACGGAAGGATCTTCTTCTTGTCCTTAAGGATGGCTTCAACCATCTCCACCGTAGCCGCCGAAGGCGCGTAGTAGGCAGAGCCGGTCTTGAGGTGCTTCACGATCTCGGCGCCGCCATTCGCGGTGCGGGATTCAAGCTCCTTCAGGCGGTCCGCAGCAATCAGCTCAGTGATGGGAATGCCGGCAACGGTGGAGTAGCGCGAGAGCGGCACCATGGTGTCACCATGGCCGCCCAGCACGAAGGCCGTGACATTCTCGACCGAGACGTTGAGCTCTTCCGCGATGAAGGTGCGGAAGCGCGCGGAGTCGAGCACGCCTGCCATGCCGATGACTCGCTCGCGCGGCAGGCCGGCCTTCTTGAATGCGGTCTGCGCCATTGCGTCCAGCGGATTGGCCACGATGATGAGGATGCAATTGGGTGAAGCGGCGACAGCTTTCTCGACGACGTCACTCATGATCTTGAAGTTGGTATTCAGCAGGTCGTCGCGGCTCATGCCCGGCTTGCGGGCTATGCCGGCGGTGATCACGACGATATCGGAATTGGCGGTATCGGCGTAGTCGTTGGTGCCGACAATGGAGACGTCCCGCTTCTCAATGGGCATGGCTTCGAGCAGGTCGAGGCCCTTGCCCTGAGGTACGCCTTCAACGACGTCGATTAGCACGACATCCGCGAGTTCCTTGGCTGCGATCCAATGCGCTGCCGTCGCACCTACGTTTCCCGCACCGACGATTGTTACCTTCTTCCGCATTCGTATGCTTCTCCTTCTGGTGAATCCGATACTTCCATGATAGCCACCCGGAAAGGACGACAGCGTCGCAATCTACCGATAACCGCACAACGCCGACACTTCACGGGCGACTCCGTCAGCCCATGTTTTCGATCATCCGGCTGGCAAACTCGCTGGTCTTCAACTTGGTTGCACCTTGCATCTGCCGCTCGAAGTCGTAGGTGACGAACTTCTGCTGGATGGTCTTCTCCATGGAGGATTCGATGAGTCGTGCGGCTTCGCTCCAGCCGATGAAGTCGAACAGCATGACACCGGAGAGCATGACCGACCCGGGGTTGATCACGTCCTTGTCCGCGTACTTCGGAGCGGTGCCGTGGGTCGCTTCGAAAACCGCATAGCCGTCGCCGACATTGGCGCCGGGCGCAATGCCGAGTCCGCCTACCTGGGCCGCCGCGGCGTCCGAGATGTAGTCGCCGTTGAGGTTGGTCGTGGCGAGGACGCTGTAGTCGCTGGGGCGAATGATGATCTGCTGAAAGATGGAGTCGGCGATGCGATCGTTGATGAGCACCTTGGACTTCCACTTCCCTGCCCCGTGCGACTCGCCGATGGAGCCCAGCACCTGCTTGACCTCCGCGACGATGGAGTCGCCGAACTCCTTGGGCGCGAATTCGATCCCAGGCTCGATCAGAGCGGCATTCTCTTCCGCGGTGAGCTTCGGGTTGGATTCCACATTGCCGAGGATCCAGCTCTCACGCTCGGTGATGGTCTGATCGCGGAACTCCTGGGTGGCAACTTCATAGCCCCACTCACGGAACGCGCCCTCGGTGAATTTCTGAATGTTGCCCTTGTGCACCAGTGTGACTACCTTGCGGCCATTGGCGAGGGCATATTTGATCGCTGCTCGGACGAGGCGCTTAGAGCCGGTGATGGAGATCGGCTTCACTCCGACTCCGGAATCAAGCCGGATCTTCTTCTTGCCGCCCTTCAGCATGTCTTCGTTGACGAACTCGATAAACTTCTTCGCCTCAGGAGTTCCCTCGCGGAACTCGATGCCGGCGTAGATGTCTTCCGTATTCTCGCGGAAGATAACCACGTCGAGCTGCTCCGGGTGCTTCACCGGACTCGGCACGCCCTGGTAGTACTTGACCGGACGAATGCACTGGTACAGATCCATGAGCTGCCGCAGGGCCACGTTAAGGCTGCGGATGCCGCCGCCGACCGGAGTGGTGAGCGGTCCCTTAATGGAGACGCGGAAGTCGACGGTGGCCTTCACGGTATCGTCCGGCAGCCAGTTCTGGGTCTGGCGATAGGCCTTTTCGCCCGCGAGAACCTCATACCACTCGATTTTGCGTTTACCGCCGTAGGCCTTCTCTACTGCGGCATCAAAGACCCGCTGCGAGGCCTTCCAGATGTCGCGGCCGGTGCCGTCGCCTTCGATGAACGGGATGATGGGGCGATCGGGGACGATGTACTTGTTGTCTTTGTACTCGATGGGAGTGCCGCTCGCCGGAACTGCGATGCCGTTGTAGCTGGTCTGCATGTAAGGGATTAACTCCAGAGCTTGATCGAAAGTGAGGTCAACTCCTTCACGCTACCATCGGCAGCGGAAGCGGTGCAATGAACGAACTGGCAGGCAAAGCGAAGGGCCGCTCGCGCGGCCCCTGCCTGTTGTTCGGTTGAAGTTAGAACTGGTTCCAGAGGAGCTGGTTGTAGACCTCGTGGTGGAACTTGACCTCGGGCGCCTTGACGACAGTGCCGAGCAGACGCGGGCAACGGTCTGCCGAAGCCTGCTTGAGATCGGCGAAGCGGCCTTTCACGTCTGCCCCAAAGATGGTGCTGGTCCACTCGGAGTTGCGGAAGTCCTCAATCGCGCTGTAGATGTTGTCCGGCAGATACCGCTCGGCCTGGCGAAGGTTCTTGATCTTCGCAGTCTCGCCGGACAGGCCAGTCTTGAAGATGGAGTAGAGCACCATGTACGGGTTCGCATCCGGGGCCACGGAGCGGACCTCCACACGGGACGACTTCTCGTTGCCAATGGGAATGCGGATCATGGAACCACGATCAACGGCGGAAGCCTTGATCTGATTCGGCGCCTCGAAGTGCGGGTCCAGGCGACGGTAAGAGTTGACGCTGGAGTTCATAATCAGGCAGAGATCGAGGCCGTGGCTGAGGATCCGGTCCACAAACTGCCAGGCCGACTTCGAGATCTTCTCTTCGCCCTTGGGATCCCAGAAGAGGTTCTTGGAACCCTTGGAGACGGAGATATTCGTGTGCATGCCGGAGCCATTGACGCCGACGACCGGCTTGGGCAAGAAGCTGGCGGTCATGCCCATCTGGGTGGCGACAGTGCGGCAGATCAGCTTGTAGAGCTGAATCTGGTCCGCGGCGGCGACAACCTCGCCGTAGCCGTAGTTAATCTCGAACTGCGAAGGCGCGACCTCGGGGTGGTCCTTCTCGTTCTGGAAGCCCATGGCACGCTGCACTTCAGCGGTGGCATCGATGAATTCGCGCAGCGGGTCGCCCGGTAGCGAGTGATAGTACCCGCCGGTGTTGACGTACTCGAACGCTGCGGTCTCGTGAAATTTGCGCTCTGCGTCAATGCCATCGAAGAGGAAGCCTTCGATTTCATTGGCGGCGTTCAGCGTGTAGCCGTTCTTATCGAACATCTCCTGCGAGAACTGCTTGAGCACGCCACGCATATCAGCGCTGTAGGTGCCGCCGTTCTTGTCGATGACTTCGCCGAAGACCAGGACCTTGCCGGGTCCGAAGATGTCGGCCGGCGCCCAGTAGAAGGCGCTCCAGTCGATGCCGAGGCGCAGATCGCTCTCCCGCTGTGCGGTGAAGCCGCGGATGGAAGAGCCGTCGAAGGTGAGGTTATCCCAGCTTTTAACGAGAAACTTCTTATCGTAGTCGAGCATGTGCAGACGGCCTTCGAGGTCGCTGAACAGAACGGTGACCGCCTTGATGCGGTTCTCGTCAGTGAGGTACTTTAGCCGCTCTTCCTGGATGACATCGGCGGCGACGCGGTTCTTCCGCTGTTCCTTCGCCTTCAGGTTCAGGTCTTCCAGCTCCGGATACGAAAGCTCCAGAAAATCACGATAATCGCTCGCCATGAGACTCCTTGCAGTTTGAGAAGTAGATAGAGGCTGGACCTGTGCCTGCGCGCAACCCGTGTGGTATGCGGATGGTTTGGGAGCGGACAGGAGCAGTTGTCGCCTATCCATCCAAAAGTAACAGATACTGGGCAAATCTCGGAAAGGATTCCGGAATTCCTCGCGGAATTGAAGGCTCAATCGTGGGTCTCGAGCGGGATCCTGGACCAGGAAAATGAGATTCTGCCTGCCGCCCCTGATTGAGGGTGTGAAACTTCCTCCATTTGCATTATGGTAGTTTCTCGCTGCATTCCGCCGCCGCCCGAAGATCCGCCGGGCAGCGTCCACTAACTGCCGAATCGCATCGCCGACCGGGGGAATGGAATTGGGAAAGAACATGGTTCCGACTCGCCTCTTCTTTACGAAGGGGGTGGGCAAGCACAAGGAGCGGCTGACCTCGTTTGAGCTTGCTCTGCGGGATGCGGGAGTTGCTGCCCAGAACCTCGTTCGGGTGTCGTCGATCTTCCCACCGCATTGCAAGCTGATTCCGCGCAAGGAGGGCCTGCGGTATCTTCATCCCGGTGAGGTGGTGTTTGCCGTAGTCGCGGAGAACTCGACACGCGAGCCGCACCGGCTGCTGGCAAGCTCAATCGGCGTGGCGATTCCTTCGGACCGCTCCGCGTACGGGTATCTCTCCGAGCACCACAGCTTTGGGGAGACCGAGGACCAGGCAGGAGATTACGCCGAGGAACTCGCGGCGGAGATGCTGGCGACGACACTGGACGTCGACTTCGACCCAGATAAGAGCTGGGATGAAAAGAAGGAAATCTACCGGATCTCCAATAAAATTGTACGTACGGCCAATGTGACGCAGTCCGCGGTGGGTCATAAACATGGGCTGTGGACGACGACAATCGCGGCCGCCATTCTCATCTTCGACGACAAGTAACACAGGTTTGAGAAGATATAAGGCGCAGGCGAGAAGCCCGCGCCTTTTCTCTTGCCCAGGAGTTGCCCAGAATGCCAGCAGCAAAGACCCGAGTTGCCCTGATTCAGATGGCGTGTGCCCCCTCCACCGAGCAGAACCTGGACCACGCGTGCGAGATGGTGCGCGAGGCGGCCCGTGGAGGAGCGCAGCTGATCTGCCTGCCGGAGCTGTTCCGCGCTCAGTACTTCTGTCAGCGCGAAGACCATGCACTGTTCGCGTTGGCGGAATCGATCCCCGGCCCTTCAACGGCCCGGCTGGCGGCGATTGTTCGCGAGGAGAAGATCACGCTGATTGCGAGCCTGTTTGAGCGCCGCGCGCCCGGGCTCTACCACAACACCGCTGCCATTCTGGACCACGCCGCCAACGGTGCGGACCAGATTGCGGGCATCTACCGCAAGATGCATATCCCGGACGATCCGCTGTACTACGAAAAGTTCTACTTCACCCCCGGGGACCTCGGCTTCCGCTCGATTGCCACCAGCCAGGGTCCGGTAGGTACGCTGGTGTGCTGGGACCAGTGGTATCCGGAGGCCGCCCGGCTGACCTCGCTTGCAGGTGCCGGAATCCTGTTCTATCCGACCGCGATTGGCTGGCACCCCGGAGAGAAGGCCGAGTTCGGCGAGGCGCAGTACTCAGCCTGGCAGACCATGCAGCGTGCCCATGCCATTGCGAATGGGGTTTTTGTGTGTGCCGTCAACCGCGTCGGGCACGAGCATGGGGATGTGGTCCTCAAGGATGCTGAAGGAGCCACCCACGAAATCCCCGGGCCAGGCGACCACACAGCAGCTTCGGGCCTGGAGTTCTGGGGCGGCAGCTTTATCGCCGATCCGTTCGGTCGCGTCATTGCGCAGGGGTCACACGACCGCGAGGAAATCCTGACCGCGGAACTGGATCCGGCTTTGATCGAGGCGACCCGCCAGCATTGGCCGTTCCTGCGCGACCGCCGCGTAGATGCATACAGCGCAATCACCAGCCGGTTTATCGACACGCCATTTCGGCAGTGAGGCGCTCTGGAGCCTAGTGCAATGTGCCGCTCATCCCGCGCATGATGCTCAAAATAGCCGGCGCCAGAATGACGATAAACATGCAGGGAAAGATGAACAGCACCAACGGGAAGATGATCTTTACCGTCGTTTTGGCCGCCATCTGCTCGGCAATTTGCTTACGCTTCAGCCGAATGCCGTCCGCGAAACCGCTGAGTGCGCGCGCGATGGGAGTGCCGAAGCGCTCGGTCTGCAACAGCATAGCCGCGAAGGAGTCGATGTCCTCCAGCTCGCTTCGCTTCGCCATATCCATCCAGGCCTGAATGCGCGGCTTGCCGGCGCGCTGCTCACGGTTGATCTGCAGCAGCTCTTCTGTAATCTGCGGATGGCTGATGCCAAGCTCCTGTCCCACACGCAACAGCGCCTGATCGATACCCAGGCCGGCGTCGACGCAGATAACCAGCAGATCCACGGCATCCGGGATACTCCTCCGGATACGCTCCCGGCGCCGTTTGATCAGACGCGTAAGCACGACATTCGGGGCGATGAAGCCGATAGCCGGTAGAGCCGTGACCCACAGCATCTGCATGTACGGGATCATCAGTCCTACGATCAGGCCAAGGAGTGGGATCAGGAAGCGGGCAGCGTTGTAAACATCAATGGCAAGCGGCCCTTTGTACCCGGCATTGGCGAGGCGCTTTGGCAGCTCATCGGATTCAGAGAGCCCAAGCTTTGCCCGAACCCGCTGCACGAGAGTGAGCAGCCGGCGCCAGACATCCCTGGTGCGCGGAACCTCCCGCTGGACCTCGCGGCGGCGGATGACCACCTCCTGAAACCGCAGCCCGGTCGCGCGTACGCGTCTGGTTGCGAGGAACCAATAAATTGTAATCGTGCCAAAGAATATGGTGGGCGCAAGCGTTATGTAGAGAAGATTCACGGCGACCCCTCAGACCTGAATGTTGACGATGCGCTTGATGAAGAACGCGCCAATGCTGATGAGCCCTACACCGGCGTACATCAGATCTCTGCCGATGGGATCGTGAAACAGGACATCGGAATAGCCGGGGCTGACGATGTTGATCAGCACCAGCATGACAACGGGCAGCAGTCCCAGAATCCATCCCGTGAGTCTGCCCTGTGCAGTGCGTGTACGAACTTCCCCCTCAATTCGGATACGCTCGCGAATCACGTGGGAAGCGCGGCTGAGGATCTCGGTTAGATCGCCTCCGGTCTCCTTCTGGACCAGGATCGCCGTAATAAAAAACTGGAGATCGCGCGAAGGGACGCGGTTACCCATCTGCAGCAGGGCGTCGCGGAACTGGAGGCCGAGGCGCTGCTGCTGGTAGACCTGGACAAACTCAAACGCCAGCGGTTCCGGTGCCTGCTGACCGATGATCTCAATGGACGAGCCGACCGAGTGTCCGGCTACAAGGCAGCGAGCCATCAGGTCAATGGCGTCCGGCAGCGCTGCATTGAAGGCCTTGAGGCGCCTGCTGCGCTTGAAGCGGAATACGATGCCTGGAAGGATTGCACCGGGCAGCAGTCCGAGACAGCCGATCCAGAGAGTATGGGAGAACAATAGCGCCAGCAGCCCGGTCGCTATGGCAGAGATCGCGCTCGCAAAAACAAAGCCGCTGAGGCTCATATTGCTGTTCGCATGCAGCAGGAGCTGCTGGATGTTCCTGGCCGGCCCATAGCGCTCAAGCAACTGCTCGAGCGACTCCATGTATCCCCAGGGCTCTTCCTTTTCCAGGTCGGTGTCGAGCGATCCACTCGCAACCTTAATCGACTTTCTAATGTTGGCGAGCCGCTGCGTAGTAACTTTGCTCGTCGACTGAGCGCGTACCACCGGAAGCAGCATAAAAAAGCTGAGAGCGAAAGCACCCGTGAACAACCACCCGATGTGTTCCACCAGCCTAGACCTCCACCGACTGATCCAGGAGATTCACGCTGAGAGGTATCCCGGCAGCCTTCAGCCGCTCCGAGAACTTGGGCACGATTCCCGTGGAGTGGAAGCGGCCTTTCACGGCTCCGGTGGGTCCAAGGCCTTGCTTTTCGAACAGGAAGATGTCCTGCAGGCTCACAACCTCCCCGCTGGTGCCAGTCACCTCGGTGATGTGGGTGACCCGGCGGGTGCCGTCCGACATGCGAGATGCCTGGACGATCACGTCGACTGCGGAGGCGATCTGAGCGCGGATAGCCTTTTCCGGCAGAGTGATGCTGCCCATCATGGCCATCGTTTCGATGCGTGCGATGGCATCGCGCGGATTGTTGGCATGGATGGTGGTGATGGAGCCGTCGTGGCCGGTGTTCATGGCCTGCAACATGTCGAGAGCCTCTTCGCCGCGCACCTCCCCCAGGATGATGCGGTCGGGTCGCATGCGCAGCGCGTTGATGACGAGTTCGCGCTGCCGCACAGCACCCTTGCCTTCCAGGTTGGGCGGTCGGCACTCCAGCCGTGCCACATGCTCCTGCTTGATCTGGAGTTCGGCCGAGTCTTCGATGGTGACGATGCGCTCTGCGGCGGACACAAAGCCGGAGAGCACGTTGAGCAGCGTCGTCTTACCTGACCCCGTGCCTCCGGAGACCACGATATTCAGCCGGGCGCGCACCGCAGCCCGCAGCACCTCCAGCATCTGCGGCGTGAGCGCGCGAAACCTCAGCAGGTCGTCGGAGCTGAGCGGGCTGGATCCAAAGCGCCGGATCGAAAGCAGCGGGCCATCCACCGCAAGGGGAGGAATGACGATATTGACGCGGGAACCATCCAGCAGGCGTGCATCGACCATCGGCGAAGACTCGTCGATGCGCCGCCCGACGGCGGAGACAATCTTGTCGATGATATGCATAAGATGCGCTTCATCTTTGAAGACAATATCGGTCTTCTCAATAACCCCACGCCGCTCCACGTAGACCAGCTTATGGGTGTTGACCAGGATGTCGCTGACGGTCGGATCGTGCAGCAGAGGCTCGAGCGGCCCCAGCCCGAAGACCTCATCCAGGATGTCGTGCGCCAGACGGTCGCGGTCGGGCGCGCTCAGCGGGACACTCTGCTCCGCGAGCAGTTGCAGAATCACGGTGAGCAGCCGCTGGCGGCCGCCGATATCATCGGCCTGGATAGCGGCCAGCTTCTCCAGGTCCATCCGTCGGATGAGCTCATGGTGAAGAGTGGTCTTGAGCGAGTGACGCACCGTCTCGGTGAGCACGGTCGTATTGCGCGTCTCAGGCACCACCTCTTGGCGTACCGGCTCCGACATATACATGGACAGGTCAGACATGATTCCTCACCGTAGTTGCGGCTATCGCAGGAAGGACAGCAATCCTTTTTTGGCGGACGTGCCCTCAGGGGCCGACATACCGCCGATCAGCCGATTGGCCCACTTGGCAATCGACGTGTTGAACTCCGAGCGGCGCTGGGGCGGAATGGGCTCGCCATCATTGATTGCTTGAAGTAGTTCGAAATAGTTGTTGGGAATCGACACCGAGATAGGAAAGCGCACCACCTTTTCGATCTGCTCCGAAGTAATCGAGTCGGTTGCGGTGGAGCGATTGACGACGACGCGCAGCTTGCCGATCGCGGATTCGGTCAGAGAGATGCTCTCAACCAGGCGGGCGAGGTCCCGCAGCGCTGCCACGTCCGGCGTCGAGACGATGTAGATCTCGTCGGCCTGCTCCACGACGGATGCCCGGCGGTCCTGAAACACAGGTGGGCAGTCGATGAGGACGTAGTCGTATTCCCGGCGGAGGAAGTCCATAACCAGAGCCATCTCTTCCGGCTTGGCTTCATGGGCACCGGCAGCCATCTCCGGAGAGGCGATGACATGGAGGCCACTGCGGTGCCGGATGAGAAAGCCTTCCAGCAACTCGGCGTCGAGACGGCCTGCATTCCTCAGCAGCTCATCAAAGTGATACTGCGTATCCTTCAGCCCAAGGTAGAGCGCCACGTGACCGAGCTGCGGCTTCTGATCGATCAGCAGCACCTTCTTCCCGTGCTGACGGACAAGGTGAGTGGCGATGTGAACGGCGAGCATCGTGGTGCCGACGCCGCCTTTAGAGCCGAAGAATGCGATGATGCGTCCAAGGCTGCTGGGCGCTTGAGGATCGATGGCCCGCACTGCCTGGAACCGGTTCAGGGCCGCAGTCAGCTCCTCCTGCACCAGAGGCTTGGTGAGAAATTCGGTGCAGCCATTTCGAACAGCCCGCAACAATACGCCGGCATCGAGCTTGGAACCGAGACCGACGATCGAGATGCGGCTGAGAAAAATCTGCTGCAGACGCTCGACCGTCTCCAACGCAAGCTCCGGGTCCAGGTCGAAGTCCACCAGGGCCACACAGGAGATTGCGTTGCGGAGCACAGGGGAGAACTGCGGCCTCCGGTCAGCCGTAATGTAGTCGCCGAAGCCACCGGCGAACAGAGCTCCGGAGACCTTCTGTGCCGCTGCCATCGTTACTTCGTTGGCGGAATCGTCCGTACAGACGGTGAAGATGGCCTGGTTGGGCCGGTCCTGCGCGTTCATTTCGTCCTCGCTGCGGGGGCTGCGGTTCCGTTCGTCGTGCCCGGGTTTGTAAAGCTGCCCGGCAGAGACTGGTCGAACTGCTGCCGGTCCATGTCAGGCACAGCGAATGGAGGTTCGGCAGCCGCCTTTCCCGTGTTATCTTTCAGTGGATCGATCACGGTTGCTGTCACGACCACCACCAGCTCGAGCACGGAGTGGTTCAGACTTTTGGTGCGGAAGAGCTGTCCCAGCAGGGGAACATCCGAGATACCTGGCAGCTTGCTGAGACTTTCCGTCGTGCGGTGATCCAGCAGGCCGGAGACTGCAAAGCTCTGGCCGCTCCTGAGCTCAACGTCCGTTTCAGCGCGGCGGGTGGACAGCGCCGGAATGGTGAACCCGGAGATCGATACAGAATTGGAGTAGTCCAGAGTGCTGACCTCCGGCGCCAGCTTCAGGTGGATGGAACCATCGCTGTTGACCACCGGAGTGAATTCAACCTTCACGCCGTAAGGCCGGAACTGGATGGTGATGGCAGTCGAGTTCCCTGCTCCGCTCTGCACCACCGGGAATGGAAACTCTCCACCGGAGAGAAAGCGGGCAGGAACACCGCTCATAGTGCTGATGGTCGGCTCCGCGAGCACCTGCAGAAGCTGCTTCTGCTCCAGGTCTCGAAGAGTAATTCCAAGATCGATCTTCGCGTTATACAGAAAAAGGTTCAACGGATCGCTAACCGAGACAGAGGAGTTGCCGGTAACGGCAGTCCCAGGAAACTGGCCTGTGGTGGTTGCGACTGTCGTGCGGCCACCGGAGAAAATGTTGATTCCGAGCTGATCCAGCTTGGATCGATCGACTTCCACGATGCGCAGCTTCAACTGCACTTGTTTGGGGTGCGCTGGCTGCACCTGCAAGGAATTCACGACCTCCTTGCCGTATTGCGATGCAATCTTCACAGCAGCGTCCGCAGTCGCCTGCGAGTCTACCGTTCCAGTAAGGACGATTCTTCCCTCTGCCGTCTCGCATTCGATGTCGGTGCCGGGAAATGCCTTCGCGAGCGACTGTCGCAGTGCTTCGGGATCCAGGTCTGCAAATACCAGGTACATCCGGTGTGCGCCCGATTCATCCCAGAGTACGAGGCTGCTCTCACCCGATTCCTTCGCGGTGAGCACAAGCTGCGCATCCCCTGCGGTGTAAGTCTGCAGCACGTTGGGATTGCCCACGTAGACACGTCGCAATGCACTGGCCGCATTCAGCATCATGGAGCGGCCCACGGTGATATGAAGCGCATCTGTAGCGCCCGAGGTAGCGAGCGCGGGCATCATGTCTCTGGAGCCCTGCGTAGCGTTGGCTTGACCTCGTGCCGTCGCGGGCCACAGCGTCAGCCCGAGGAGTGCGACTGCCGCTGTGGTTTTGCGAACGGTGAGGAGGGAGCGAGTAGAGCGATTCATCTGGATATTCCTGCGTTCTGCGATCCGGCAAGGACAATCTCTACCGAATGATGTACAGGCTGAGGCGCAGCTGCGACGGCGCTCCTTGATGCAGGACGAGAGCTGGACGCGGTGTGGCCGGAAAGTTGAGAGAGCTGCACGGGCGCAATTCCGTCATTGCTGTGGTCCGCTCCATTGCGCAGCACAAAATGGATCTGCCCCTGCGAGCTTGCAAGCACTGCTCGTTGTGCGTCTTCTAGGCTCAGCAGCAGCGTCACTCGTGTCACGTCGGCTGGCTTGCCTGTGGGATCCGGCTGAATCTCGTGGCCTGCCGCGAGTGCAATGACGTTCTGGAGAACCGTGGCTGTGATGGGCTCAGGATTCGTGGCCATGTGGTAGGTCACCAGAACATCCACATGCGAGCCTGGGATGATGAATCCGGCGACGCCGACCACTTCATCCGATCGCAGCGTAACCGCCCGCATGCCGTCCGGTATCTCGCTGGCGAGGCCTGGACCCGAGCCTGGCGCAGAAAGGTCCCGATCGATCAACGGCTCTCCTTTACCGATCGGGAAGAGTGCCTGGCGCCCGACAGCATCCTGGGTTCGCATCAGCGCACCCTCGATGGGGTGGTTGCCGGGCCAGCTCACGACACCCAGGTCCTCGGGCTTTAGCATCTCGCCGGGCTGAATGGATCGGACCGGAGCGACGAGGGACACATCCGGCACTCGTGTGGGTGCGGCGGAGACGACCAGCTTGCGAGCAACGACCCAGCAGGACACTGAAGAGACGCCAAAGGCCAGCAGCAGCGCAATCAAAATACGTTTGCCGTTCATGGGTGCACCAGCAGAGTCGCGAGCGTGAAGGCACAGCCTGCGGCGATTGGCAGCGCGAATGGCAACCGGATACCGGTTCCCCTGCGCAAGTTGAATTCCGGATGAGGAGTGAGCCCTTGCGTGCTGTGGTGTGCCAGCACCGCGCACGTGTTCGCCAGGGATTGACGGAAGACGCCGCGAAGTACGCTCACACAAATGGCAAAGACTGCGCCAAAAATCCCTGTAGCAATCAACAGCGTTGTCAGCCCGGAGAGTCCGATCACCCCCGCACACGCGGCCATCAGCTTCACGTCTCCCGCACCCATGCCGCCGGCCAGGTGGAAGAGAAGGAAGATGGCCCCGCCCAGAAGCGCCGCTGCTGCAGCTTCAGTCATTCCCTTCCAATGTGCTGTGAACGTATGTGCGGCCAGACCCGCCAACAGCACAGGCCCGGTCACCCAGTTGGGAATGCGGCGTTCGCGCAGGTCGAATACCGACGCGACACACGCAGAAGCCGTTGCGGCGCCTGCAAAGAGTACCTGGATTTCTAAGGAGTCCATCCGATTTACACCTACAGCTCGGCCATTCCGGGATCGGACGGCATTGGTAACGATGAAGCTGGTCAGAGGCGGCGAAGCAGGTGCCTCGCCGCATCGGCCAATGCATTGCGAAAGTAACCGATTAGATGTTGTTGGTCAGGTTGTTGCCGACGGTGTTGAACGCGTTCCCGATCTTGCCGCTCAGGCCGGTCATGGCAGTAATCGCACCCAGCGCAATCAAACCCGCCACGAGTGCGTACTCGATCAGGTCCTGACCGGACTCATCCTTGGCAAACGCGACAAACATATTCTTCAAACGATTGGTCATCTCACTTCTCCCGTTAGTCCTCAAGTTGCCCCGGCTTCAGAACGCTGTTGCAGCCGCTCCGATGCACCGAAGGCATTTGATCTCCCTATCGGGACAGGCAGGCGCCTGCATTAGGCTTTCCGGAGGAACGAAAGTGCAGGACGCTGCTACTTTCGTGGGAGTGAGACGTCCATGCTGGCGGAATCGGACCGTGTGAGGGCGTGAATCAGAGCGCGATGTTGCGGCCACTGCTCCGCAAGGTGAGATCGATCCCCAGATTCGTAGTCGTCAAAGTCAAACCCCGGATATGGACGGTGCACCCGAGCAGCGCGAAGGAGCCGCCCGCTACAAGCCGGGAACCCTGCCATACATTTCGAGGCACGATAACCTGTGGCCGCTCGCCCAGCTGAAGATTTGTCCCGAGGCGGACCACCTGTCCGGGACCCCCTTCCGCCAACTGCAGCATTTCAACGGCGTCGCCCCAGTAGAAATGGAAAAGCTCGTCCGACCGGAGGCGATGCATCTCACTGAAGCTGTCGTGCTCCAGCAGATAGTAGATTGCGGTGCCCAGAGGACGGGAGCTGGAATACCGCGCGTCCGCGAATGCGCTCGGGTGTACCGTTTCAGCCGACTCGTACGTGCGGATATACCAGCCGCCCTCGCGCGGGTGCGGCACCAGGCCCAGCGTCTTCTTGATCTCTTCTGCAGTCATTGCGCTTGACGCGATATGCTGAACACACTCGGACAACTCCTATCCAATGTACGCGAGAGTGTTATCAATGATCTCCCGCCTCGAACGCTACTTCGGCTTCGCCGCCCATGCTACAAACTGGCGGACCGAAGTGATTGCCGGCCTGACAACATTTGTCACGATGGCGTACATCATCTTCGTGAACCCGTCGATCCTCGCGCAGACAGGGATGCCGATCGCTGCGGTCACGACCGCTACCTGTCTGTGCGCTGGGATCGGCTCTATTCTGATGGGCGCGCTGGCCAACTATCCGTTGGCGTTAGCGCCAGGGATGGGGTTGAACGCCTACTTCACATATACGGTTGTGAAGGGGATGCACGTCCCGTGGCAGACAGCGCTTGGCGCAGTCTTCCTCTCCGGAATCATCTTTCTGCTGCTCACCATCGGAGGGATCCGCCAGCGGCTGCTCGCCGCGATCCCACACCAGCTTCACGCAGCCGTGGCTGGAGGTATCGGGCTATTCATCGCATTTATCGGGCTGCGCAACAGCGGCATCATTGTCCCCAGTTCGGCGACTACCGTTACGCTTGGCAACCTCCACAACCATGCCATGCAACTGGCGATCGTGGGCATCCTCATCATTGCCGTCTTGCAGGCTTACCGGGTACGGGCGGCGATGCTTCTCGGAGTGCTTGGAACACTGGCGCTTGGCATAGCGTTCCACCAGGTCGTGCGTACGCCTTCCAGCTTCAATCCTCTTTCGCTGCGGGGTACAGCGTTTCATCTGGATATCCGCGGCGCTCTCCACCTCAATGCGCTCGAGATCGTTTTCGTGTTCCTCTTTGTCGATCTGTTCGACAATATCGGCACGCTGGTCGCGGTTACCGAGCGCGCGGGCTTGATAGCCGAGGACCACACGATTCCGCGCCTCGACCGGATCTTTTTCGCCGATGCAGCTTCCACTACGCTTGGCGCCCTGGCCGGCACGTCAACAGTGACCAGCTACATCGAATCCTCCGCCGGCGTTGCTGCGGGCGGCCGCACCGGGATCACGGCCATCGTGACCGGGATATTGTTCTTACTTTCCATCTTTGTTGCCCCGCTAGTGGGGGCATTGCCCGATTTCGCAACCGCGCCGGCGCTGATTCTGGTAGGAGCCCTGATGACTGCGGGTGCAACCAGAATCCAATGGGACGAGCCTCGGATTGCAGTGCCGGCTTTCCTCACCATCATTACAATCCCGCTGACCTACTCGATTGCGACCGGGCTCTCCTTTGGCATCATCAGCTTCGCCGCGCTGGAACTTGCGACAGGAAGAGCGCGCCGGCAGCATTGGATGCTCTATCTGCTGGCTACCCTGTTCCTGCTCCGGTTCATCTACATCGGAGCCAGTTAGCAATCCAGCTTGAGCCCTGTCGAGCGACTCCCGGTTCTCCGCCGATTAGAGTTCATTCTTCACAGCGATCGGGAATCGCCGGCCCAAGCCGAACGCCTTCGCCGTTACCTTCAGCACCGGCGCAGCCTGCTGCCGCTTGTACTCGCTTCGCTCCACCAGCGAGAGCACCCGCCGCACAAGATCTGGAGAAACCGACTGCCCCGCAGCGCTGCGTTCTCGCACAATTTGCTCGGCCGAGCAGTAGCGCTCCACGTATGCCTCCAGAATCGGATCCAGGACATCGTACGGTGGCAGCGAATCTGTATCCTTCTGATCCGGCCGCAGCTCGGCGGAGGGCGGCTTCTCAATCGTATTGTGGGGAATCACCTCGCGCTCGCGATTGGCATAGTGCGCCAGCGCATAGACGCGGGTCTTGAAGACGTCGCCAATAACTGCCAATGCACCCACCATATCTCCGTAAAGCGTGCAGTAACCCGTCGCCATCTCGCTCTTGTTCCCTGTCGTCAGCACCAGCGAACCGAACTTGTTCGACACCGCCATCAGCAGAGCGCCGCGAATCCTGGACTGTAGATTCTCCTCGGCAAGTCCAAAGGGCGTGTCCGCAAACAGCGGCTCCAGCGCTGCACGATACTGCTGGAAGACATCCTGGATCGCGAGCAGCTCAAACCGTATCCCGAGATTTGTTGCGAGCGCACGTGCATCCTCGATGGAGCCGGAGGAAGAAAACTCGCTCGGCATGCCGATGCCCATAACGTTCGCGGCGCCGACTGCCTCCACCGCAATCGCCGCAACAAGAGCCGAGTCAATGCCTCCTGAGAGCCCAACCACTGCACTCGAAAATCCACACTTGCGGACATAGTCTCGCGTTCCCAGCACCAGAGCGTTCCACGTCGCCTCAAGCTCCTGCTCTGAGTTGCCAGTGCTTGCAGTGCTTTCCGGTCTCAGCTCGCGGGCAGCATTCGTCTCGCCGGGCACGTTCACACTCCGGGCACGCGCGGCAAATACTTCGGTGTCGAACACAAGCAAATCCTGCTCAAAAGACGCGGCCTGCTGGATCACTTGCCCGTCGGGTGCGATCACAACCGAGGAGCCGTCGAAGACGAGCGAATCGTTGCCGCCCACCTGGTTCACCATCAGCAGAAAGGCCGAGTGCTTGCGTGCGAGAGCAGCAAGCATCCGAGCGCGCAACTCGCGCTTCCCTTGCCAATATGGAGAAGCAGAAATGTTCAGAATGATGCGCGGATGGCGGGCAATCGGATCCGGCAGCGTCGCCCATTGCCGCATGAGCTCAGCGATGGGATCGATGGGATAGTATCGCAGCGGCCAGAATCCCTTGTCGTTCCAGGCGTCCTCGCAGATGGTCAGCGCGAATGGCTGCCCGTCGAGAGTCGCCAGGGACTGTCTTCCGGCCGGCTCAAAGTAGCGCTGCTCATCGAACACGTCATAGAACGGCAGCAGCATCTTCTGCTGGGTGAAGATTATCTGTCCGTTGCGCAATAGCGCCGCCACATTCCGGGCGCGCTTGCCTTCATACGCTTGCCCCTGCCCATTCGTAGCGGGCAGAGCCGTTCCACACAGGATCGCGGGGCCTTTGGCACTGCGTGACCCAATCTGCGCGAGGCTCTCCTCCGCCCGAGACAGGAACGATTGCTTCTCCAGCAGGTCAGCGGGCGGGTAACCGCACACACTAAGCTCCGGAAACAGAACCAGATCCGCACTCTGCCCCGCAGCGCGGTCTGCGAATTCAAGAATCAGCCGGGTGTTGCCGGTGAAATCACCGACCGTGGGATTAATCTGCGCCAGAGCGATTTTCATGGGTAAAGAAGCAGCTTCTCACCAGTCTACGATGACGGTGCAGGCGATGTGCAGGGCAGCAAACCAGGCTCTGCTACGACCCCGTGCCGGAGAACACGACGCCAATCGTCCGCGCCAGGATCTTCATATCCAACCACAGCGTCCAGTTCTCAACGTAAGCCGTATCCAGGGAGATATAGCTGTCGAACGAAGGATCCTGCCGCGCCTCAATCTGCCATAGGCCCGTCATTCCTGGCAGAACATCCAGACGACGCAAGTGCGAGATGTCGTACTGCTCTACCTCGGCCGCAATCGGCGGTCTTGGCCCCACCAGACTCATGTCCCCGCGAAGTACGTTGTAGAGCTGAGGAAGCTCATCGAGAGAATACTTGCGCAGGAATCGCCCGACAGCCGTCACCCTCGGGTCGTTCGTAATCTTGAACAGCACGCTGTCGCGTTCGTTCTGATGTTTCAGGCTGTCCTTCAGCTTTTCGGCATCGGCGCACATGGTCCGAAACTTATAGCAGGTAAATGTCCGCCCTTTGCGCCCGATGCGTTGTGCCTTGTAGAAGACCGGACCCTCCGAATCCGACTTGATCGCAATCATAAGCAACAACATGATCGGCGATCCCAACAGCAAGGCCACTATTGCACCGCTGATATCGATTGCGCGTTTGAGCAGGAAGGCGCCGATCGGAAGATCCCTCCGGTGCAGAGGAATCGTCGGGAATTGGCCGATGTATTCCACCGGAGCGTTCCATGCAAGCCCGTCATACAGATCCGGCACCACGCGTACATCGATGCCCACGGCCCTGGCCTCTTCAACCAATGCAATCACCAGCTTCTTTTCTGCCGGCACTGAAAAGAAAATCTCGTCGACGAAAAGTGACCTTGCCAGAGAAAGGCAGTTCCGCACGTCACCAATAATGTCCGCATCGCCAGACTCCGCCTCTCGTTCCGAGAGCGCGACGAAACCTTTGAATCGAAAGCCAAGATGCCGGAGAGACTCCAGGTGATTGCGCAGCGCATGGGCTACGCGCCCGGCGCCCACGATCAAGACGTTGCGCGTCTCCAGCCCTTCGCGGTAGCGCTTGTAAACCATCCGGCGCCAAATTGCCCTTCGGATGCACAGCAGGAAGGTGCTGAAGGCGATGAGGAGCAAAATGACCAGACGAGAGATCCCCTCCGCTCGCGCAAGGTAGAGGGTCCCGCAGAGGAGCAGGCCGGAAACCAACGCGGATTGGATGGTCATCCGCTGCTCGTTCATTCCGCTGCGGTTCAGGATGGAGCCATACAGCCCATACGAGCGCGCCAGCAGCACCACCATCACTCCGTACACACCCATGTACGCCAGCAGTTCCTTGTCTGCGAGGTCAAAGAAGTAGGGCATTGTAGCGGTGAAGTGCACGTAATCAGGCACGCTGGTGCGGAAGCTGAGTGCCAGCGCCGCAGCAATGGCAACCGTAAAAAGATCAAGCGCGGCCCATACGAGGCTGGTAACCGAAGGACGATAGAAGAGGCCGGTACGGCTGCGCTGCCCCGGCCGCGAGGACTGGCGAGTGCGCGCCGAAATAACGACCTGGTCCAAGTAATCGGGTGTTGCCATTGCGAACTGCCCCTCACTCCCCGGCGCTCAGCTCAGCGCCTGTCACCAATCCGGGTTCCGGAAATCTCTAAGCAGTTTCGCCTACCATCTGCCCTCAGGCCGATCACTGACACTACCGCGGGAGCACCTGCAACTCGGTCCCACCTGCTCTGCATCGCCAGGCGCACGAAACTGCCTCAACTCCCTACCATGATTGAGATACCCCTCGGAAAAGGACGGCAAAACCGCGGCTGGAAGCCAGCGGTTCAAGAAAAAGGAGTGAACTTGCCGGGTGTACCGGCCTGATTCGACAATATCGAAACAGCGTAGCAGAATCAATCTCTCGTTTGTTAAGTCAAACTGGAAGAACAAGTTCATCGAGCGATAAGAATTCCCGGATCACTGGATCGTCGCTCGCGTCCATCTCCTCCATGGTGCCAAAAAACCTCGCTTCGCCCTGATGCAAAAACACAACCCTGTCAGCGAGTTTCCTCGCAAACCTCATGTCATGGGTTACGACAATACTGGTGAGGTGCAGCTGCTTCTTGAGCTTTGAGATCAGGTCGCCCAGCAGGTGTCCCATCAGCGGATCGACCATCGTGGTGGGCTCGTCGTACAGGATTGCCTCGGGCTGGGACGCCAGAGCGCGAGCGATCGCGACAGACCGTTTCATCCCGGTAGACAGATCGGAAGGCAGCAAATCATCCATGCCTGCGACACCCACCATCTCCAGCAGCCCTTTCGAGACTTGCTGAATCTGGTCTTCGGCTAGATCTCCGCGTTCACGTAGGGGGAACGCCACGTTTTCCCCGATAGTGATCGAGTCAAACAGGGCGCCGTTCTGAAACACCATTGTCACCTTGCGCCGGATTGCCTGAAGCTGATCCTCTCTGAATCCGCAGATGTTCTCGCCGGCCACCCGAATCTCCCCCTTATCCGCGCGCAGAAATCCCATCAGGATCTGCAGGGATACGGACTTCCCGACTCCCGAGCGGCCGAGGATGCAGAGCGTCTCGCCCGGCATGACGAAGAAGTTCACATCGTTCAGCACATCCAGCGAGCCGAATGACTTGTACACATGAACGAAGGCGATGTACGGCTCGGACGCCGTGTCTGACTGCGATGCCGGACCAGGCGACGGATTGGATTCCCCGGAGCTCAGTTCCGCATTCGCCGCCTCGTTCTGTTGCGCCGCCTCACCGAGAAAGTCCTGAACGCTCTCCTGCGACTCGGCCGAAACATCGGCTGTAAGCTCTTGCGAAGCTGCCTCTTCCTTCAGTGAGTCAGCGGGGTCGGCCGCCCGCGGACGGTCATTCTCGGGATCAGGATCCTGTGGTGGCATAGGCTTCCCTCTTATGATGCACCACTCCGGCCGTCGGACCCCAACGCCAGCCTAAGCTCAGCACCCTTAAGCGCATCGGGTGTATTGATGTTCTCGAACCAGCCCTCCGCCTCGTCTCCATCCAGACGCTCCAGCCACAGGCCCTCTGCACCCGCGGCGGCATCGATCGCCGGCAAGAGTTTGTAATCGCCTCTCGCAATCGAAGCTCGAATGGATTCCTGCGCATCTTTCCGGATCAGCAGGAGACCCTGCTGAGGCCTCTCTCCCACCTCGAAATAAGCCACACGGATACCTGTGCGGGTCGTAGCCCTCGCGATCCAGTCCCGCAGCAATGCTGGGGGCACAAACGGCATATCCACAGGCAGCAGCAGATTCCAATCAAATTGCGAATAGGCGAGCACAGCCTCGATGCCGCCCAGCGGCCCGCAGTTCTGGTGGAGATCGGGGACTAGCGGACCATAGGTCTCCAGAGCGGGATTGCTTCCCAGAATGACAACCTCGGCGCATACCTGGCGCAGCTTCTCAACTGCCCGCTCGATCAGAGTCACTCCCCCCAGCTGCACAAGTGCTTTGTCCCTGCCCATGCGTGAGCTCTTGCCGCCGGCCAGCACGGCCCCGCAAATGCCTATGTCCGGCCTCCCCATCAATCGTTCAACGACCCCAGGAACCGGAGGATCGATTCGATTCCGCGATGAAAATTCGCCAGGTGAAACTTCTCGTTCGGGGCGTGCAGGTTATCGTCCGGCAGGCCAAACCCCATCAGTAAAGTGGGAATCCCCAACTCCCGGATGAAGTCGCCCACAATCGGGATGGATCCTCCCCCGCGCACAAAAACAGTCTCCTTGCCAAACACCTCGTGCATTGCCTCGGTGGCCTTCTTGACATACGGATTGCCGGTCGAAACCACGATCGGATCGCCTGAGTGAATCAGCCGAACGTCAAGCGAAATTCCAGCCGGGCACAGGCTCTCCACGAAAGCCTTGTACTTCGCAAATGTGTCTGCAGGGGTCATATCCGGCACCAGGCGCATGGAGACCTTAGCCAGCGCTTTCGCCGGGATAACGGTCTTGGCTCCTGCTCCGGTGAACCCTCCCGGCATGCCGTGGACGTCGAGTGTCGGCCTCACCCAGGTCCTTTCCAGCGCGGAATACCCGGGCTCGCCCGTGAGTACCGTCGAACCTACTTCCGACTTGCGATAGTGCTCCTCATCGAACGGGAGCTCTCTCCAGGACTTAAGCTCCTCGTCGGAAGGTTTGGCCACACGGTCATAGAATCTCGGAATCAAGATCCGGCCATCCTGATCTTTCAGTTGAGCGATGATCTGGCAAAGAGCGACAAACGGATTCGGCGCTGCTCCTCCATACATGCCGGAGTGCAGATCGGTCATGGCCCCCCGCGCCTCAATCTCCGTGTAGATCATCCCCCGCAGCCCAACGCACAAGGTCGGCAAGTCGGGCGCGAACATCTCCGTGTCGCTCACGATCGCTACATCGGCCTTCAACTCCTCGGGATGCTCCCGCACAAAGGCAGCGATGCCCTCCCCGCCAACCTCTTCCTCACCCTCAATGATGATCCGTACATTCACCGGCAGCTTGCCCCCCCCTGCCGCAAACAGCGATTCCAGCGCCTTAACGTGCATCCACATCTGGCCCTTGTCGTCGACCGCCCCGCGAGCGTACAGGTTTCCGTCGCGCTCCTGCGGCTCAAAGGGTGGCGACTTCCATTCGTCGAGCGGATCTGGCGGTTGGACGTCATAGTGGCCATACATCAGCACCGTCGGGGAGCCCGGGGCATTGAGCCAGTCGGCATAGACCAGGGGGTGTCCCGCCGGATGTGCGGGCGTCGTAGTTTCGATTAGCCGGACATGCTCCATCCCCATCCGGCGCAGCTCAGCCGCAACGAACTCCGCCGCCTTGCGAACGTCATCTGCGTGCGCCGGATCCGTGGAGATGGAAGGAATCCGGAGAAGCGTCTTCAACTCATCAACGAACCGCTTGCCGTTCTCGCGCGCTAACGAAACTGCCATGCTGGTATCCAAGATCATGCTCCCAAAGCTTCTTCCTGATCTTAGGCGTAGACAGATCGGATTTGCAGGAAGCGTCCGACGGAACGACCCGCTGAATTCGGCTTTCCCGGGTGGGATCGCATCCGGGCTACAGTGCAACCCGCCGGAAAGGGTCCTCTCGAACACTCCGCTGCTGCCCTTGCGCCCAACAATCGCGTAAACTTGGGATTGGGCTACTTTCCGCCCGCGAACCCCGAAGGACTCCAGTTTGTTCAACCAAGCACTTGCAAAGATTTTTGGAACCAGCAATGAGCGGGCGGTCAAGCGCATGCTTCCGACTGTCGCGCAGATCAATGCCCTTGAGCCCTCCGTCAAGACCCTTACGGACGACCAGTTGCGCGCCAGGACGGCTGAGTTCCGCCAGCGGATCGCCGATCGCGTAGCCGCAGAAAACATCGATACCAAGGCCGAAGACGCCACCGATCTCATTCGCGCGGCAGAACAAGTGGCTTTGGAAGAGATCCTGCCCGAGGCCTTTGCCGTCGTTCGCGAGGCAGGCATCCGCGCCGTCGGCATGCGCCACTTTGACGTGCAGCTTATCGGCGGCATGGTGCTGCACTCCGGCAAGATCTCCGAAATGAAAACCGGCGAGGGCAAAACCCTCGTCGCCACGCTTCCCTGCTATCTGAACGCGCTCGCCGGTCACGGCGTCCACGTGGTCACGGTCAACGACTATCTCGCCAAGCGCGACGCCGAGTGGATGGGCAAGATCTACAGCTTCCTCGGCCTTTCCGTCGGTGTAATAGTCCACGATCTCTCCGACGAGCAGCGCCGCGAGGCTTACGCCGCGGACATCACCTACGGCACCAACAATGAGTTCGGCTTCGACTATCTGCGCGACAACATGAAGTTCGAGCTCAAGGACATGGTGCAGCGCGGGCACTACTACTGCATCGTCGACGAGGTCGACTCCATCCTGATCGATGAGGCCCGGACTCCGCTCATCATCTCCGGCCCCACCGACCAGACCACGGACAAATACCAGCGGGTCAACCTCATCATCCCCGAGCTCGAGCAGGGCGAACTGATCGAGACCTTGGAGACCAAGACCTGGACAGGCGACTTCGTCATCGACGAGAAGGCGCGCGCCATTACCGTCACCGACGAGGGCTGGGAAAAGATTGAAAAGCTGCTCGGCATCGGCAACATCGCCGACCCCGAGAACTGGGACCTGAAACACCACGTCGAGGTCGCAATCAAAGCGCACCACCTGTACAAACGCGATGTCGAGTACGTCGTGAAAGACGGCGAAGTCATCATTGTCGATGAATTCACAGGCCGCCTCATGCCGGGACGTCGCTGGTCCGATGGCCTCCACCAGGCTGTGGAAGCCAAGGAAGGCGTCGCCATCCGCAAGGAAGACCAGACGCTGGCGACCATCACCTTCCAGAATTACTTCCGCATGTACAAGAAGCTCTCCGGCATGACCGGCACAGCCGAGACCGAAGCCGCCGAGTTCGACAAAATCTACAAGCTGGACATCGTGGTAATCCCCACCAACCGGCCGATGCTCCGCGTTGAGAACCCGGACGTCGTCTACCGCACGGGCAAGGAAAAATATTTCGCCGTCGCAGATGAAATCGTACGGCTGCATGAGCAAAAGCAGCCGGTCCTGGTCGGCACCACCTCCATCGAGAAATCAGAGCTTCTCTCCGACATTCTCAAGCGCAAGGGCGTTCGACACGTCGTTCTCAATGCCAAGTTTCACGAGAAGGAAGCCGAGATCGTTGCTCAGGCGGGCCGCATTGGAATGGTCACCATTGCCACCAACATGGCCGGCCGCGGCACCGACATCCTGCTCGGCGGAAACCCGGAGTTCATGACGCGCCAGGAGTTGCTGCGCAAGCAGCAGGCGCGAGCCGTATCTGCCGCCGAAGGCGCCATATCGCCCGTCGCTGGTCCGGGCATGATCCGCTTCTACTATTCCGGACAGGAGTTCGAAACCTCCCAAGAGCTCTGGGACTCTACATTTGCGGTCCACAAGGCCAGCGCCGATAAGGAGCACGACGCCGTCATCGAAGTGGGTGGCCTCCACATCCTGGGTACGGAGCGCCACGAGTCCCGCCGCGTCGATAATCAGCTGCGCGGCCGTGCCGGACGCCAGGGCGACCCCGGCGCCTCGCGCTTCTTCCTCTCGCTCGAGGACGACCTCATGCGCATCTTTGCGCGCGAGTGGGTCTCCACGCTGCTGCAGCGTCTCGGCATGGAAGAAGGCGTTCCCATCGAGAGCAAGATGATCACGCGGCGCATTGAAGCCGCACAGAAAGCGGTTGAAACCCAGAACTTTGAGTCCCGCAAGCATGTGCTCGAGTACGACGATGTCATGAACAAGCAGCGCGAGGCCGTGTACGGCCTTCGCCGCCAGCTGATGGAAGGCGTCGACCAGAAGCAGCTCATCACCGAAGATTACCTGTCAACCATTCTCTCCGGCATCCTCGATCAGTACGCTCCAGAGAAGGACCATCCCGACCAGTGGAACTTCGATGCCATCTTCTCGAATGTCTTCGACACCTTCGGCGCAGACTTCAAGGAAGGCCCCGAAGCCATCGATGGCCATTCGCTCAACCGGCACGAGCTTGGCGAAGCCATCTTCGAGAAGCTTCGCGTCCGGTATGACCTCAAGGAGCAAATCCTCGGTCCTCCGAACATGCGGTATCACGAGCGAATCGTCATGCTGTCCGTGCTCGACGGGCTCTGGAAAGACCATCTGCTCGCGATGGACCACCTGAAGGAAGGCATCGGACTGCGCGGCTATGCGCAGCAGGATCCGCTCGTCGCCTACAAGAAAGAGTCGTTCGACATGTTCGAGGCGATGATGCTGCAGTTCCAGCAGGACACGGCCCGTTATCTCTTCCGCATGCAGATCATCGGCCCGGACGGCCAGCCCATCGAGTCCATGGAGCAGATGCAACGCGCGCAGGCGATGGTTCAGGCGCAGATGCAGGCGCAGGAGCAGGTTCGTCCCGCAAACGTGCCCACCCTGCCCTCAGGCCCACCTCCCACCCAGCGTCGCACTCCTGCCGAACAGGGCAGTCTGCCGATGGAATTCGACGGAGCGCCCCCATCCCAGCACGCTCCCATTGCGATTCCCACTCGAGCCCCATCGACCACCATCGACGAGCTCGAGCGCGAGTTCCAGCGAAAGAAAAAGCGCGAACTGGAGCAGGCACATGCCGCCTCAAGTTCAGCAGGAACCAACGGCAATTCGCCCCGCGTGACCGGTGAAAAGGTCGGTCGCAACGATCCATGCCCCTGCGGCTCCGGCAAGAAATTCAAGAAGTGTCACGGCGCCGACGCCTGATCATCTTACAAAGGGCTGACTTCCACGCATCCCGCTTGCTCTCTGCAGGCGAGACTCAGCGGCGCTCGAGCTCATCCATCAGCAGCTTCGCCTTGTTCGCAAGATTCATTGCGCCCTCTGCATCGCCGGTATTAAGCACCTTCTTGGATTCATCCAGATAATTCCGCGCCTGGCGAACCTGGGAGCGCTGCGAATTGGCAACCCTCGGCGGAAGGGACGTAATTCTCCGCTCCGTCGATGCGATGAGATCGCGGGCCTGCTGTGTGGTCTGCGGGTTCGCCTCCCCTGCCGGAGAGAGCATCCCGATGCTCAGCTCAGGTTGTTGGGGCGGCTCTGTGGGCTGGGGTGCCCCTGTCTCCTCGCGCGGCGGAACCCTGCGTCTCACCGGCGGACGCGCAGGCTCAGGCCACTGAATCGGCCCAATCTCCGGCTCCGGAAGCGGCTCAATCTCATCCTGGGGCTCGGTCGCGGCCTCCAAGGGCACCGGCAGGGCCACAGGGAGATGCGCGCGGACCTGCTTGTGAGAGCACCCGGCGAGCAACAGTACCAGCAGAGCGCAGCCTGCAGGCATACTCCGGCCAAGCCGAATCTCGTCTCTGCTGCTCCGCTTATCGAACTCGCGGCCGTTCTTCACGCTATCTCCTTGCGACCCATCTTAAGGGGATCCGCACTCGCTGAGGCGTCCAACTGGCCGGCGGGAAGCTTCCCTCGCTCCGCAGTCGCCAACGATACCGGAATGCGCAGCATGAATGAGGTTCCTCGGTTTGGCGAGCCGGGTTCCGCATCGGATCGTACCACCATCGTTCCCCCATGCAGCTTGACGATCCGGTAGCTCAACGCCAGACCGATTCCGCTTCCCTTCGGCTTGGTCGTAAAGTACAGATCAAAAATACGAGGCAGCAGATTCGCCGGAATGCCCACACCATTATCTGCAATCTCAACCACCGCGAGCCGGTTGTCGCGGTGAACCGACGCCCGGACGACACCCCCATCAGGCATCGCCTGCATCGCGTTGAGCAGCAGATTCAGCAGTGCCTGGCGCAGAAGTTCTGCATCCACCCGCACCATCACCGGACCAGCGCCCAAGTCCTTCTCAATCTCCACTCCGTGCTCGGTAAACTCAACCGCCGCAAGCTCGATCGTCTGCTCGACGACCCGTCTCAGGTCGTGCTCCCGCAGCTCGAGCTCCATGGGTCGCGAGAAGTCTGCCAGTGTCTGGACTACGCGGTCCAGGCGGTGCATCTCGTCCGCCAGAATGTCCACGTGCTTCTGTGCGCTCGCGCGCTCCAGCGGCCCGGCCGCGAGTTTGCTTCTCAGCAGCTCCAGGTGCACGACCATGGCATTGATCGGGTTCTTCACCTCGTGGCCGACATTGGCAGTCAGGCTGCCGATCGCCGCGAGCCGCCTCGAAACCTCAAGCTCCTGCTCCAGTTCCAGAGCCGTGCCTGTATCGCGCAGCGTCAGCAGCGTGCCGAACTCCTGGCGTTCCCCTGTGCCGTATCCATTGTTCGACCGCCCGTCTACGATCCGGTCGAGCGAAATCTGCACCAGCCGCCCATCCTCCAGCGTCACGGTCTCGGCCGAGATCTGCGCGTGCCGGTCGAAGGCAGTCAGGACCGCCGCACCCAGCTTCGTTTCAGCGGAAAAGATCTCCTCGAGCTTCATTCCGACCATCTCATCGACAGCCGGCGGCCCTTTGCCATCCGGCAGCTCGAGAAAGTGCGCCACGGCATCGGAGATCATCACTGCCCGGCGGTCCTGCGCCACCAGCATTACGCCATCGCGCAGCGTGTCCAGCATCTGGTTCAGATTCGCCTGTAGCGCGGTGTACCCGGCTTCCCGGTTGCGCATCTCGCGCCCCAGCCGGTCGATCGTCATGTTGACGCGCCCAACGGCGTCCACCTTCGAAGCCTCCAGCAGTTTCTCCGGCTCCTTGGGAACCTCCGCATCCTCCACTTCGCCGTGCGCCAGCGTCAATTGCTCCAGTTGCTGTCCAATCGACTCCAGTGGGCGCAGCGCTACCGTCGAGAGCAACGCCGCCGCAATCACCGAGGCCAGAATCGCCACAATCGCAACCTTCAGCGCATCTTTCAGCCAGGGCTCGTAGGCATTGCGCAGGAAGGTGGATCGAATGCCGACATGCACCACCAGAAACGTCTCGTGATTCGGCCTTTCCAGCGACTTCGAGACATCGATAACACGAGGCTTCCCGAACACCTGCTCGATCTGCTGCCATGCGTGCGCCTTACGCATACTGGCAAAGCTGTCCCGGTAAGGTGCACGCTGGTTTACCGCATCCGGATCGGTAGAGAGAATGGTGAATCCGTGCGCGTCGGTAATGCTCACGTCCTGCACCGTCTTCGAGTAGCGCACGATCCCGTTCATCGTACTCATCAGGTCATCGCTGCTGCGCAATACATCCACCACCGCATCGTGCAGCGCCTCATCGGCCGTCTGCCCCGGCTTCGCTTGAATCGGTGGCCTGTCGCGTATGCCGTTCTCGACCGCCTGTCGCGTGGAAAGCAACACCTCCTGCGCGAGCAGCTCGTTATCCTGTGCGGTGGTATCCACGCGCTGTTGCAGCAGCTCGCCCATGAATACCAGCGCCAGCAGCAGCACAATGGCAAATGTGAGGAAACTGGCAGTCAGCACGAGCTTGGTCCGCAGCCGCATACGCTACTCCGTCGCAACGGCCGGGCCGTCGTTCCGGGAGCTCCCCGCCCCGGAGCCCGCATTGGAATACTCCTTCAGCTTGTTCTGGAGGGTCTTGGTCGTGATCCCCAGAATCTCCGCGGCCTTGGTCTTGTTGTTGTGCGTCGATTGCAGCGTCTTCAGAATCAACTGCCGCTCGGCCTCATCCACGGTCGTACCCACTTCGACATGGACCGTCCGGTCGTCATCACGGGAACTGCCGCCAGCGCTCGCGGACTCCACCACCACTCCGCCAACCATGGGCGCAACCCGAGTGGCATACCCGGGCTCGCCAAAATGCGGCGGCAGGTGCTCATTCTTCAGCTGACCGGTGCGCGCCAGAATTGTGGCGCGCTCGACCGTGTTGCGCAGCTCGCGCGCATTGCCCGGCCACTCGTACTTCATCAGCCGCTCCATCAAATCCGGCGCAATCCCGGTCACCGAACAGCCGTGCCGCTGGTTCATTTCGTCGATCATCCGCGCCGCGATCTCCGGAATATCCGAGATGTGGTCCCGCAGCGCCGGCATCTGAATGTTGAATACATTCAGCCGGTAGAACAGGTCTCCGCGCAGCTGTCCGCTCTGCACGGCATGCTGCGGGTCTTTGTTGGTAGCGGCGATCACCCGCACATCCACAGGCGTCTCGGCCTTGCTTCCCAGCCGCCGCAGCTTCCTGTCCTCCAGAACGCGGAGCAGCTTCGCCTGCGTCGCCATCGGCATCTCGCCAATCTCGTCGAGCAGCAGAGTCCCCTCTTCCGCCAGCTCGAAACACCCGGCGCGACGCTCCACCGCTCCGGTGAATGCCCCCTTCTCATGCCCGAAGATTTCGCTCTCGATCAGGGTCTCCGGAATCGCAGCGCAGTTCACCGCCACAAACGCCTTGTTCCGCCGCGAGCTCAACTCGTGCAGGCATCGCGCCACCAGTTCCTTCCCCGTGCCGCTTTCGCCCGTCACCAGCACTGAGACATTCGACGGCGCGACGCGCTCCACCATCTGGTAAATCGCTCGCATCTGCGGCGACGAGCCCACCAACGGCCCCAGCTCCGCGGCCTCAGACGTCTTCCGCGCCGGCTCAGCCTGCTTGCTCGCGTCGACCTCGCGCTGCGTATTGGCGCTCTGCAGAATCGCCTTCAGCCGCACCGGATCAATCGGCTTGGGCACATAGTCGTACGCCCCCATCCGCATCGCTTCCACAGCCGACTCAATCGAGCCCTGCGCCGTCAGCATAATCACCACCGGCCGGTCCGGCAGTTCGCGAATCCGCGCCAGCAGCTCCATGCCGTCCATCCGCGGCATCTTCAGATCCGTCACCACAATCCCCGGCGACCACTGCCGTATCCGCTCCAGGCCTTCGGCGCCATCCGCAGCGCCTTCCGCGCGGAAACCCCATGCAGCCACCAGCTCTGTCAGCCCCGTCCGGGCGTGGGCCTCATCTTCGACAATCAATACTTTTTCGAGCACTCGTCAGACCTTTCCCGCTCCATCTCCCAGTATCGGGTTGATTCATCTGCTGGGGCAAGCTGGGGCCGGGTATTCCTTTAGATGCAAACCGCTTACACGCCGTAATGCTCTCCGGGGTACCTGCCCGGCTAGGGGGTCGCCGGGGCTGCGGACTGGCTCAGCAGCGCAGTCGCGCGCGTCCTAACCCGCGCCATCAACTCGCTGTCCTGCGCGATGGTGCGCAACGACTTCTCAATCGTGCCGATCTCAAGGGCGCGCCCGGCTGCGACCTCATCGCTCAGGAACTTCATCGCCGCATCCAGCCCCAGCCGGTCGAACCTGCGCAGCATGTCCAGCCTGCGCCCGATGTCCATCGTCTCCGCCATGCCCAGAAAAATATTCGTCAGGGCCTCCACGTCCTTGCTGTCGCTGTAGTTGTAGGTGCAGCTTCCACTTCCATCCCGCCCTGAGTACGCGAGCGTCTTGATGCCCGTATTCGCGATGTTCTTCAGCTTCGAAGCGCAGGTCATGTCGAAGTGGTTCAGCTGACCGGCCAGAGAGAATATCTTCTGCGTGGTTCCCTGCGAGATCGAAATCGCATGGTGGAACGGGGTAGGTGTCTGGTTCACCGGATTCCCATACGAAGTAGCCACGGGAATCTCCTCGCCCTCATAGCTCCCACTGCCGTCCTCGTGGATCAACATCCGATAGCGCACCACCGCCACGCCCTGCCGCTCGAAAGTGAAGGAGACCTGCCGCTTTGCCAAAGCCTCGGCTGCCGGCTTCGCCGCTGGAGGCGCATCCTGCGCCCCGAGAAATCCGCAACTGAGCGCCAGCAGCCCGGCCGCGCAAATCGATCCCACAGCCCTCATCGTGCTGCCTCCTGTGCCTGCCGTGTCTCCCAGCAATGAATGTGGCAGATGGCGAGCGCCAGCGCATCCGCGGCGTCTGGCGACTCCGGCGCCGTATCCAGGCCAAGCAGCCGCGTCACCATAAACTGCACCTGCTCCTTCTGGGCCAGCCCATATCCCACCACAGAAGACTTCACCGAAAGCGGCGCGTACTCCGCCACCGGCATGCCGCAGGTCGCGGCCGCCAGCAGCGCCACTCCTCGAACCTGTCCAAGCTTCAGCGCAGACTTCGCGTTCGCGGAGAAGAAAACCTCCTCAACCGCCACGCAATCCGGCTGGTGCAGAGCGATCAGCGCCGTCAGCTCGGCGAACACCTGCGCCAGCCGCTGGGGCGTCTTCTCTTTCTTGCTGAGCCGGATAGTCCCTGCTGCGATATGTTTCAACTGCGGCGATCGCGCACGGTGGTCCATCTCCACCACACCGTAACCGGTGAATTCCGTCCCGCAATCGATCCCAAAGACCCGCATAAGGTTTGGTGCAAGTCTACTCCACTGCGGCGGCAAACCTGCACCCGACAATCACTGCGGAACCGAGATGCCATCTAGCGGACTCGAAGCCGTCGCGTACAGGCGCCGCGGCATCCTCCCGGCCAGATACGCCTGTCGCCCGGCCATCACTCCGTGCTGCATCGCCTCCGCCATCAGCACCGGATTTTGTGCCTCGGCAATCGCCGTATTCATCAACACGCCATCAAAGCCCATCTCCATGGCGACGGTCGCGTCAGAGGCGGTCCCAACCCCTGCATCCACGATCAGCGGAACCTCTGTAATTAGCTCCCGCAGGATGCGCAGGTTGGCTGTATTGCGCAGCCCCAGCCCGCTTCCAATCGGAGCTCCCAGAGGCATCACCGCGGCCGCGCCCGCATCGATCAGCCGCTTGGCATACACGATGTCATCCGAGGTGTACGGCAGCACCGTAAAGCCCTCTTTCACCAGCACCCGCGTCGCTTCGAGCGTCGCCTGGATGTCCGGATACAACGTCGCTTTGTCGCCGATAACCTCGATCTTCACCCAGTCGGAGAGCCCGACCTCGCGCCCCAGTCGCGCCGCACGAATCGCCTCATCGGCAGTAAAGCAGCCGGCCGTGTTCGGCAGCAGGAAATAGCGTCGCGGATCGATAAAATCCAGCAGCGATTCCTTCGAGCGGTCCAAATTCACGCGCCGCACCGCCACCGTCACCATCTCGGCGCCCGAGGCCTCAATCGCCGCCTGCGTCTCCTTCCCGTCCTTGTACTTCCCGGTTCCAACGATCAGGCGAGACTCAAACGCGCGTCCGGCAATCACCAAAGCATCCATGACCACAGTTTACCGCCGGGGCCGCGAAGTTCGCTTCCGGCTCGACCGGGCTCCCAGCGCTCCACAGCCTCGCAACGCACGAAGCCCGCACCAAAAGTGCGGGCTTCGTCGGTGATCTGTTGAGATTGACCTGAGGCGCCTTTGTCGTACGGGCCTCGGCGTGGATTTTCGGAACGCCAGGACTAGAGCAAAGACGCGCTCTAAGCCTCAGTCACCTCACGTGTTGTAGTGCAACTGTGACTTTCAATTTTCATAGGCTGGACCATCCTCCTTTCCCGTGTAGCTCTATTTTATCGCTGCCTCGCTCCGGCTGCAAATCCCCGCACCTTCACAGGTCCCTTACATTGCATTCGATAGAATCCAATCGTCTTGATCCGTTTCCATCTACAAAAACGCGCTGTCGTCGCGCTAGCCCTCTTCGCGCCCTGTGCAATGCTCCACGCCCAGCCCGACCAGCAGCCCACCGGCCCGGCCCATCAAAACCAAGCCCCTCAGAATCACACCCAGGAGCAGGCCGTCGAACCCGCCGCTCCTTCCATGTTCCCCCACCCGGAGTCGTCCCGCTTCTTCATCGCCGGCCAGTCCAACATCATCCTCCAGGCGCATGGACCGTTTCACTCCCCTTACTCCGGGCCAAACAGCCTGCTCGCCCGCGGCGAGTACAAGGTTTCGTTCATCGAAACTCTTTACCTCGGAGCCGAACTCCTGCGCTCGCCGCAACGCCATCTCGAGCTGCTCTACAACGAGGAATCCGCCGGCGGCCGCGGCATCAGCGAGGCCCTCGGGCTTGCCGGCTTCACCAATCTGGACGTGGTCCGCAACCCCACCCTCGGCACAAAACCCTACCTCGCCCGATTCATCCTCCACGGCACCTTCGGCCTTGAATCGAAAACCGTCAGCGCCCAGCGCGGCCCGTTCTCACTCGCCACCCAGGTTCCCGAGCGGCGCCTGGAGTTTCGCATCGGCAAGATGAGCCTGCCCGATGTCTTCGACCTCAACTCCATCGGCAGTGACAGCCACCTGCAGTTCCTCAACTGGACCGTCGACAACAACGGCGCCTGGGACTATGCAGCCGACACTCGCGGCTATACCGTCGCCGCCATTGCGGAGTACGACGACCGCATCTGGTCCCTGCGCTACGGAGCAGCGCTGATGCCCACCGTAGCCAACGGCATCGATCTCGATTGGAGCCTGCGGCGAGCCAGCGCGCAGAACGTCGAATTCGAGGAGCGCAACAGCCTGCTCTCCGGCCGCTCAGGAGCCATCCGCATCCTCGGCTACGTCAACCACGCCCACATGGGCCTGTACCGCGAGGCAAACGCGGCCTACCTCGCCCATGTCGATCCAACGCCGGACATCACCCGCCACGAGCACTTCGGCGCAGCCAAGTACGGCTTCGGCCTGAACGCCGAGCAGGAGCTCGCCCCCGGACTCCGCAGCTTCCTGCGCTTCGGTTGGAACGAAGGCCAGCACGAGTCCTTCGCCTATACCGAGGTCGATCAGACGGTCGAGCTTGGCGGCGACCTCGCGGGCAAGCGGTGGTCGCGCCCCGACGACAAGCTCGGCCTCGCCTTCGTCTCCAACGCGATCAAGCGCGATCATCAGGCTTACCTCGGACTCGGCGGACTGGGCTTCCTGCTGGGGGACGGACGGCTGCACTACGCCCGCGAAGACACCTTCGAGGGCTACTACACCCTGCACGCCTGGCGCGGTCTGTATTACTCACTCGACGGGCAGTGGATCCACCATCCAGGCTACAACCGCGACCGCGGCCCGGCGCTGGTGGAAGCCCTGCGAATGCATATGGACTTCTAGCTCGCTTCCACTCCGCAATTGCTGTCAAGCCCCCGGCGCGGTGGAAAACGCCACAAGCCGCACCAAGTCAGCAGCATAGCTGCTGCATTTGGATGTGACATGAGTTTCGTCCCATTCGGTACAATTAAAGAAGAGAACAAAACCAGCAGGCCCGGCTCCCACGCCGGGCCTTCGCTTTTAACCGAGTCCCGAGGGATAACCCCGAGACTCCCCACCCGTAACTCCAGCAACATCAACAAATCTGAGGTATATACCGGGGGTACCCCATGTCCCAATCCGACATTCCTGACTTCAGGCGGGAGCCTTCCAGGCCCCACCAATGCATGCACACCTTCTACGAAACCGGCCTCCGCTGCCGCGCCTTCGCCATGCACAACGAATACATGTGCTATCAGCACCGCGACAAAACCATCCCGCCCGTCATCGAGAACGAGCCCTTCGAACTCACCACCCTCCACACCCGCGAAACCATCCAGATCGCCATCGCCAACGTCGCCGCCCGTCTCGCCTGCAACCGCATGGACCTCAAACGAGCGACCCTCCTCCTCTACAGCCTCCAACTCGCCCTCGCCAATATCAAAGGGCTGGAGAACGCCGACCGGCTTTGCTCCGCTGTCGCCACAGGCCAAGCCGTCGACGAACCAGCCAACACCGTGGAACCGCCCGCCCCGGCGGAAGACCAGTCGGCGCCGCAGCCCATCGCAACCGCCCACCCGGAGCCCGCCAGCGTCGACCTTCACGCAGCAACCGCATCTCCGGCGGCAACAGCGCGCCGCTTATACTGGCCCTGTGACCACCGCAAGCTGGCTCGAACTGGTGGGATTCCTCGTAGGGCTGCTCTTCGGAAGCTTCCTGAACGTCTGCATCTCACGCCTCCCCGAACACGAATCCATTGTCAGCCCGCGCTCTCGCTGCCCCTCCTGCAGCCACCCGATCCGCTGGTTCGACAACATCCCACTCCTGAGCTGGCTGGTGCTGCGCGCGAAATGCCGGGACTGCGGCAACCGGATCTCCTGGCGTTACCCGGCGGTAGAACTCGTCACGGCGTTTTGGATCTGGCGTGCAGTAAATATCGGAATCAGGATGTGGTTTTTCGATTGCGATTTCTGCGTACGCTCAACCTTCAGGGCAGAAACGACTCTCCAGTCCGTCACCGTTGCCGTTCTGGGTTTTCTACTGATCGGGTTGATTGTCATGGACTGGCGCACGAAACGGCTGCCGGATGCCTTCACCCTGACGGGCATCGCGATCGGGTTTGGGCTGCTGTGCGTCCGGGCCGGATTCAATCCCGACGGTTCGGGCGACATTGTCCTGAACACGACACGACAGTGGAGAATGTCCAGCCCAGGCAGCTTCCAGTCGCAGGGGAATGTCTTCCTCACAGGCACCGAGGCGATGGTTCTGGGCCGGGTGGCCGCGATCCTTGGGGCGGCGCTCATCCTGCTGTCCATCCGCTGGATCTACAGGGCGCTGCGCGGACACGAAGGCATGGGGCTGGGCGATGTAAAGCTGCTGGCGATGATCGCGGCATTCCTCGGATTCGGCGGAGCCTTGCTTTCGCTCTTCGCGGGAGTAATGGCGGCGACAGCGTACGCGCTGGTTCTGCTGGCAACCCGGCGGGCGACGGCAAAATCCAAGCTTCCGTTCGGCAGCTTCCTTGGCGTCGGCGGACTGTTGGCCGCGGTAGTGGGCGCGCGGCTGGTGGACTGGTATCTCGGCTTCTGGCGCTGACGGGCGGGTTGTTGCCTTGCTGGTTGCTCGATGCTCGTCTCACGCTGGCAGCTCAAATAGCATTTTCGTGCGAACACCGCGCAAACCGCAGCTTTGCTTGACACTTGACCAACGCACTTCTAGTCTCAAAGATGGCGCATGACGAGTTATCCGTACATCTGGAATTACCTGCCGCTGGCGCTGCAGATCCTCGCCGCGGTGGGTTTAGCTGCAGGCATGGTGGCCGCTTCCTTCTTTGTCGGCAAGCACAAGAACAGCCGCACCAAGCTCGGAGCCTATGAATGCGGAATGGATCCGGTAGGCGATGCGCGCGGACGGTTTTCCGTCCGCTTTTACATGGTGGCCATGCTGTTCATCCTGTTCGATGTGGAAGCCGTGTTCATGCTGCCCTGGGCCGTGATCTTCCGGCGGCTCCCCGGCATTACCGGATCGAAGATGTTCGGCTTCTGGGAGATGCTGGTCTATCTCGCGTTTGTTGGCGTCGGCTTGTTCTACGTCTGGAACAAGGGCGTGCTGACCTGGTCCAACGACAAGGGAGATCTCTAGATGGGCGGCACACCGACTCCCCTTCCCGTTCCCGATCCTGGGCCGATGGCCCAATCGCCCGGTCCACACCCCGGCCCCGAGCCCGGACCGAGCGGAACAGGCCAACGCGAGTATCCCAAGCAAGCCATCTTCGGCAAAGACGCTGTGTTCGCGGCCATGCCCTGGAACGAAGCCATTGTGGCGCTCGGCGAGTTTGCCATCGACGCAAAATGGGACCGCCAGGAGCTGACCCTTACGGTTACGCGCGAGAACATCGTGGCCGCGTGCCGCGCGGTGCAGGCCGCGGGCTATCACTTCTTTGAAGATCTGACGGCCGTGGACTGGTACCCGCAGGAGCCGCGGATGCAGCTCTCCTACCACATCCTCTCGCTCGAGCTGAAGCAGCGTGTGCGGTTGGGCGTGCAGCTGGGCTCGGCCGACCTGACCGTCGATTCGATTACGGGTGTGTGGCCTTCAGCAAATTTCTACGAGCGCGAAGTTTTTGATCTGTTCGGCGTGAAGTTTGCCGGCCACCCCGGGCTGACAAGGATCATGATGCCGCCCGACTGGAACGGCCATCCGCTGCGCAAGGATTACCCGGTCGAGGGATACAGATAATGGCGCCTGTGGCCGCACCTGACATGATCGTACCCGGCATCGACGATGTAATCGCCGACGCCAAGCAGCACGGGACCGGCGGCGCGGGCGAGCACTCGATGGTGCTGAACATGGGCCCGCAGCACCCTTCGACGCACGGCGTACTGCGGCTCGTGCTCGAAATCGACGGCGAAAGCGTTGTCTCCCTGGCCCCGGACATCGGCTATCTCCACACCGGCATCGAGAAGACCTGCGAAGCGAAGTTCTACCAACAAGTAGTGCCGCTCACCGATCGGATCGACTACCTCTGCCCGATGACCAACAATCTCTGCTACTGCCTGGCAGTGGAGAAGTTGCTCGAGATTGAAGTGCCGGAACGGGCCGAGGTTCTGCGAGTGCTGCTGAATGAGCTGACGCGCATCCAGTCGCACCTGGTCTGGCTCGGCACACACGCGATGGATATCGGCGCGCTCACAGTCTTCCTCTACTGCTTCCGCGAGCGCGAAGAGATTCTACGAATCTTCGAGGCGCTCTCCGGCCAGCGGATGATGACCAGCTACTTCCGCATCGGCGGGATTGCCTTGGAGCCGCCGCTGGGATTTGCCGAGTGGGTGCAGCGCCTGCTGAACGATCTGCCGGAGAAGATTCAGGAATACGAAAACCTGCTGACCGCCAACCCGATCTGGATGGGACGTATCAAGGGCGTCGGCTACCTCTCCAAGGAAGATGCGATCGCGCTGGGAGTCACGGGGCCGCCGGCCAGGGCGTCGGGGATCGACTGGGACCTGCGGCGGGATATGCCGTACTCCGGGTATGAGCGGTACAAGTTCGCCGTTCCGGTTTCCACCGACGGGGACGTCTGGGCCCGCTACGTGGTCCGCATGCAGGAGATGCGCGAGTCTGTGAAGATCTGCCAGCAGGCGCTGGACCTGTTCACGAGCATGCCAGCGACCCGGCTGACCGCCGACGCACCCAAGATCGTGCTCCCGGATCGGGAGCAGATGAAAACCCAGATGGAGAGCTTAATCCATCACTTCAAGATTGTGACCGAAGGCTTTGCTGTGCCTGCCGGCGAAGTCTTCCAGGCGATCGAGTCCCCGCGCGGCGAAATGGGCTACTACGTGGTCTCGGATGGAACGGCGAAGCCGTATCGGGTGCATATGCGGAACCCGAGCTTCGCCACGCTGCAGGCACTGGAGACCATGTGCAAAGGAAGGTTGCTGGCGGATGTGGTCGCAGTGATCGGGTCGATTGATATTGTGCTGGGAGAGATTGATCGCTAGTTGCCGCGGCGCCAGTGCGCCAAGCAAAGAGGAGTTGCGCTGCTGTCTTCCGTTCATCGCGAGCTTTGGGTCTCATGGGGCTCGCTGTTGCGCTCGTATGCGGCGGCTCACGGATTGCACAGCGGGCAGTTTGCAGTGATTGAGTTTGGCGAGGAAGCGATTGTGGTGCGGGCCGGGACCAGATGGGTCCGGTTCACGGAAGACGGGATGGAACGCAGTGAGGGGAGCCGCGAGGCCTTCGCGCTGCGGGAAGATGGGACGGTCGAGCTGGACAGTAAGATTGACGAGATGGATTTTGCGGCGGAGCGCATTACGCGGGAGCTGATGGCGAGATAGGTCCGAAGGGCCGGATCACGCTCAGGGGCAGGACGGAAAGAAACACGATGGCTGCAGTAACAAATACGATATTCTCGCCGGCTACGGCGGCTCGGTTTGACCGCTTGGTAACCCTGTATCCGCTCAAGCGATCGGCGCTGGTACCCATGCTGCTGTACGCGCAGGATGAGATCGGGTATGTGTCAGAAGCGGCAATCCAGGAGATTGCGACGCGGTTGGACCTGTTCGACCTGGATGTGCGCAGCGTGCTGAGCTATTACTCCATGCTGCGGACCAAGCCGGCCGGCAAGTACAACGTGCAGGTTTGCACGAACATCAGCTGCATGCTGCGGGGCGGCTATGACATTCTGGACCACTGCAAGCGGAAGCTCGGAATCGGGCATAAGCAGGTGACGCCCGACGGACAGTTCTCGCTTGAGGAAGTGGAGTGCATTGGGGCATGCTGCTGGGCGCCGGCCATGCAGGTGAACTACGACTTCCACGAGGAGCTGACGCCCGAGAAGGTAGATGGGATCCTGGCCGAGTACGCGGCGGGACGCGCAAAGGACGTGAAGTAAATGCCGCGATACGTCTCGCATCCGGATGAAGTGATTGTGCTGAAGCGCCGTCATGGCAAGGGCGCGGCCGACATCGAGAAATATATCGAGCTGGACGGGTACAAGGCGGTCCAGAACGCGATTGAGCAGGGGCCAGACTGGATCATCAACACCATGAAGGCCAGCGGATTGCGCGGACGAGGCGGCGCAGGATTTCCCACGGGGATGAAGTGGAGCTTCGTGCCCAAGCAGTCGGCCAAACCGAAGTATGTGCTGGTGAATGGGGATGAGTCGGAGCCGGGCACGTGCAAGGATCACGTCATCTTCCTCGAGGATCCGCACTCCGTAATCGAAGGAACGATGATCGCGGGGCTCGCGATCGGCGCGAAGATGGGCTTCATCTATCTGCGCGGCGAGTACCGCTACCTGTTGAAGATCGTCGAGAAGGCGGTAGCGGATGCGTATGCCAAAGGATTTCTGGGCAAGAACATCTTTGGCAAAGAGGGCGTGGATTTCGACATCGTGACGCAGACCGGCGCCGGTGCGTATGAGGTAGGCGAAGAGTCGGCGCTGATGGAGTCGCTGGAAGGCAAGCGCGGAGTGCCGCGCATCAAGCCCCCCTTCCCTGCTGTGGTTGGCCTCTACGGCGGCCCGACAGTAATCAACAATGCGGAGACGATCGCCTCCGTGCCGCACATCCTGCTGATGGGTGGCGAGGAATACGCGAAGCTGGGCTCGGAGCGAAATGGCGGGACGCGGCTGTTCGGAATCTCAGGCCATGTAGAGCGGCCGGGTATATATGAGCTGCCGATGGGCTACTCGCTGCGGAAGGCGATCTTCGAGGTTGGGGGCGGAGTCAAGGGCGGCAGGCAGCTGAAGGCCGTAGTGCCCGGCGGCTCCTCCTGCCCGGTACTGAAGGCCGATGAGATCGATGTCGGGCTGGACTTCGATCAAATGGGAAAGGCGGGCACGATGCTCGGATCGGGCGGAATTGTAGTGCTCGATGAGACGGTGTCGATCGTCGAGTTCGCCTTGCGGACGATCAAGTTTTACCAGCACGAGAGCTGCGGCTGGTGCATTCCCTGCCGCGAGGGCACGGATTGGATCAAGAAGACGCTAACCCGCGTGTACAACGACGGCGGTCAGAAGAAGGACATCGATAACGTGCAGTATCTGGCGGAGAACATGATGGGCAGAACGTTCTGTCCGCTGGGGGATGCAGCGGCGATGCCCACGCTGGCTTTTGTGAAGAAGTTCAGGAAAGAGTTCGAAGATTACATCGACGGCAAAAAAGCAGGCACGCCGCTGATGACGGAAGAGCAGGAACTGGCGGGGGCGGCACACTAATCCGGTGAACAACAACCGCACGCTGACAGTTGTGGTGTGGCTCGGGGTTGGCTTCGCACTGGTTGTGTTGGGAGTGCTGATCCACTCGCGCATGCCGCACAGAAGCGCAGACCAGCAGATTTTGATGCAGAAGTCGCACCAGCATTGAGCAGTACGCGGGGACGAGAGATTCAAGATGGCAGATGTAACGATTACCGTAGATGGCAAGAAGCTGACCGCACCAGCGGGATCGCTGCTGATTGAGGTCTGCAAGGCGGCCGGCATTGAGATTCCGGCGTTCTGCTACTACCCTGGGCTGAGCCTGCAGGCGGCGTGCCGGATGTGCGTAGTGCGGCAGGAAAAAGTGCCGAAGCTGCAGACGGCATGCACGACGCAAATCGCCGAGGGGCAGGTGTTCTTCACCGACACACCGGAGATCGTGCAGGCCCGTAAGGCGACGCTGCAACTGCTGCTGGGCAATCATCCGCTCGACTGCCCGGTGTGCGATGCAGGCGGCGAGTGCGAACTGCAGGATATGACTTTCAAGTACGGCGCTGCGGACAGCTTCTATGCAGAGCCGAAGAACCACCGCGAGGAGCAGCAGTGGTCCCCCGTGGTGTTCTTCGATCGCCCGCGCTGCATTCTGTGCTACCGCTGCGTTCGCATGTGCGGCGAAGGCATGGACGTGTTCGCGCTGGGCGTGGAGAACCGGGGCTCATCCTCGATCATTGCGCCGAACATTCCGGCCGCGATCTCGCCGGACAACCTGGCCCAGGTGGATTGCGAGCAGTGCGGCATGTGCATCGACGCATGCCCGGTGGGCGCGCTGACCAGCGGAACCTATCGCTACAAGACCCGGCCCTGGGAGATGAATCACGTTCCGACGATCTGCACCCATTGCGGGGATGGCTGCAAGACCACGCTCGGCGTTCGCTCGACAGCGCAGGGAGCGGAGATCGTCCGCGGCGACAATCGGGACAAGTCAGGCATCAACGGCGACTTCCTGTGCAACAAGGGCCGCTACGCTTTCGATTTCGCCAACCACGAGGAACGCCTCCATCAGCCGCTGGTCCGCCAGAGCGATGGCGCCCTGAAGCCGGTGAGTTGGGAAGAGGCGCTGAGCTATGTGGGCAAGACGCTGGCTGAAATCAAAGCCCAGCACGGCGGTTCCAGCATTGCAGTTATCGGCAGCAATCGCCTGACCAACGAAGAGGCGTACCTGTTGCAGAAGTTTGCCCGGTCCGTACTCGGGACCAACAACATCGATCATCACCGCACGGCGGATTATGTCGCGTTTGCGCAGGCATTGGCGGGTACCACAGGCCGCGCGGCTTCCATGCGTGACACGCAGACTGCAAAAGCAGTGCTGCTGATAGGCGGCGATCCGACCAATCAGGCTCCCCAGACTGCGTGGAATCTGCGGACCTCGGTCCGGCTGAACGGAACAAAGCTGTTCATCGCGAATACGGCCGAGATCAAGCTGCGACGGCAAGCCCGCGGCTTTGTGCAGGTGGCTGAGTTCGGCTACGGAGCTCTGGCGGCTTACCTGCGTGGCGATGAGTCCCAGGCCGGTGCCGCGGCGCGTGATCAGGCAGGACTGAGCGGCTTCCGCGATGCGGTTAAGGCCGAGACGGAGCTGCTGATCCTGATTGGGCCAGAGATTCGAGGCGCGGAGCTGAAGCAGGTTGTGGACTTCGGGCTCGACATTCCTGGGACCAAGTTCGCGCTGCTCGGCGACTATGTAAACTCACGTGGCGCGGCGGATATGGGACTGCTGCCTGACATGCTTCCGGGCTATGTTCCGGTGAGCGCAGCAGCGAGCGGGGAGTATGCCGTTCCAGCAGAGCCGGGGCTGGACCTGCTGCAGATGTTCGATAAGGCTGCCGCCGGTGAACTGGCGGCGCTGTACGTGGTCGGTTCAAATCCAGTGCGGCGATACGGAGCAGACCCAAGCGCACTGAAGGACACGTTTGTGGTAGTGCAGGACATGTTTCTCACCGAGACAGCGAGCCTAGCCGATGTGATCTTGCCGGCGGCAAACCTGTATGAGAAGTCCGGCTCGGTGAGCAACAGCTACGGCGACTTGCAAGCCGTGAAGAAGGCAGGCGACTTCCCAGGCGTGCGGACGGATTTTGAGATGATCGTACGTATTGCGGATAAGATAGGCGCTGAAGTTCCCAGGCTGGTGCCGTTCGGTACGGCGGGAACACGTGCTGACATGGGCCAGACGCGCGGGGCGCAGGCGGGCGAGGCGGACCGGCACGCAGTATGGCTGGCAGCAAACAACCTCGAACCCCGGCTGAGCCCATTCGATCCATTCGCCATTCTGGATGAAATCCAACGGCTGGTGCCAGGCTATGGCCTCTCCCGACTGCAGTTTCTCTCAGGCAACAGCCAGCATCTGGAACCAGCCGCAGCGGCGGTGCGGAATGCAAGCGGGCTGATCCAGATTTCGAATCGGCGCGACCTGGTGCTCCCGGCTGCCGATACCTTGTTTACCTCGGGCACATTGGGCCTCTACTCAGCGATGTTGAGCGATGTAGAACGCCATCAGGAACAGATGAGCTCGCCGGCACCGGACCATACGGCAGCGGACTAGGAAGGACGAACGCGAGACGTGAGCCACGATTTTCAAGTTTTCCTGCTGCTAACCGTCATCAAGATTGCCGTAGTGCTGGTGATCACACTGACGGCAGTGGCGTACACGGTTCTGCTGGAGCGTAAGGTAATCGGCCATATGCAGAACCGTTGGGGTCCGAGCCGCACCGGCCCCTTCGGTCTGTTGCAGCCCTTGGCCGATGGCATCAAGCTTTTTTTGAAGGAAGATCTGATGCCGCTGGCCGTGGCACGGCCGCTGTACATTCTGGCGCCGATGATCGCGCTGGCCTGCGCGCTGGTTTCCATCTCCGTTGTTCCATTTGGTGCGGTGACGCGCGTGCATGGCGTGGACATTTTCCAAATCGCGAATGTGAATATCGGCTTGTTGGTGATCCTGGGGATTACTTCGATCGGCGTATATGGGATTGCGCTGAGCGGATGGTCGTCGAACAACAAGTATTCCCTGCTCGGCTCACTGCGCGCTTCAGCCCAGGTCATCAGCTATGAGCTTGCACTCGGGCTTTCGCTTGTGGGAGTGGTGATTCGGGCTGGCTCGCTGAATCTCCGGACCATTGTGGACTCGCAGGTGGGCAATGGCTTCTTATCGTGGAACTTTTTCGGCGGGTTTCAATTCATCGCCTTCTTTATCTATCTCATGGCGGCGTATGCGGAAACCAACCGTGCGCCATTCGATCTTCCTGAGGCAGAAACCGAGCTGGTGGCCGGGTATCACACCGAGTACAGCTCGATGAAGTTCGCCATGTTCTTCATGGCCGAATACGCCAACATGATCACGGTAAGCTGTGTGGCGACTCTGATGTTCTTTGGCGGCGCTTCGAGCCCGTTTGCCGGCTGGATCCACCCATTTGGGCCGCCGGTGCTGCAGGTGCTTATGCCGGTGTTCTGGTTTGTGTTGAAGATTCTTGCTTTTTTGTTCCTCTACATTTGGGTGCGCTCGACTCTTCCGCGTTTCCGTTACGATCAACTGATGAGCTTCGGCTGGAAGTTTCTACTGCCGCTTGCCATCGCCAACATCCTCGTCACCAGCTTCATCCTCGCGCTGCGAGGATAGGGTGCACCTGCTTTACAATCAGGAGATACGGACAGATTCACTCCTGGTTGCGAGCGGCGGCCTGTAAACGGCTTCTGCTCTGCCAAAGGACTCGTCGGAACTCATGCAGCTCGCTCTGTTTCTCATCTTTGGCGCATTGGCGGTGGCAGGTGCACTCAACCTGCTGTTTCAGCGCCATCCGATCAACAGCGCCCTTTCCCTGGTGGTAGTGATGATGTCGCTGGCCGTGCTGTACTGGTCGCTCGGCGCAGAGTTTCTGGCGGCAGCCCAGGTGATTGTGTATTCAGGTGCCATCATGGTGCTGTTCGTCTTCGTCATCATGCTGCTGAACGCTGGCGAAGAGAAACGCACGAGCGGCAGCCGGGCCGCTTACAACGTGGGCATCCCTGGAGCGGCGGCGATCCTCTGCCTGCTGACGTTTGTGTTCCTGTCCGAACGTGACGCTTTGGGCACCGCGAATCTTGGGGGCCGCCTATCCTCAACTGTCGACAATATCGCCGAACTTAGCCAGGTGCTGTTCACCAAGCTGCTGCTGCCGTTTGAGGTGACTTCGGTGCTAATCCTGGTGGCAATTCTCGGCGCTGTAGTGCTGGCGAGGAAGGAGCAATAGATGATCCCGATTGCGTATTACCTCGTGCTGGCCGCAGTGCTCTTCTCCATCGGTATTGGCGCCTTCCTGATCAAACGGAACGTCATCACAATCTTCATTTCTATTGAGCTGATGCTGAATGCGGTGAACCTTACCTTTGTGGCATTCGCGCACAAGTGGCATCAGGTCAGTGGCCAGATCTTTGTCTTCTTCGTGATGGTCGTCGCTGCGGCTGAAGCTGCAGTAGGTCTGGCCATTATTATCGCGATATTCCGGACACGGCAGACGCTGAACGTGGACGAGATCGATCTGATGAACTCATGAACTCTATGCCTGCGAACTATCTCTGGTTGATTCCGCTGCTTCCTTTTGTGGGGTTCCTGATCAATGGAACCCTGGGGCGGCGGCTTCCGCGCGGGCTGGTGAGCGCTGTTGCGCTGTTGTTTACCGGCGCCCCTGCTTGCCTTGTGGTGTGGTTGTGGTCGACCATGCTCGGCGTCGGAGGGCCTCAGGTTCTGCAATCCGCAGCGCAAACCTGGATCTCCATCACAGGTTTCCACGTGGATTTCACGCTCGCAGTGGACCACCTGACTCTGGTGATGCTCGCCGTCGTGACCGGAGTTGGTTTTCTGATCCATCTCTACTCAGTGGGATACATGGCGCATGAGGAGGGATACTGGCGATTCTTCGCGTATCTCAACCTCTTCATGTTCTTCATGCTGGTGCTGGTCCTGGCGGAAAACTTCCTGCTGTTATTCGTGGGCTGGGAGGGCGTGGGACTCGCCAGTTATCTGCTGATCGGCTTCTACTTCACAAAGCAATCCGCGGCGGATGCGGGGCGCAAGGCCTTTGTGGTGAACCGGGTTGGTGATTTTGGCTTTCTGTTGGCCATGTTCCTGCTGGTCATGCACTTCGGCAGCCTCAGCTTCTCGCAGATTTTCAGCGCGGTCGCCGCGCATCCGGAGTGGCACGGAGCTGCGTTCCTGTCCGCGATTGCCCTTTTGCTGGTAGTGGGCGCCACCGGAAAGTCGGCGCAGATTCCGCTTTATGTCTGGCTGCCCGACGCGATGGAAGGTCCCACTCCGGTCTCCGCGCTCATCCACGCAGCCACCATGGTCACGGCCGGGATTTACATGGTGGCTCGGTGCCACGTGCTGTTCGATCAATCGCCGGCCGCTCTGATGGTGGTGGCGTGCATCGGCGCGGCGACCGCGATTTTCGCAGCATCTATCGGAATGGTGCAGCACGACATCAAACGCGTGCTGGCTTACTCGACCATTTCGCAGCTTGGATACATGTTCCTGGCCTGCGGTGTCGCGGCGTATTCAGCCGCAATCTTCCACCTGGTCACGCATGCCTTCTTCAAAGCGCTGCTGTTCCTCGCCGCAGGTTCCGTTATCCACGCGCTCGCCGGTGAGCAGGATATGCGCAGCATGGGCGGCCTCAGGTCACGGACGCCGATTACCTTCCTGACCATGAGTGCTGGCGTGTTTGCGATTGCTGGCATTCCGCCACTGGCCGGCTTTGTGTCCAAGGATGAGATTCTCTTTCAGACCTTCGCCAGCCCCAACCCACTGGCGAAGTTGCTTTGGGCGGTGGGACTGATTACCGCCGGAATGACCTCCTTCTACATGTTCCGGCTCTGGTACAAGACGTTCTTCGGCGAGCTGCGGCTCAGTCCGGTTGCCGGTGCCACCGATGCGCATGCGCATGAGGGTGAACATGATGAAGCTCAGGCGGAGCATCCGCATGGCGTCCATGAGTCACCGTGGATCATGCTGGGGCCGCTGGCGATCCTTGCAGTCCTCTCCGTCGTGGGCGGGTGGATTGGCTGGCCGGCGGCACTTGGCGGAAACAATCATTTTGAGCACTTCCTGGACCCGGTATTTGCCTCGACCGCAGCACTGCACGGTGCCTCCGCGCTGAATGCAGACCAGGTGAGCCACGGAATGGAGATCGGCCTCGCGGCAATTTCGGTACTGGTTGCGCTTGCCGGTTGGTACGCGGCGGACCTCCTATATCGCCAGAAACCGGGGAGAGCGACGCAGCTAGCTCAGCAGATGCGGCCCGTCTACGAAACGCTTGAGAACAAGTACTGGGTGGACGAAATTTACGAGAGCTTCCTCCTGCTGCCTCTGCTGATGTTTACCCGTGGCATGCTGGAGTTAATCTTTGAGCGCGGCATCGTGAATGGCTCGGGACGCGCGTTGGCTATGGTGACCCGTGGCTTTGGCTGGTTCGCACGCAGACAAATCTCGGGCAATATTCGGTCCTATGCAGGGTGGCTGGCGATTGGAGCCGCGGCAGTGCTGGCCGTAATGGTATTCGGGCACTCGCTGCTGGTGCACCTGTGAGGAGACGATGAACTTCGACCACTTGATCTTGACGCTGATCGTCTTCTTCCCGCTTGCGGGCGCTATACTGCTGGCCGTGTTGCCGGACCGCGGCAAGACCATGGAATGGGGCGCGCTGCTGATCGCGCTCATTACGTTTGCACTGACTTTACATCTTCCCTTCCATTACGACTACGGAGTGCCGAGCGGGTTCCAGTTCGAGCAGAACACACCCTGGATCGACTCGCCTGTTATTCGCTACCACCTGGGAGTGGACGGACTCTCAATGTGGCTGATAGTGCTCACCGGCTTTCTGGCACCTCTCGGTGTGCTGATCTCGTGGCGCACGATTGACAGCCGCAAGAAGCTTTTTTACGTGCTGTTCCTGCTGCAGCAGGTCGCCATGATGGGCATCTTCGCCTCGCTGGACATGCTGGTGTACTACGCATTCTGGGAGCTGTCGCTGGTGCCCATGACAATCCTCATCGCGACCTTCGGGCGGACGGACAAGCGGCGGCGCGCTGCGATCAAGTACTTCCTTTATGCGTTCATTCCCTCGGCGCTGCTGCTGGTTGCAATGCTGTGGGTTTATGCCGAGACTTCGACCTTTGATCTTCCTGCTCTCGCCGCTCTGGCATCCCGACATGGAATCTCAGGAAATGAGGGAGCGCTGTGGCTCGCATCGCTGGCCTTTCTTCTCGCCTTCGCAGTAAAAACTCCGGTGTTCCCTCTGCACGGCTGGCTGGGGGACGCCATCTTCGAGGGTCCCACTGCGGCCATCATGATCCTCGCAGGTAAGACCGCGCTCTATTCAATGCTGCGCTTTTCATTCGGGATCTTCCCCGAGCAGTCGCACCGCATCGCCCCGTTGATGATTGGTCTGGGTGCGATCGGCATTGTCTACGGCGCGCTGCTTGCATTGATTCAAACCGACCTCAAGCGGCTTGCTGCTTACTCTACGCTCGCCCACCTGAGCTTCATCATATTGGGCATGTTCAGCTTTACAGTTGCCGGCCTGAATGGCGGAATCTATCAGATTTTGAATGAATCGCTCGCCGGAGCGGCCTTCTTCATGCTGCTTGGCCTGCTATACGAGCGGTACCGCACCTACGACCTGCGGCAGTATGGCGGACTAGCGGCGAGACTGCCCTGGATGGTGACCATGTTTGTGATTACCGGATTGGCAATGGTCGGATTGCCGATGCTGAATGGTTTTGTGGGTGAGTTTCTGATCCTCTCCGGCGCGATGCAGGCCAGCTTTACGCACCACCTCTTCTGGACCGTATTCGCGACGCTAGGCGTGATTCTCAGCGCCGCGTACGTGCTGACCATGGTACAGCGCATCTTCTACAGCGGCCTTGGACCGGTGGCCGCCGTCACCGATGCCCAGGACCTGAGTGCGCGCGAGCACGTCGCACTCTGGCCGATGCTTGCATTGTTCCTGGTCATGGGGGTTGCGCCTTCCGTGTGGCTGCGGGCGATCAATACCGTGGCCACTCCAATGGCAACACAGCAGGCTGGCAGCACCGTCGTGCGGACCGCGTCCGCCCTCGTAGGGCAGTTCGCCGGCGGCCGCACTCTGTCCGGAGGTGCGCGATGACTGCGATTTCTCCCAACATCGCGGCGCTGCTGCCGGAATACGTACTGACCGTCACGGCCGTGGCGATCATGATGACGGAATCTGTTCTTAAGCCTGGAGCCAGCCGGAAACCGCTGGGCTGGCTGGCGATCCTCAGCACGATTGCCGCTGGAGTTATCAGCTATCTGCAACTCGCGATGGGCCCGCTGGCGGCTTTTAGCGGAACTATCAGGGTGGATGCATTCAGCGTGTTCTTCCACCTGCTGATCGCAGGCATCGTGATCGCCACCCTGCTCAGCTCTCTCGATTATTTCGACGGTAACGCCAGCCACGCTGGCGAGTACTTCTCGCTGGTGCTGTTCGGCGCAGCGGGCATGATGCTGATGACCTGCTCCGTCGAGCTGCTGATGGTCTTCATCGGGCTCGAGATCTCTTCTATCTCGACATACATCATGGCGGGCTTTCGCAAGTCGCAAACAGCTTCTTCGGAGTCGTCCATCAAGTATTTCCTGCTGGGCTCCTTTGCTACGGCATTCTTTCTTTACGGAATTGCCCTGGCGTTCGGAGCAACCGGCAGCACAAGCCTGACCGCGATTGCGGCATCGATCGGCGGCAGCGCGACCCCGCAAATGGCTCTGCTGGCGCTGGCGATGATGATTGTAGGGCTCGGCTTCAAAGTGTCGGCCGCCCCTTTCCACGTGTGGACCCCTGATGTGTACCAGGGCGCCCCGGCTCCCGTAGTTGGGCTCATGTCGACCGCGCCCAAGGCTGCGGCTTTTGCCGTGCTGCTGCGGATTACATTCTCCGGGTTTGCATCCATGTCGCATCGATGGACACTGATGCTTTGGATTCTGGCTGCGCTCTCGATGACGCTTGGGAATTTGGGCGCACTGATGCAGCGTGATGTGAAGCGCATGCTCGCGTACTCCAGCATCGCGCATGCCGGATATCTGCTGGTAGCCTTTACTGCTTTGCCCGCCCAGGGAATCGCAGCCGCATGTTTCTATACCGCCGCGTATGCGGCAATGAATGTTGGGGCATTCATCGTGGTTACGGAGGCGGCTGGTTTCCAGGAATCGTTGCGGACGGTGGACGACTATGCGGGCCTCGCGCTTCGTCGGCCTATTCTGGCCGCCCTGCTTTCTTTCTTCCTACTTTCATTGATCGGCATTCCTTTCACCGGCGGCTTCTTCGGCAAATTTTACGTGTTTACGGGTGCGGTGCAGGCCGGGCACGTCTGGCTGGCAGTCATTGGCCTGATCAACAGTGGCGTGGCCTGTACCTATTACCTGCGGCTGCTCGCTTCCGTGTACTCGCGGCGTCAGGAAGGCGCAGAAGCGCCGCGCATCGGCAAAACAACAAGTATCGCGGCGGGAGCCGCTCTTGCGCTCACGGCAGCCGCCACTTTGCTCCTGGGCGTGATGCCTGGACGCGTGCTGCGTCTGGCTCAGGATGCGGGTTCGACGTTTCAGGCCAATCAGCCGGCAGCAGCAGACCAAGCAGTCCCAGCCAGCTCATCCGAAGCGCAACGTTGAGCTGAAGTGCATTGGTCGCCCGGTTGCTATCGGCGCTTCGATCCATTATTCTTGAGAAGTTACAGCTATGCACCCGTAGCTCAGCTGGATAGAGCAACTGGCTACGAACCAGTAGGTCGGGCGTTCGAATCGCTCCGGGTGCACCATCTCCTCAGTTTCGGAACGAAGGCGCGCGATGAGCGTGCCTTTTGTTTTGCTTTAGGCACGTGATCAGGGGTAGCCAAATAGGCTGGCGGGTGCATTTGGATTTCCTTCGAAGGCTCGCATGGGGCGCTTGCACCTCGAAGATCAGGCTGAGCCTGGCATTGTGGTGGGCGAGGCGGGGATCGAACCCACAACCCCCGGCTTAGAAGGCCGGTGCTCTATCCAATTGAGCTACTCGCCCGTGCTTGCCCTCGGATTGAGGTATATGAAGAAGCCATGCCGCCAAGGGCAGTCTACTCGAAGCGAACGCCGGGTGCAGCGGGAATCGGTTTCTTCCGAAAGGAATCCAGTGTTAACAAGTGTCCGTCCAAGGTTTCCCGCGCCGCACCCGCGCAATGCAGTTCTATACCAGAACGCGGCGGCTGACCGGCAGTGACTTTGCGCTCTTCGAGAACAGGTAGTGGTCTACCGCCTCAGCTGCCTTGCGGCCTTCTGAGATGGCCCACACCACCAAGGACTGGCCACGGCGCATATCGCCCGCTGCGAATACGCCTTCGACGGAGCTCATGTACTCCCCGTTGGTGGCGATGTTGCCGCGCTGGTCGAGTTTCAGCCCAAGCTGCTCGATCATGCCATTGCGAACCGGCCCCAGGAAGCCCATTGCTAGCAGCACCAGATCCGCCTCAATAGTGAACTCGCTGCCTTGGACGGGCTCGAACTTGGGCGGAGCGCCCACTCGCACCGCTTGAATGCGCCTGACATTGCCGTTCTCGTCGCCCTCGAAGCGAACGCTGTTGACGCTCCACTCGCGGATTCCGCCTTCTTCGTGGCTGCTCTCAGTACGCAACTGTAGAGGCCACAGAGGCCACGGAGTGGACGCGGCGCGGCTCTCCGGCGGCTTGGGCATGATCTCGAACTGGTGCACGCTCTTCGCCTTCTGCCGCAGGCTCGTGCCCAGGCAATCGGCGCCGGTGTCACCGCCGCCGAGGATCACGACGCGCTTACCCTCGGCGCTGATGGCCACCGCCGGATCAATCGTGTCGCCCTCGTTGCGCCGGTTCTGCTGCGGCAGAAACTCCATGGCGAAGTGAATGCCTTTCAGTTCGCGGCCTGGGATTGGAAGGTCGCGCGGCTTTTCCGCGCCCCCGGTCAGCAACACGGCATCGTACTCGTCGGTTAGAGTCTCAATCGGCACGTTCACGCCGACGTGAGCGTTGGTAACAAAGGTGACCCCCTCGGCGCGCATCTGCTCCAAACGGCGATCGATCACGTGCTTTTCCAGCTTGAAGTTGGGAATACCGTATCGGAGCAGCCCACCGATGCGGTCATTCTTTTCGTACACCGTGACCGAGTGGCCTGCGCGGCGAAGCTGCTGTGCAGCCGCCAGTCCGGCAGGACCGCTGCCGACAATAGCGACTCGCTTGCCGGTCTTCTCCTGCGGAGGCTCGGGCTTGATCCAACCCTCCTCCCAGGCTCGTTCCACGATGCTGCGCTCGACCAGCTTGATCGAGACCGGAGGCTGATTGATGCCAAGCACACAGGCAGCTTCGCAGGGCGCGGGGCAGATACGGCCGGTGAACTCCGGGAAGTTATTGGTGGCATGCAGGCGGCGGATGGCGGTCTCCCAGCGACCGTTGTAGACCAAATCATTCCAGTCTGGGATCAGGTTGTTAACCGGGCAGCCGGTATGGCAAAAAGGCACACCACAGTCCATGCAGCGGGATCCCTGCTCCCGCTGCTTCTCTTCCGGGAACGGCTGGTAGATCTCCTGCCAGTCGTGAAGCCGGTCCTCGACTGGACGGCGGACTGGCTGCTCGCGTTGAATCTCGAGGAATCCTGTGACCTTACCCATGCTGCACCTGCTCCGTTGCCATGATCGGCGAAGTGTTTATTGGGGAGACGTAAAACGAGTCCACGCGCGGGACGCCGAGGACGCGTTTGTACTCGTGCGGGAATACTTTGACGAAGCGCGCCTGAGTCGTGTCCCAGTGCTCCAGAATCCAAGCAGCCTGTGGGCTCCCGGTGTAGTCGATGTGGCGCTGCAGTAAACCGCGAACCAAGTCGAGGTCTTCGGCCAGGGTTAACGGCTCCAGATCCACGCTGGCGCGATTGCAGCGCCGGGTGGAGAAGTCTCCCTGGTCGTCGTACACGAAGGCTCGTCCGCCGCTCATGCCGGCAGCGAAGTTCCGTCCCGTAGAGCCAAGCACAATCACCAGACCGTTGGTCATGTACTCGCAGCCGTGGTCGCCCACGCCTTCCACCACAGCGGTAGCTCCAGAGTTCCGAACTGCGAAGCGCTCGCCCGCGATTCCGTTCAGGAATACCTCGCCGGCCGTAGCGCCGTACAGGACCACGTTACCCACCAGAATGCTCTCCTCTGGCAGGAAGCTGGACGTTTTTGGCGGATAGGTAATGATGCGGCCACCAGAGAGCCCCTTGCCGAGGTAGTCGTTCGAGTCGCCTTCCAATTCCAATGTGACCCCGGTGGGAACAAAAGCCCCAAAGCTCTGACCCGCCGAGCCGTTGAACTTGAAATGGATGGTGTTATCTGGCAGGCCGACAGTGCCGTAGCGCCGGGCAATCTCCCCGCCCAGCAGAGCGCCCACGGTGCGGTGCACGTTGCGAATGGCGAAGTTGTCGGTAACAGGCGTCTGGGTATCGAGCGCCGGCCGCGCCTGCTCAATCAGCGCATGGTCGAGCGCGTGATCCAGACCGTGGTCCTGCTCCTGGGTCCTCCGCCGCTTCACATGCGAGGGCAACGTCGGTGAGAACAGGATCGAAGACAGGTCGATCCCCTTCGCCTTCCAATGGGACTCAGCCAGCACGGTGTCCAGTTTGTCGACGCGGCCGACCATCTCGTCCACCGTGCGGAAGCCAAGCTTTGCCATGTGCTCGCGCATCTGCTCGGCGATGAAGAAGAAGAAGTTAATGACGTGCTCAGGCTGGCCCTGGAAGCGCGCGCGAAGGACCGGGTCCTGCGTGGCGATGCCGACAGCACAGGTGTTCAGGTGACACTTGCGCATCATGATGCAGCCCATCGTGATCAGCGGCGTGGTCGCAAACCCGTACTCCTCGGCTCCCAACAGCGCTGCAATAACGACGTCGCGTCCTGTCTGCAGCTTGCCATCCGTCTGGACGCGGATGCGGCTGCGCAGGTCGTTCAGCAGCAGGACCTGCTGTGTCTCGGCGAGCCCCAGTTCCCAGGGCAAGCCGGCATGTTTGATGGAACTCAGCGGCGAGGCGCCTGTCCCGCCCGAATCGCCTGAGATCAGCACTACGTCCGCGTGGGCCTTGGCGACGCCTGCCGCAACCGTGCCTACGCCGGCCTCGGCGACTAGCTTCACCGCGATGCGGGCTTTCGGATTCACATTCTTCAGGTCGTAGATAAGCTGCGCCAGATCCTCGATCGAGTAGATGTCGTGATGCGGCGGCGGGGAGATGAGCCCGACACCAGGGATTGAGTAGCGCAGCCGTGCAATGACGTCGTCCACCTTATGTCCTGGAAGCTGACCGCCCTCGCCCGGCTTTGCGCCCTGCGCCATCTTGATCTGCAACTCGTCCGCATTCACCAGATAATTGGCGGTCACGCCGAAACGACCGCTGGCAACCTGCTTCACTGCACTACGCCGGAGATCGCCGTTCGGGTCTCGCTTGAAGCGGCCTTCATCTTCCCCGCCCTCGCCCGTATTGGACATGCCGCCAATGCGGTTCATGGCAATAGCAAGCGTCTCGTGCGCCTCCTTGCTGATGGAGCCGAAGCTCATCGCGCCCGTGGTGAACCGCTTCACGATTTCCTTGGCGGGCTCAACCTGTTCGATGGGAATCGGGTTCTCGGCGTACTTGAGCTTCATCAGGCCGCGCAGCGTACACAGATGCCGACTCTGCTCGTCGATGAGGTCGGTGTACTCCTGGAAGGTCTGCGGGTTGTTGGCGCGCACTGCGTGCTGCAGCTTGCTGATGGTTGCAGGATTCAGCAGGTGGTACTCGCCGCCCTCGCGGTACTGATACTGGCCTCCGACGACCAGGTCGGTCTCCGAATCCGTGAGCGGTTGGAACGCGAACGCATGCTTGATCTGCGCCTCACGAGCCAGGACGTCCAGGCCCACGCCTTCGATGCGCGAAGCGGTGCCGGAAAAATAGGCATCCACCAGAGACTGGTTCAGGCCGACTGCCTCGAACACCTGCGCTCCGCGATAGCTCTGGAGCGTGCTGATACCCATCTTGGAGAAGGTCTTCAGTAAGCCCTTGTTGATGGCCTTGACGAAGTTCTTCTCCGCGTAATCGGCCGTAATCTTCTCCGGCAGCAGGCCGCGGCGCTTCATGTCACGCAACGTCTCGAAAACCAGATACGGATTCACGGCGCTCGCGCCATATCCGATCAGCAGCGCAAAGTGCATCACTTCGCGGGGCTCCCCGCTCTCAATGATGAGCGCCACCTGAGTGCGCGTCTTGTCACGCACCAGCCGATTGTGCACTGCGGTCATCGCCAGCAGGCTGGGAATGGGCGCGAGCGTCGAGTTTACGCCTCGGTCCGAGAGAATCAGCAGACTGTAACCGGAGGCTACAGCCAGAGCCGCGCGCGAGCTCAGGTCTTCGAGAGCTTGCGCCAGTCCCGCCTCGCCATCCTCGGCGCGAAACAAGGTCGGCAGCGTGGTCGCCAGCAGGTCGCCGGAGGAGACGCGGCGCAGCTTCTCCAGATCGCGATTCGTCAGAATCGGATGCGGCAGCTTGAGCGTGTGGCAGTTCTCCGGCGCCTCATCCAGAATGTTGCGTTCTGTACCGATGTAGCTGATCAGCGACATCACCATTTCTTCGCGGATCGGATCGATGGGAGGATTGGTAACCTGCGCAAAGAGCTGTTTGAAGTAGCTGAAGAGCTGCTGTGGCCGGTCCGAAAGGCAGGCGAGTGGGGTGTCGGTGCCCATGGATCCCAGCGGCTCCTCGCCGCCCGCTCCCATCGGGCCGAGCAGCACGCGTAGATCCTCTTCGCTGTAGCCATAAGCGCGCTGGCGCCGCAGCAGACTCTCAGGGTCCGAGCTCATCACGCGCCATGGCTCCGGCAACTGCTCCAGCGTGACCTGCTGCTCCTTTAGCCACTCGCCATACGGCTGCCGGCCGGCAAGCTTCTTCTTGATCTCGCCATCGGAGATGATGCGGTGCTCTACCGTGTCTACCAGGAACATGCGGCCCGGCTGCAGGCGCCCTTTCTTCCGGACGTCAGACGCCGGTACATCTATAACACCGGCCTCCGACGCCAGCACCACCAGGTCGTCCTTGGTGACGATGTAGCGCCCGGGGCGGAGACCATTCCGGTCCAGCGTCGCGCCCACCATGCGGCCATCGGTAAAAGCCACGGCGGCAGGGCCGTCCCACGGTTCCATCAGCGAGGCGTGGTACTCGTAAAACGCCCGCTTATCTTCGTCCATATCCGGATTGCCGGACCAGGCCTCTGGGATAAGCATCGCCATCACATGCGGCAGCGAGCGGCCGGACTGATACAGGAACTCGACCGCGTTATCGAGAGCGGCGGAGTCGCTGCCCCCCGGAGTGACGACGGGGTATAGCTTATCGATCTGATCTCCGTATAGCTCGCTCTGCAGCACCGACTGGCGGGCATTCATCCAGCTGATGTTGCCGCGGATGGTGTTGATCTCGCCGTTGTGCGCCACATACCGGTATGGATGGGCTAGCTTCCAGCTCGGGAACGTATTGGTCGAGAAGCGCTGGTGCACCAGGCAGAGCGCGCTCTTGACCAGTGGATTCGCGAGCTCGAAGTAGAACTTCTCAATCTGCGGCGCCAGCATCAGCCCTTTGTAGATGATGGTGCGGCAGGAATAAGAGGGGATGTAGAAGTCGCCCTTATCCTCAATGTCCGAGTTGGCGATCTCGTTTTCGGTGCGGCGGCGCACAACATACAACAGCCGCTCGAAAGCGCCTTCATCCATGCCTGCAGGCCGGCCGACAAAGAACTGCTCGATGTACGGTTGGCTCGCCCGAGCCTCGCGCCCCAACGCGTCCCCATTTACCGGCGTGTCTCGCCAGCCCAGAACCTGGAGGCCCTCCTCCTGCGCAATGCGCTCTACCACTCCCTCGCATTGCAGCCGGGCGTGCTTGTCCACCGGCAGGAAGCACATCGCGACCCCGTAGTTGCCTGCCCCACCAAGCTCCATCCCCAGCTTCGCGCACTCCACTGCAAAAAAATCGTGCGGCACCTGGATCAGAATGCCCGCTCCGTCACCCGTCTCCGGATCCGAACCCGCCGCCCCGCGATGCGTCAGGTTGATTAGAACCTCAAGACCCTTGCGGATGATCTCCTGGCTCTTCTCTCCCCGGATGCTGGCAACTAGGCCCATGCCGCAGGCATCATGCTCATACTGTGGCCGATATAAGCCTTGGGCTTCGGGAATGCGATGACGGGATTCGGATGAATTCATGGCTACCTTCCGTTGAAGGACTACTGTTTTCTGCCGGAGACACTACGGCTAACTGCGATTCGAGCCGCCGGAGGCGACTCCGGGGATTTCATCGACACATCTGCCTGGGCAGAAGCTTTAGCGTCGGACAGAACTGATATTTCGGTACTTGCAATCAAGAAGAAAACGCCGGCTGCTCATCCGGGGAGCAACCTTCCCCAGGACCTACCCGCAGAGCTTCCTCATCCATCATAATCCACGGTGGGTGCGGTTGTCTGTAGCGGAATTTGCGCGGCCGCAACTTCTTCGCTCACCGCGCTCGCGGGTGCGTTTCCTCATACACGCGCTGAACTTGCGAGGCGGTCAGCTGCGTGTATCGCTGCGTGGTCGAAAGTCGCTCGTGTCCCAGCATCTCCTGGATCGCGCGCAGGTCTGCCCCCTCCTCCAACATGTGCGTTCCAAAGGCGTGCCGGAGAGTGTGAGGATGGGTGTCGGCGGGCAGCCCGCGGGAGGTCGCAATACTCTTTACGATCCGGCCCACGCTCCGGGTAGTCAGCCGGGCATTGCCCCGGGCCCGCAAATTCATTACTAGCGGACCCTCGCCCAAGAGCAGCTCCTTCCCTGCCAGGCGCAGCCGCTGCTCGCGCTGGGGAAGATACTCCCGGATCGCCGCCGCTGCCTCATCCCCCAGCGGTACGAACCTCTGCTTGCGCCCCTTGCCGCGCACCAGGATCGCGTCGTTCTTCCAGTGGATGTCCCCCATGTCGATACCCAC
>Ga0207695_10000591_pt1 | contig 73179 bp, 67 predicted proteins | sample KBSC54metaG_FD_184354 | JGI IMG/M metagenome (GOLD analysis project Ga0207695, IMG submission 184354) | Corn rhizosphere microbial communities from Kellogg Biological Station, Michigan, USA - KBS C5-4 metaG (SPAdes) (version 2) | ecosystem: Host-associated > Plants > Roots > Rhizosphere > Soil...
CGCGGTGTTCGGCGCGATGCACGACAAGGACATCGACGGCGTGCTGCGGCACCTGAAAGGCGAGATCGACCACTGGTGCGTGACCGACCTGCCGCTGCCGCGCGCGGCCTCCGCGGAGCAGCTCGAAGCCACGCTGCGCAAGGCTGGCGTGGAGGACGGGGCCGATTCGAGCGTGACGCGTTACGCGTCGCCCGCCGAAGCGTTTCGCGATGCATTGAAGCGAGCGTCCGCGCACGACAGGATCGTTGTCTTCGGTAGTTTTTTTACGGTCGCTGGCGTCGTGGGCGACGGTATCGGCTGACCCATCCGCGATCGCGCAATGCGACGGGAACGCTGCCCGGGCTGCGGCCGGGAAGCCGGACAACGTAGTGGGTGGGCGGCGACCTGACGCGTTGTTGTCCACTCGTTCGTCATGCGACGAATGGCACTCCGAACCGGCAACGGTCACCGAAGGTGAAGTCGGTACCGTATGCCTTTGGCGGGCTGAAGTGCGGGTTCGGAACACCGAATTGTCATTTTTTATCAAGGACCTGGGACTTGGTATCGGTGGCGAAATATATATGAAATGCCATATGTACGATCTTTGGTAATTTAAAATATTTATGAAAATATCAAGAAATCAGAATCTTGCGTTCCAGGGTGAAGCGTCAATTGGAAGCTCATCTAATCGAAGCCGGTCCGAAGGCGGTGGCCACTCGATAACTTCAAATCGACCGTTCGACGCGACAGCAAGAAAGGCACCTTTGTCTGCGAATTCTCCATTCGGCATGTCATTCATGGATGTTGTCGACGCAATGGGGAACCTCAAAGGAAACACCGATTTTAGAAATTATGCAATGCGCCGCGGTTTGGTGGTCAATCAGATGCGTGCTAGTCCGGACGGCGCGGTGGAACTTAAAGAATCCGGCGAATCTGGAAGCTGGGTGCGCGTTGCTTCTGGTAAATGGGATCGTGACGCTGTCGAGGTTGGTCGGTTAACGACGCGATTGGGAAGTCGGGTCGACTATGGGAATTTCGATGTATCACTCGGGGGGATGCTGAAATTTTATGGTATTGACAATGACGGAATCGTCAGCGCGAATGAAGTCGACGCGAGAATTTCCCTTCTGGAACACCTGACGGCTGACGACGAGCAGGAGGCTCGCAGCACCGTTAATTTTAGAGGTGAGGAATTCAATATATCCCCGTCTGGATACAAGTCGATGATCGGTGACTACAGGCAAATGAAATACGTGTTGATGTACGAAGCTGGAAGGATTCCGCCGCAAATTGTGCCGACTGAAAATCAGATACCGTCGGCAAACCCTGGCCAAGACGGAAACTTCCAGGCAGAGCATGTAGCGGAGCCGGATGTCCCACATCAGAACTTCGATGGTACGCCACTCGAACCGCGTGGTAGCGATGAAGTTTCCGCCGTGGATTTGCGGGAATATGCTGCGGAGGCTTTGATTGCGGGTGGAGCGACGGTGACGTTCGTGGGGGCGGCCGCAGGCGGTGTCAAGGCTTTGAACGCAGCACAGAGCGGCGCAATAGTCGCCCTCGGTAATGCCGCGGTTGCGGCAGGAGGTGCACTGACCGCCGTCATTGCGCCGGGAGTGATGACGGTGACAGGATCGTTGGGAACAGGTGCCCTGCTGTATAGAAATATCATTGCACTCGCCAACCAGTTCGGTTTCGCGGAAAAACTGGGCAAGAGTGCAGCTTATGTCGAGATGGGTGGCAATATCGTTCTGTTCTCGGTCGGCTTCAATCAGACAGCTGAATATCTGGACGATTTCTTCAGAAATCCGAGCGTCAAGAATGCCTTGAAGACCATTGGGGCGGTTATGGCAACGACTGGAGTGGGCTTGGCGGCCGCTCCGGGAGCGAAGGATGTCCTGCAGCACGCCAGATATGGTTGGCTGGGGGCTTTGCAGAATCGTTTGGAGCGCGCCACGGAATTCGAGATATTGGGAACTGGAATGGCTGCAGCCGGCGTGACGACCACCGCTGCTGCCGATTATTTGCCCGATAGGACCCGCTCTCGCCCCACATTGGCGGATATCTTCCTGAGATATGGGGGATGGCAACTTACCGTCGAGCAGCCGGCGTCGGCCAGCGAGCCGAATCGCCTGAATTTTCCGGGCCTGCAGGGGTAAGCATGCAAGCGTGACGGACTTGAGAGCGTTTATTGGATCGCGTATGAGCACGCGAATCATTTGACGCTAATGCTGTCTGCTTGAACGCACCATACGTCTGGGTCACGGACCTGGTCGATCGGGCAGACCGGGCGAGGGTCGATGCGGCCTTCGCGCGCGCTCGAACCGGACGTCATGAGTGTATCGGTCGAATTTCGCTTGCGCGCGGGCAATGGCACACGCTGTCAAGTCGAGAACCGCATCATCCCGGTGCGCGACAGCGACGGACGACTGGTCGAGGTAGAAGGAATCATTCGCGATGTATCCGGGAAACAGACTGCGGAGGACGAAATCACGCGACTCGCCGGCATCGACGCGCATACGGGACTGACCAGCCGGGCGACATTTTGTTGCCGGGTGCGCCACGCGTTCGCCTCGGCCCAACGCGGTGCGATGCCGTTTGCAGTTCTGCTTGTTGGCCTTGACCACTTCCGATCGGCCAACGACCGGTTGGGTCTGGTGGTCCATAACCTGGTTAGTCAGCGAATACGCGATGCTTGAGATCGGGCGGTAGCAAGGACTTGAATACGCGGTCGAAGCGTTCACGATACAGCGCGGTGACTTTGGGTTTGTCGCGGTGCACTTTATATAGCTCGCGCAGCACAAAGGCGAGTGGTTCGCTGCGCAGCGGTGGGAGCATCGTCATTCCGGCGAGCGCCTGCACCATGACTGTGACCGCCTCCGCGTCCGCGGCGCGCAATTGCATGCTCTTTGTCAGCAAATGAATTGCCTCTCGAAGTGTTTGAACCTCGGCCTGAAGCTGAGCGAGTTGTTCGCTTTTGGGTCCGTTCATACGTGCTCCGGTGGTGGCGTGGTTGGGCTCCGACTCGATGAATGTGTCATGAGCGTGCGTTGATCACAGTGCGAAACCGAACTGTGCGGTACGAGCAACTGGGGTCCAATCACCCTCAGGGCTTTGGGTGTTGGAGTACTGAAATGCGAGTCGAGTCGATGAGCGCTCGAGTCCCGATTTTGAGCAGACGGGGACCGTTCGAGGGGCCAGCATGAGAGGGTTCGCAGCTGCTTTTTTTAATACTTGCCACTAGGATCACCACGGCTTCTTCCTCTGCTTCTCGCGCGCGGTGGGTGACGTGAACGGCTTCGCGCTCGCGCAGCAGGACATGGGTGTCGGTACGCGGCATGTCAATTCGTACATCTGCGGCGGCGGCTGGACGCACATCGGCGCAGGCGGCTGGTACACGGATGCGGTTGTGATGGGTAGCGCACTGACCGTGTGCACGTATTCGAGCGACAACGTAAAACGGTTCAACTGACGGCAACGCATTTGCGGGGGCGGTCGAGGCGGGCCTTGCGGTCGCGCTCCATTGCGGGCTGACGCGCATGTCGAGGGTGCAGCCCCTACGGCAATGGCTGTCGCTGGGCAAGTTCAGCGACGGCGTGTCGGATCGATCACACGCGGATCAACGACGACGCGCTCCTGGGCCGGATTGGCAGCGTGGCTGCAATAGGCGTTCGATGCGAGTGGTGTGAGCTGGAGGCCGTATCTGCTGGTGAACACGCTGTGCTCGTTCGGCGCTGAAGACAAGACAACATTCGGCGGCGCGACGACGATCGGTGCGCCGGTCGTGCAGATGGGCGCAGGGTTGGCGTAGTTGGCGAAGCGCGGCAGTGTGTATGCAACGGTCAGCTATTTGACTAACCAGGGGCGAACATCAGTGCACGATCACCGGCAATGGGGATGTGCGTTAGGCCTGGTGAAGCGGCCGAAGTGGATTGTGGAATCGGGGCGGATACCGGTAGGAGTCTTCGAGGAGCGGAAAATGTCCACAACTGACAAGGCAACGTTCTTCGATCCACGTAGATGGTTGCTCGCTGTCGTTTGCACGGTGCTTGCGCTGCTCGCGGCGTGCAGCGGCAGCCACGTGTCGCAACCAGGCGGAGGGCAGCCGACGCCTGATTTGCCCACGGCCCAGATCCTGACGATCGATCCGGGCGAGCCGGCGACCGCCGTGCCGGTCAGCTTTTACGGCACTGGAACCGGGACGGGTATCCGCTACGCATGGCAATTCGGCGATGGCGCGTCAGCATCCGGGCAGCAAGTCACGCATGCGTATCAATCCGCGGGTAGTTTCGCAGTCACGCTGACCGTGATCGACCAACAGGGCAATACCGCGACATCCACGTCGACCGTTGCAGTTTCGTCCCAGGTTTTGCCGCCGTCCCCGCCAACGATCGAGCTGATATCCCGTATTCCCGCCAATCCGGGTAACCCGTTGTCGTTGAAGGCCATCTCGACCGACGCCGACGGCGGCCCGCTAATGTATGCATGGAATTTCGGCGACGGCCTGACGGCAGCCGGAAGCCGGACGCAACACACCTATGGCGCGGTCGGCACATATTCGGTTTCTGTGACCGTTACCAATGCGGCAGGGTTGAGCGCGGTGGGTACGACGACGATCACGATCGTTGCCGCGCCGGAAGATCCGGTGGATCCGCCTTTGATGCCGACGATCGCAGTTCCCGAGGAAATCCGTGCGCAACGAGCGGCCCAGTTTGCAGGCAACGCGCAACCACCGGCCAACGGTAGCTTGGTGTCCTATACGTGGGATTTCGGTGACGGCTCGCCCGCGCAGAGCGGACAAAGCATCGCGCACACTTTTCCGTCGGCGGGGCCGCGGACCGTGACACTGGTTGTGACAGACAGCCTCGGTCGTACGGGAACCGCGACGGCGGCCGTCACAGTGCTTCCACTTCAGCCACCTCACAACGTCGTTATCCACGGACCGCTGGAGGTCGTGCTTGGGCGGGCCGCTGCTTTTTCCGCCGAATTCGACAACGCGGACGGCGGAACCGTGACCCATGCGTGGGAGTTCGGCGACGGTGCGACCAGCACGGACGCATTTCCTTCACATACCTATTCGGCGGCGGGGCAGTACACGGTGAAGCTGACCGTCACCGATCCGCTGGCGGGCTCGGCCAGCGGATCGATGACGTTGAGTGTCGTCAAGGACGATCTGACCGATTTGCCGTGTGCGGGCACGTCGCCCGGGACTGGATGGTGCGACGCGCCGGGTCTGCCGATCGGGCCGACCGCACTGAATACAGTGTCGTTTGCCGACCCCCGATCGGGTTGGATCGGCGGCGAAAACGGCGGGTTGATTCACTCGATCGATGGTGGGTTGTCCTGGACCGTTCAGATTGCGTCAGGCAATGCGATCGTGAGCGTCTCGTCGGTGGACGGCAACCACGTATGGGCTTTGGACAAGCAGCGTAACGTGCTGGCGTCGTCCGATGCTGGCGCCACGTGGCTGACCGTCGCAACCGGGGCAGGCGTTTCGTTGAACGCGGTCCGGTTTGCGGATCAACGGCATGGCTGGGTGGTGGGGCAGGGGCAAAGCATCTTCGCTACCACGGACGGTGGCCGGACGTGGGCGTCGCAATTCAGCAATTCGAGCGCGGGGCCCTTGAACGCAATCGATGTGATCGACGTGAACCACGTGTTTGCAGTCGGTGACGATGGTGCCATCGTGCAGACGAGCGACGGCGGGCAAAGCTGGAACGTGGCCTTTACGGCCAATGGCACCGCACTCAAGAGCATCTCGTTTGGCGATGCGTCGACCGGATTTACGGTCGGCCGGGGCGGGGCGACGCTTTACAGAACCACCGACGGTGGCGCGACCTGGACGGCATTGACGCCGCCCGCCGGTGGCGCTCTGGTGGCGGTCAGGTTCGTTACGCCGTCAATCGGATGGGTCGTGACCGAGTCGGGCAACATCTATCGGACCGATGACAGTGGCGCCAACTGGCGCCTGCAGACGCTGCCGTCGCAAGCGCTGGGCTTGCCTTCGCTGGATGCGGTCAATGCGACGAACAGCTGGCTGGTCACCGCGGGCGGTGCCTATTTCGTGACCGGAACGGGCGGGGATCCGGGTTGACTGTCGGCGACGGAAGCAGTGGTCGCCGTTCAAGAATCGACCCTGGTTGTGCGGAGTGCAATGCGGGCGATGGTTGCGATAACTGATCAGGCACGCGAGAGGGGCAACTCGTGACGATTCGAGCGACGTGGATTCCGATTGACGCAGGCTGGCTCGTCTGCCGTCGACGCGGTGGAGCCGTGCTCCGGCGCTTCGCCTGTAGACCGGAGGAGTGATCATGCTACGGCTTGAGCAGACCCGATGGCGAAACCGGCGAGGCTTTACGCTGCTGGAATTGCTGGTGGTGCTGCTGATCATTGCATTGCTGGCCGGCTATGTCGGCCCCAAACTTTTTTCGCAGATCGATTCGGCCAAAGTCAAATCCGCGCAGGCTCAGATGAAGACGATTGCCGATGCACTCACGCAATATCGCATCGATACCGGGCACTACCCGAGCGAAGAGGAAGGGTTCAAGGTATTGACGCAAAAGCCGCCCGGTGAAACCAACTGGCACGGCCCGTATCTCGCGAGGGAGGTGCCCGACGATCCGTGGGGGCACCCCTATATCTGGAAAAATCCCGGGGCGAAACACGAGGTCGAGATCGTGACGAACGGCAAGAGTGGCCGGTCAGGCGACCAGAACGAGATCGTCTACGGCTTCTGAGCGGGCAACGGCGATGAGCATGAGTGCCGTCATTCGAATCACTAAATCTGCGCGTCGGTGTCGCCCTTGCGTTTGTCGCGACGCGCACGCATGCGACATGCTGGGAAGCCGCCGGTGAACGGTATCGCATCGACCTGCTTCTGTTGTTTGCGATCGCGAAAGTCGAATCCAACCTGAAGCTCGACGCGCGCAACGCGAATCGGGACGGTTCATACGATATTGGATTGATGCAGATCAACAGCCGGCACCTGGCGCGGCTGGCTGCCTACGGGATTACCGAAGCCACGCTGGAGACGGATCCGTGCGCGGTGGTGATGACCGGTGCGTGGATTCTCGGTGAATTCGCGGCGCGCATGGGCTACGGGTGGCAGGCGGTAGGCGCGTATAACGCCGGCGGCTCGCCAGCGCGGGAAGCGCTGCGGGTGAAATACGCGATGAAGGTCTGGTAGTACTACCAGGACTTGGTGGTGCTGCGGGAGCGGCAGCATGCGGCGCGCGGCCGGCCTGTCATGACGACGATTTCGCACCCTGTTGCAATGGATTGATAGATGCCTGAATTCGACATCCAAACCGTGCGTGAAGGCAAGCTGCAGACTGTTCGTCTTCAGGCCGCGAACGGTGATGCCGCGCGCAATCAGATACGTGCCGCTGGCGGGCGCGTCCTGTCGGTTCGCCGGCGGCACCGCTTGCACCTGTCCTTACCGTCACGGAAGTCGAAGTTCGCACTGGCGCTGTTCATTCAGGAACTCAACGTGCTACTGGATGCGGGGCTCGTGGTTGTCGAGGCGGTTGAGGCGTTGCGGGACAAGGCGCCTGCCGGGACCAACCGGGACGTGCTCGCGAAGCTGGCGGCCTCGATGTATCAGGGGCATGTTTTTTCAAGAGCGCTGGAACAGCAATCCGAGGTGTTTCCGCCGCTGCTCGTTGCGACGGTCATGTCATCCGAACAAAGCGGTCAACTGAGTCTCGCGTTGCGTCGCTACCGCCAGTACGAACACCATATCGAAACCATCCGCAAGCGCGTGAGAAGCGCGTTGACGTATCCGGTAATCGTGATCGGTATCGGTAGCGTCATTTTGCTCTTCATGATGTTTTTCGTCATTCCGCGATTTGCGTCGGTATTCGAATCCGTCGTGAATCTGCCGACCAGCGGCCGTGTCATGGTGTGGTGGAGCGACCAGGTCAACGCGCACGGGGCTGGCATTGGCGTGGGGATCGCGGGATTTCTGGTCGTCGCGGTCTTGCTGGTCCGGACGAAACAGTTCCGGGCCGCTGCCGGCAGCTTGCTCTGGCGGATCCCGCAACTCCAAGAACAACGCACCCTGTTCGTGCTGACGCGGTTTTACCGAACGCTCGGCATGCTGCTGATGGGCGGGATGTCGGCCATCGTCTCGATCAAACTGGCGGGCGGCGTGCTGCCGAGTGACTATCAGCGTTCCGTGGACCGGTCGATCGGTTCGATCAAGGAAGGTCAGTCGATGTCGATGGTATTCGCACAAAATGAGCTGACCACGCCGGTTGCCGAGCGTTTGCTGCGGGTGGGCGAGCAAAGCGGCGAACTCGCGGCGATGTGCGAGCGCATCGCCCAGTTTCATGACGACGCGCTGGAACGCGCGATCGAAATGTTCAGCAAGGTGTTTGGCCCGATCCTGATGCTGGTCGTGGGGGGATTGATCGGCGTTGTGGTGTTCCTGCTTTACATGCCGATCTTCGAATTGGCTGGGAATATTTCGGGATGAACGCGATGCACGATCTCAGACAACAGTGGTATCGGGATGCGCAGGACAAGCGAATCGGCATCGCCGCCTATCTGAGCGAGGTACTGGCAAGCAATGCGTCGTCGCTGCCTGAGGTTGCCGGGATGCTTGGCCTGATCGGGCTCGCACCGGAGCAGATCGACGGTCATGTGAACTTCGATGTCCTGAATCTGGCGGAAGGCATTGCGCGGAGCGTATTGCCGGTGCGCATCGACGGGAAGGACTACCTCGTCATCGATCACCCGGAATCGATGACGGTCCGGAACTGGTGTCAATCCAACCCGGTTGCGCGTCACTTCATTCCAGCCATGACCTTGCCGGGCGTCGTGCGCGGCCAGTTGCAGGTGGCCGAGGGTAGCCAGCGAATGCTGGAGCAATTCGGGACCGGAGACGCGGCAATCGCCATCGGCGAGAACGAGCCCGAGATTTCGCTAACCACGATTGCCCAGGAGGAAAGCGCGGTGGTGCGGCTGGTCGACTCGATGCTGATCGACGCGTTGGGCGTCGGGGCGAGCGATGTCCATGTCGAAAGCGTGCCCGAAGGCTTGGTCGTCAAGAATCGCATCGATGGCGTGCTGCAGCAGGTTGGTCAAGTGGCCGGCACGGAGACGGCCGAACAAACGTTGTCGCGTCTGAAGGTGTTGTCGGGTCTCGATATCAGCGAGCGGCGGGTGCCGCAGGACGGCCGATTCAAGGCACGCATCCAGGGCCGCAATATCGATTTCCGTGTGTCGATCATGCCGAGCATTCATGGCGAGGATGCCGTGCTTCGCGTACTAGACAAATCGCAGCGAGGTGAATCGTTGACGCTGGAAACGCTTGGTCTGGACGACGGTGCCAAAGCGATGATCCGGCGACTCGCGAGCGAGCCTTACGGCATGCTGCTCGTGACCGGGCCGACTGGCAGCGGCAAATCCACCACGCTGTATGCAGCACTGTCCGAAGCGAATACCGGCGAAAAAAAAATTATCACGATCGAGGATCCGGTCGAATTCGAGTTGCCTGGCGTGTTGCAGATTCCGGTAAACGAAAAGAAAGGCCTTACCTTCGCGCGTGGACTCCGTTCGATCCTGCGTCATGACCCGGACACGATCCTCGTCGGGGAGATCCGCGACAAGGAGACTGCGACGATGGCCGTGCAGGCCGCGCTGACCGGTCACCTGGTGCTGTCGTCGGTGCATACGAATACGGCGTTCAGCGTGGTGGAGCGCTTCTTGTATATGGAAGTCGACCCAGCGAGCTTTGTCGAGGCACTGCGCGGGGTTGTCGCGCAGCGGCTGATTCGCCGTGTCTGCGACGCATGTGCGGCCATAACGCCCCCCGATGCCGAACTGGTGCGCGCGGCCGGACTCACGCCTGAATGGATCGCGGCAGCGCGCTGCAGGAACGGGCGGGGCTGCGCGGTGTGCCGCGGCACCGGCTATGCCGGGCGCATTGCGCTGGCGGAAGTGTTGAGGGTCGACGATGCGTTGAAGGAGGGGTTGTTGGCCCGCACGTCGGCCGCCAGCCTGAGAAAAATTGCGATGGCATCGGGGCACGTGTTCATGCGCGATATCGCGTTGAACCTCGCGGCCCGAGGTATCACGACCTTGCAGGAGATTCACCGTGTTATTCCATTCGATGAGTTATCTGGCGTGCTTGAGCGATAGCTGCGCTGATCTGGCCATACGACCCGGCAAGACCGGAAAACCTGCCGAGCGTTATACGCAGCGGGAAGGCAGTGCGCTGGAATCGCTTGCGCGCGTACTGGACGATGCCCGTCTCAAACCCGCTGTATTTCGCGATGGCGTGACGGTCCTGCTTGGATTCCCACACCTGCAACTTGTCGTGGTGCCGTGGCAGGACGGGGTGAGCAGGCCGTCTGAGTTCGATGGCCTGGCGCGTGAGATGTTCATCGAGCAGTTCGGTCCGGATTCCGAGCACTGGACGATCACGATTGAACAAGCGGGCTACGGCCAGGCCAGGGTCGCCGTATCCGTGGATCCGGATTGGCTCGACCAAATCCGGACTGTCCTCAAGTCCGCCCGCTTGCGTATGGCCGCGTGTCGCCCGTTGATTCTCGAAGCGTCACTACGCTTTCGCCAGCGCCTGGCCGACAACTGTCTCTTCATGCTGGTCGAGCCGAGCGCGGTGAGCTGCCTGAATCGTGCCGATGGCGGATGGCGTGAGGCGATTACGCTGAGTCGCCCCGAGGGGATGCCGCTCGGGAAGACGTTGCATGCCGTTCAGGTCATGGTGGGGGACATTCACAAGCCGATGATGGTGGTGTCGAACGACGGCCTTGACGACGACGTCCGGCCGGACGACGCGGTCACTTGGCTCGGCAGCGCGCATCCGTGGCTGGACCGGAGTTCGACATGAAGGCGATGTGGATTCGAGCTTCCGCCACGCTCGATCTGGCGCGAACGGATCCGTCACGGCGCTGGCTGGTTGCGGGGCTGTGGGTTTCTGCGTTGCTGGTCTCTCTGACGGTATGGCATGACTGGACGTTGATGATGCAGGAAAGCGCGCAGGCCGATTTGCTGGCGTCACGCCTGGCGGCACTCAGCGCGCAGCAGGAGAAGACGATGCATCGAAATCTTGGGCCGGCCGCAGAGGAGCAAAAGCTGCGTGCCGTGTTCGATTCGCTGTCGGTGAGCGTGTCGTCGATTCTCGACGGGATCGGGGTGGCGCTCACACCCGATGTCGCGTTGCTCAAACTTGACGTGGATGTGGCGAACCGGATGGCAGCGGTCGAACTGGAGGCGCGAAACGTGGTGGCGGCAATGGTTTTTCAACAACGGCTCGATACGCAGGCGGACCTGGGGGCGAGGATCGTCAAGATAGCTCCGAAGAAGGGAGATCCGAATAATCCCGTGATCGTCACGCTGGCGATCGCGCTATCCATAGGGCAGCCATGAAACGCGCCGCGATAGCGTTCCGTTCGATGTGGGTCCTCGCGAGGTGGGAGCTCGCGTGCATCGAGCAGGCAATGGGCATGGCCGGCAAGCTGGCGCTGCTGATCCTGGTTTTGGTGCTGCTTGTGCGGGCCTGTTTTGTCATGCCGACGCGTCACGTGATCGAGCAACGGCGTCACGAAACGGTGATCGCGACCGAAGAAGTTCGGCGGGCCGAACTGAAACAGGGGGACGTCGCCGCGGCATCGCGACCGTGGTCACTCCCGGCCGCGCAAGCGTTTGCGGCGCGGACCCTGACGATCGTCACGCTGTTGCAGAACGCCGGATTCGTTGTTCAGGCTGCCACGTTCAAACAATCCCGATTCGGCAAGATGCCGCTCGAGCAATTGAACGTGGAGTTTCCGTTGACTGGAAACTATCCGGATGTCCGCCAGGCGCTGGCCCGGCTGGAGACGATTCCGGGATGCCGGATCGATGGCGTGTCGATCGAACGCAAGGCGATTGGCGAGACACAGGCCCAGATTCGCGTCAGGATCCGCTTGATCGGGGTCACTTCATGAAAATTCCCCGTTATCTGCAGGTTCTGCTCGGTTTGACGCTGCTCGCATGCGCGTATGTGTTCTGGCAAGACTGGTTCGGTCCGGGGGCGGCGGGGGGAGGAGGTCCCGACGAGCGTTCAGTCAGGACCCGGGCGGCAAACGGACAACCCAACGGACCGCCCAGGCTCGCGGCACGTACTGCGCGCGCGCCGTCGGGTGATTACGCGAGGAAATTTTCTCCGTCGCCGCAAGCGGAGCGTGCCGCACGGGCACGGTCCGCCAGCGACGGCAAACAGGACGCGCCGGCGTTGCCCGAGGATCATGCGGGTGCGATGTCGTCGGCCGGAGGCGCGAGCGGGGCGGATGCGCTGCCCGCGGTGAATCTGTTCGCGCCTCAAAGCTGGGCATCCCGGCCGGCGGAAACGGCGGGCGCCGCGTCCTTGCCCACGCCGGCCGGCACGGGGCAGCGGGCCTCACCGCTTCCCTCGTCGTCGTTTGTCGATCCATTCAGGGTAACCGCGGAATGGCGTGTGCCGGGACAGAAATCCATTGTGGTGATCGAGGGCGAAGGTCAAACGTACGTTCTGTGCGACGCATGCGATGTGCCTGGGCGCATCAGGCCGCATCAGACCTTTGGCTCTGGATATCAACTGGACGAAATCGGTTCGCAACAGGTCGCGTTGACGAAACTGCCACTCAAACGCAGGACCGTTCTCCCGCTCACGACTTCATCGCTTGTAAAGGACTGACATGACGCGTTCGTTCGTCGTCTGGATCCCACTCGTTACAACCCTGCTCGGAGCGATCGCCGGGTGCGGGACGGACCGTGCCTTATCGAAAAGCGAAAGCCTGGCACGGGAGGGCAATTATGCACAATCGGTGGAGGTGCTGCGTGATCGGCTGGTCAAGGATCCGGACAATATCGCGCTGCGCGCGGCGTACTTCGCAAAGACCGAAACGCTGGTGTCGTCGTATACCCGGCAGGCGGACGACGCACTGATCGCGGGCGACGATGAAACGGCGATTTCGCTGCTGCAATCCGTGCTTCAGTACGATCCGGCCAACATCGGCGCCCAGCAGGAGATCAACCGGATTCATGCAATGCAACGTTTGCGCCCGATGCTCGAGCAAGCAAAAGCCTTGCAGGAGACGGATCCGCAGCAGGCGCTGCGCGTGGTGCAGCAGATCCTGGCGGAGGATCCCAATTTTACCGATGCCCAGGAGTTGCGCGAGCGTTTGCTCCAGCACGCCCAGAGCGTGGACCTGATCGAGCGCCGTCTCGGCACGGCGTTGCGCAAGCCGGTTTCCCTGAGCTTTCGTTCGCAACCGCTGATCTCCGCGTTCGAAACCCTGTCGCGGCTCTCCGGCGTTAATTTCGTGCTCGACAAGGATATCAATCCCGGCGCCACGATCAGCTTTTCTGCTGCCCGCACGACGGTGGAAGACGCAGTGAACATGATCGCGCTGACGAATCAGCTCGATAAACAGATGCTCAACGAAGACACGATGCTGATCTATCCCGCCCGGCCCGACAAGATACGGGAATACCGTGCGTTGGCGGTACGAACGTTCTTTCTGAGCTATGCGGATCCCAAACAGGTGGCCAGCCAGCTCAAGCAGCTCCTGAATCCGAAGGATGTGTATATCGACGAGCGACTGAATGCCGTGGTGGTTCGGGACCACACGGATGCGTTGTCGGCGGTCGAGCGCATGGTGCAAGCGCTTGATCTGCCACCGGCCGAAGTGACGCTGGATGTGCAGGTGCTGGAAGTGACGCGCACCGACCTGCTCAATCTCGGGGTCGGCTATCCGAGCCGGGTGAGCGCGGGGCTCTCCAGCGCGATCTCTCCGGTCGGCGGCATTCCGGTCGGCAATCTGCGCGGGATCAACAAGGACAATATCCTGATCGACGTCGGCAGTGCGAAGGTGACGCTCGATATGCTGCAACGGAGCACCAATACGCAAACGCTGGCCAATCCAAAGATCCGCGTGAGGAATCGCGAGAAGGCGACCATCAACATCGGCGAGCGCGTGCCGGTTGTCAGCAACACGATTTCGAATGGCTTCGTCAGTTCATCGGTGACCTATCAGGATGTCGGCCTCAAGCTCGACGTCGAGCCCAACATCAGCCTGAGCAACGAAATCGCCATCAAGCTGTCGATGGAGGTCAGCAATATTTTGTCGGAGCACGAGACGGATGACGGACTCATCACCTACGTGCTTGGCACGCGCAGCGCCAAGACGACCCTCACCGCGCGCAACAACGAAACACAGGTGCTTGCCGGCCTGATCCGGCGATCGGATTTCAGTTCGGCGGAGGGGTTGCCCTTCCTGTCGAAAACGCCGTTGCTGGGCCGTCTGTTCGGTACCAAGTCGAACAATCAGGAACAGGTCGAGATCGTGTTGCTGATCACGCCGCGCATCGAACGTAACCTCAATCTCCCGGCTGCCCAGATCACGACGTTCTCGAGCGGCACGGAGGCGCGGGCCAATACGCATCCGTTGACGCTCAATGGCTCGCACCGATTCCAGTTGACCAATAATCCAGCTGTAGTCACGGCTCCGCCGGCCAACGAACCCGCCTCCGCCGCACCGCTGCCGCCGCCGCTGGCGATACCCAATGGAGCGAACTGGCAACCGCTGCCGCCTCCGGGCGGACAACCGCAACAACAACCTCAGCAACTGCAACAACCGAGCCCACAACCGTCTGGCGCCGAGCAGCCGGCAGGCGCGAAACCGCCACCGGGTGGCGCCACTCAAGAAGCCGAACCGGAGCGGCTGGGCGAGCCCCGTCCGGCCCGACCATGACGCGCGACCGATTTTCCCGTGCGGGCATGCGTGGTTTCACGCTGATCGAGATGTTGGTGACGCTGTCCGTGATGGCGCTGTTGGCGACCGTGGCGTTTCCGTTGACGGAGCTGGCAAGCCAGCGTGAACGTGAACTGGAGTTGCGCGGCGCCTTGCGTACCATTCGCGCGGCCATCGACGCCTACAAGCGGGATACGGACACGGGGAAAGTCGCCAAAAGCGCAGATCAAAGCGGCTATCCACCGACACTGAATGCGTTGGTGGAAGGGGTGGACGATACGAGCGATCTGACCGGGCAGCGCAAGATCTATTTCCTGAGGCGCCTGCCGCGCGATCCGATGTGCCGTTGTCCGGACGAACCGCCCGACAAGACATGGGCCTTGCGCAGTTACGCAAGTCCGCCCGACGACCCGGAGGCGGGAGACGATGTTTTCGACATCGCGTCGAAAAGCGACCAGGAGGCGCTGGATGGCACCCATTACAAGAACTGGTAGCGTCCGTTCGCCGAGCCATGCCCAAGCGGCGTTCACGCTCATCGAATTGCTGGTTGTCATGGCCATCATCGGCACGCTGGTGGCAATCACCGCGCCGCGCTATTTCCAGCAACAGGACAAGGCCCGCGAGACCGTGCTACGCCACAATCTGGTGACGTTGCGGCGTGCGATCGACAGTTACCGTGAGGATCGCGGTGACGATCCGCCGTCGCTTCAGGAACTCGTCTCGCGGCGGTATTTGCGTGAAATGCCATTCGATCCAATTACGCGGCAGCGCGATTCCTGGGTGCTGTTGGTCGATCCCAATCTCGGAATTGGCGACGTTCGCAGTGGCGCATCGGGCCAGGCATCCGATGGCTCCGATTATTCGAGCTGGTAGACGATGCGTGCTCGACGATTTCAGCGCGGATCGGTTTATATCAGCATGATGGTGGCGGTGTCCATCGTTGGAATCATGCTGATGGAATTCGGTGGGCTCTGGCAGATCGAGCAGCAGCGGGATCGCGAGGCCGACCTGTTGGCGAAGGGCAATGAAATTCGGACTGCGATTCGTCGCTATGCGAATGCCGGCCGGGTTGCGGGCACGTACCCGGCCAGTCTGGATGACCTGGTGCGTGATGCGCGTTTTCCGGGAACGGTGCGCTATCTCAGGCGAGTCTATCGAGACCCGATCGACGCCACGCTGGATTGGGGCATCGTCGAAGGGCCGGAGGGCGGCATCATGGGTGTATACAGCCAGGCAGATGGCGAACCGCTCAAGCAGGGCAATTTCTTGCCTGACGACGAGGAATTCACGAGACAGTCGAGTTATGAGGACTGGGTGTTCATGTACGAGGTGGGCGAGCCGTACGAGGAAGATGGCGAGTAAATCGCACGCCATCCTGATCCCGGAGTTGAGGCAGTGGCCACTGAATGAATCTAGCCCGAAGTCAGCAGAAACGATGTGGGAAAGGATGAATTGGTCTGGATAATTTTGACGAGAAAATACTTAGAAAGAAAATTTAACGTTATAAAAAATATTTTTTATGAAAAAGCAGGCCGGGTTTTGAATCAATTCGTCCATTAAAGGAAGGAATGATGAAAAGCGAGCAAAGAAAGGGGCATCAACGTTGCGCACACACGTGGGTGTATTCTATGTGCAGGATAATCAGCATCATACTGCTTTTGTGTATCGGCATACAGAATGCCGCGGCGCACGGCGCGGTGGGCGTACCGATCGCACGCCAGTATCAGTGTCGGATTGAGCGCGGATACGACTGGCCTCCGGACGGTGCAAATATTCCGCATCCTGATTGTCGAATGGCTTATCAGCGTGGAGGTAATTCTGCATTTCCGTTCCAGCAATGGAATGAAATCAACGCGGATGTACCGGGGTGGGGCAACAATCAAGAGGAGCTGGAAAAAGCCGTCCCCAACGGCCTGATTTGTGCCGCTGGAAAGCGGCAGAGCGAAGGACTCGATTTGACGCCGGCCAGTCTCTGGCGCAAAACGCAGGTTGTGCCGACTGATGGCAAGATCGAGGTACGCTGGGACAATACGCAGGCACATAACCCGGCCAGGATGCGCGTCTACCTCTCCAAAACGTCCTACAATCCGTCGCAACCGTTACGCTGGATTGATCTGGATAAAATCTACGATGAGCCCGCACCCGATCCCGTACCGGCAAATGGCAGCGGGCGATTATCGGATGCGACTTCGTTTTACCGACTGAATGTGCCTGTTCCTGCCGGACGAACGGGTGACGCGGTGCTCGTCAGCTATTGGCAGCGTCAGGATACAGGCGACGAAGGGTTCATTAATTGCAGCGACATTACCATCGGAGCGGGTACGGTCGACCCCGGTTTTCCGTGGCTCGATTCAGCACCGTATCTCGAATCGGGCTTTGCGCCGAAGGTTGGGGATACCGTACGCTTTCGCGTGATGGGAGGAAATGCACGCGGTGCCGAAGTCGTCGACGTTCATCACCCGATTACCGAGACGAACCATCCGCCGACGGTCTGGGCGAAAGAGCTGGCCGATGACCTGAACCGGCGATACGGCAGCTACGTCCAGATCGGGGTGCGATCGGGCAATGCGATTCAATACAACGCGGCTGATCTGGCGGCGAACCGTGTCTGGTTGAAATCGGGCTATAGCAGTGCGATGGGGATCATCAACGGACCGGAACCGACGCCACCGATAAGGGGCACCTTGAACGTCCCGAACTCGGTGAAAGGCGGAGACCGAGTGCCTGTCAATGTCGACGCGCAGAGCGCAGAGGGGCGGCCGTTGGCCTACAACTGGTCACGTACGTCTGAGCTGTTCGACGGCGCCATTGGCAACAGTCCAGGCGGACACTATACGGCGCGCATGGTGGCGCAGCAGGCTTCCGGCACGATTGGCGTGACGGTCTCGGACGATCGAGGCAATTCGCTGAAGATTCCGGGCCGTACGGTGGTTGTCGAGCCGGCGGGGGGCGGAGAGCCGAGTTTGCCGACGGTCAGCCTCGCGGCGCCGCAAGTCAGCGGTTATGCGCCGGCGAGCGTCAATCTGAGTGCGACCGCCGCGGCAAATGGCGCCACCATCAGCAAGGTGGAGTTCTTTAACGGAGCAACCAAGATCGGCGAAAAGAACGCGGCACCGTACATGGTTACATGGGCCAATGTCGCTGCAGGCAATTACAGCGTGACCGCCAAGGCAACTACCAGCCAGAACGCTTCGGCATCCTCTGCGCCTGCTTCATTTGCGGTATCTGAGGCCCCGTCCGGCGGAACCTGCGACTACCGTGATCCGGCTGCCCCGGACGTGCCCGCATGGCAGCGCAAGGCCTACACTGCCGGCGAGCGAGTCAGCTACCAGAACGTGATCTGGCAAGCCAGTTATTCGACGGGGACTGTCGCACCGGATCGCAACGATGCGTGGGCGTTGCTCAGCGGCGTGCCGGTTCCCTATAACGCTGCGCGTGCGTACGAGGGCGGCACGCAGGTGAGTTATCAGGGCGTCATTTATCGCGCCGGCTGGTGGATCAAGGGAACCGCTCCTCCTGCCAGCCCATGGACGGAAACGGGGCGGTGTCAATGACCCGCTGCATTGACCTGCCGACCTGGCTGGATTGAGGTGAAACCCGAGAAGCGAAAGCTGGGGAACATCGATCATGACGCGGCAATTACAATGTATTTGCCGCGTCGTGGCTTGTCTGCCCCAAGCCGATAACCGGTGCTACGGAGGGGCTGACAGAAGGATCGGCAGAGCGACCCGGGACGCTCTGCAGCCGGCGCCTTGGGGGTGACTTACGGTGTCCTTCAGCTACAATCAGGCTTGCCGATTGCGTTCGCCGATCAGGCCCGCGGCCAGTTCAGATTCATGAGGCTGTCGCTGTAGTCGTCGGTACCATCTTCCGATCCGACGATCCCGAAGTACACGTTCTTGAAGAGGTCGACTTTGCGCGAGCCGAGCCGCGATGTCTTGCCGGTCACCCTCACGATCACGCGCACGCGTCCGTTACCGTAGTTGAGTACGCTCGTGTTCAGGTTCTCGTCCTGCTCGCCCACGCCCTTGAATGTGGTGACCGGCTTCGGGTTGTTGTCGACGTAGATGTCGATTGTCTGTTCATTTGCCGCGTTGACAAATGCCGTGACGCTGAACTTGCGTGTCGGGCGGCAGGTTAAACGTGCCGTCGCACACGCCATCGCTCCCGATCGTGCTGGCTCCACTGCCAGTGCTATCGCCGGCGACGTGCCGGATTGTGACGACGTTCGCGCGGCCGCCTCACCGATCGCGGCGATGCTTTCGTGCAAATCGATATGCATCGCGCTGCCGCGTATGCTCTTCCACTGGCCGATCACTAACGTGACGCCGCTGCGTCGGCTCGGCGTCTAGTAATGTCGCATAACGGGTTGATCACGAATTGCATCGCGAGCCCGGCACGAACTATGCTAGTTGTGATTGTGTTCGACAGAATGTCGTCACCGGAGCGGCACAGCAGATCGGCCTGATGACGATAGGGTGGTGTCCCGTACGGGTACCCGCCCTTGGTTTTCCATGCGAGCGCTGATTCGACCAACTTCCAGTCTGAATTCGACGGGCGTGTGACTATCTCTCATGCGCAAGCGCTCGGCTAGAGAAGTTCGTGCTGTACAACGTCGCGCGGCAGATTTGTTGAAGGACAATGCAGCTCCGGAACCTGGCTCAACTATTCAGTTCGCTCGAGGTCCGAGTTGGTTTCCTCGCCGGCCCTCCTTGCCGATCGTATTTGGTCCCGATACAGCCTGCGCCAACGTGATAGTTGGCTTGGATTGACGTTGTACCGGGCCGCCACCCCATGTAACGATTCCAGGGGATTGAAGCTTTCGCGCACGATCTCCCACTTTCTTTCCGTCGTCCAACGTCTACGACGTTTTGCCGGATCATTCAGCCGTTCGGTCGAATCTTGCGTAGCAGCAGTTGCAGGCACGGTCGTTTCCAAAATTGATGGCTCCAGTTCAATACCGCGCCTGGCAAATCGCACAGACACTCTGGTCGCGCGCGGAATCAGTCCGCACGCATGGCACAGGCAGGTACGCATCTATCAGAAAAGCGCATGAGACTAGTTTGAGCGCCATCAATTGTGACATTGTCAGGACGAACCGGGGTTCATCCGGATGTTACGAAGCGTTGCGTGTGATTTGACTAGGCCAAAGTCAGGAATCCAGCTTGAAATACCCTCGAGCCTTTCATTTAATTTGTATGATTTTATATGGTTGAAAAATCTACTTATCTATTTGGGAGGATTTTGGCGTGATTATTAACCATATTGAGGCATGGCGGGAAATGGTGCGTGTATTTCGAGGGGCGATTCAAGCTGTGGTTCTATGGATTGAGAAAGAAAAAATCCACGTAAGATATGTGCTGCGATTTTTTTCGTCCTTTCATTTATTTTTTAATTGAAACTAGCGATCGTGCTTCCGTGTTCCGACGCGTCGGCCGTGCCTCGGTCAGCGCCAACCTGTTAAGGTTGGTTCGGGCCTTCAGTGTCTTCAGGCGGTTGGGCCCGACGTCTTGACCATAGCGTGACCGATGCCACGGACACCCTTTTGAAACAGACCACGTCTGTCGTTTGAGGCCGTCGTTGGAGATCCGGATTTGACCATCGGCTGGAATTTCGTGAGCGCTTGGCGCAGGCGCACTGTATGAAAGTAATGTTTGTCAGGCTGACGCTGACGCTCAATTGAGGCGGCGTTACCGATGCGGCCAGTGGGTAATCGGGATGGCTCACACGTCGAGATGATTTAAGCAGGAATTTGGTATATGGTCGTCTTTTAATAAGATGGCAATGATTGAATTCGAGAATATTTTAGTGTTTTAAGCGGGGTTCTGGATTAAGGTATTATCATTATGATGATTCGCATGATGTGAATCGTTTTCGATCACGCCCTTGTGAATTTCCATTTAAGGCCGGCGTTCGCCGGACAGTGCCAGCCATATTCGCTCATCTCACGCCATTCGTCCCTTCGATCGGACGTGTGTACGGCCAACAGAAGTTTCGTGATGTGCTGATAGACGATCGGGAGTCACGGTGTCCCACCAGACGCCAGGCGACGAGCCATGATACATGGCAGCGTGTCAATGATCGCCGAGGCTGCGGCTCTGAATGGCAAGATCGGAGATCCCGTGCGTTGATCTCAAGCTGGGCGGGCTAATCGGTCGCGCATGCCGATCCGGCAAGGAGATAACGATCGGCTAACGAGGTCGCTTATGGCGCAGGTCCTCGACGACGCGCGTTGGCACGAGTTTGTAAAACGCCGGATCGAAGTCCGGACCATGGAAAGCAGATGTTGGTTCAAAATTCGTGGTGAGAACCGTGATCGGTGAGACAGTGCTTTGACGGTGGGTCACTCACAATGTTCAGAGGGGCTCCGCATCCCGTACGTCGCAAATGTATCCGGTCCAGTGATTGCGGGCAATTTCAAGAACGGCTTGGAGTTGGTGCGACCTCAAACTGAGAGCGATCTTTGCCTTCGATCCACGCCGGCGGGCGACCGCGCCCGCTCCACGTCGCGCCCGTGCTCGGGTCCCGGTAGCGGACGACCTTCCGCCGTTTTGCCGAACGGGGAAAAGCTTCGCGAGGTTTAATCGCGAATTCCGCGATTATGGCCCGCACTTTTTCGATCGCCCCGCGTCGTTCTTGCGCCTTCGCGGCGTCGATCTGTTCGGTGAGAGCGGAGTGTTCCGCGAGTAAGGCTCGATATGACTTCATTGTCTCGGCTCCGTTATGTGAAAAGCGAGCGGCGCTTGCTGACCAACTCCCGGTTACTGGTCCCGCTAAAGAGTCAAGTTACGATGGCTCGCAGTCCGGTTATTCGACTTCTTGGAGGCCAGCTCAAAGTGGAGTTCGGGCTGCCTGAGGATGTTCGAGCAGGTAAGCAAGCAACTGAGTTTCAGGAACGTTTCGTGAATATGAGCACGTTGCTCGAAATGCGTGCGTGCGATCGACCACTCAACGATAGTTGCCGAGCCCGTCGTCGCTACGCGATCACTGGCTCGATGCCACGATTGCGTAGGTCTCACCGATGCCGTTCGAAGTCGCTGCCGTGATCGGCTTGGACGAGGGCAGGTCGTTGAGTCGAGTGGCCACGTCGGCCACGAGCGAGGGTTAAAGGTGGATACCAGGCGTGACAGCGTGTATGTTCGAACTTTCCTTTCCTGCGGCGGTGCACGATTGCTCTCAATCGCGCACCGACCGGGATGCGACAGCCGCGGTGACTTCATCCTCCTCCTGCGCGGCGCGGCGACCGCGCGGGCTCCTTCAGCAAGCAGCACGACCAGCTAGATCGTTTGTGGAACCGTGACGTTGTAGGTACACGTGGTGTTGTACGCGTGCACGATAGCGTCGATATGCGCCTGCGGATATCGCATGGCCACCGCGGCGCTGACTACGGCCTGTGCCGCTGCGCGTTGATTGCTGAAGGCGTGGGTCATGGCTATTCCCTTCAGGACTGCACGATCCATCGCTACACCGCCAATCGCGTCGCGCGCGACCAGATTGCACGACGCCCAGTACTGTCCCGCGTCATGAATCGACGCCCACCGTACATCCGTCGGGTACGTCCGGCCAAGGTGCCAGTTTGTCACGCGTCCACGCCAGTATTCGTTATGCCCATCCCAGTTCATCACCCAATGATATTGAGCGTCACCCGGCTGCCATTGGTTCATGTCACGACTGTAGCCAGCCGCGAGATAATCACCCAGTCCTTCCGACAAGCCCTCCACATTCGACAAGTGGCCGTGAGTCAACCAATCGTGTAGTCCATGCCCCAGTTCATGGATGATCACGTCCGCATCCTCCGCGTCGTCGACACCGCCCTGACCAAACGCAATACGGCCATTGCCGGGAATATAGTGCGAATTATCCGCGCCGCTCAGGCCGTGCGGATCAAATTGGACGCCACCTGCATACTGATACGGCGTCGCCCGAACGCCGAGTTTCCGAGTGACGTAATCCAGGTAGTTGGTCAAATGGTAATAGGCGTTGACTGCTTCGAATGACGGATGGGTGCGGTTGAAATACAGCATTGGCGTGCGCCCGTCCGGGCATGCGGAATCGTGCGGTGCTTCGAAATCGGTGCAGACCGCGTATGGACCCGCCAGTCGGTATTGGCCGTTGTCCGTCGTCACCGGAAAAACGGCCGGCACTTGCGCTTGCGCGAGTCGAGCCGAATCGCGGTCGCTATTATCGGTCAGCCCTTCTGCGCCGTAGGTGCTGCGACTCGGCGATAGCGGGTCCGGGTGGAACACGAGGCCGCGTGCACGAGTGTTGAGCGTGCGATCCTCGGCGCGTAGTACCTCGCCATGGTCCCCGTCAATCAACAATGCCCATTCGCGAGCAAGCGCATGATCATGCGCCACTACCTTCATCTCCCAGGCGCCACGAGTTCCGCGATTGTCCACAAACGCAACCTGACGTACGGCTATCGCTTCCAGCAACGTCGCCCCCAGATAGGCGCGCGCACGGTCCAGCGCTTGCTCGCGATCTACTAGCCAACGCTTGGTCGCTACAGGACCGACATGCGGCAAGATCCGGCTTGCCAAATAAAGTACGCGCCCATCGGCGGCAACGGTCACGGCGATATCACTGCCGTGCACCGGTATGCCGTCGATCACCTGCTCAAAGCGGACAACCGAGAATTCTGTTTCGTCGCGTTGTGCGACCTTCATCAACTGCGTAATCTGCGCGCGACTAAGGGTGAGTTGTGTCGCGCGAGCTGATATGAAGGCTCGGGCAGTGGCGGCCGGCTCGCCAGGGAGTCCCACAAAATCGTTCGACGTCGACATGACCGTCACGCCATCCGTCCGATCCTGCCTATCGGCCTTGTCGATCTGCGCCATGGGCGCTTCAGATCGGGTGAGACTCGCCTTGCCGGATGAGTCAACAGGATTCGCCATCTTGGGGAAGGCGATGAGTGGGGTTGCCGTGAGCGCAAGTGCCAACATCCCACGCCATGCTCGAGTGCGAGAAATAGTCATGATTTGGTCTCCTGAATGCACAGACTGATTTTGATATCTGAAAAATAGAAAGAGAAATGTAATGTTGTTTTGGCGAGGAATCAATGATTTTTCGTCAGGCTAGTTGATTTTTTGGTTTCTGGATGTAGTTGATCCGGTCGACGTTGTTTCGAGTCATGTTAAGAAAGCTAGAGTTGGTCGGATGAGTGTCTTCCCTTGCGCCAGATTTTCGATACTTCAACGAACAGTATGGTAGCGAGCTTTGTCGTCGCGCTTACCTGACATGGCTCTAATTCCGTCGTTTTTTCGAGAAAGTTCGGGAAACCGACTATTTGTTCGCGTTAGATATGGTTTTTCAAAAACGATGTATGAAAAAATGTGAAATCGGAGGCATAATTTATAAATTTTCAATAAAACCACTGAAATTTATATGCTAATAATGCAATTTTAATCTGTGTATCCGTCGTTTCATGCCAAGTCTGGCAGATCTGAGGTATGCGGTCTTTTAACGACACCCATCAGAGGTTGGGAGTGGCTGGTATGCTCCATGGCATGAGGGCCACGTAGTCGTCGGCGATTGCAGCGAGAGGCAGCTTCGCGAACAGCCAGGCCAGATAGCGATACGGCTCGACGCCATTCGCCTTGCGCGTCTCGACGAGAGAGTGTAGGTTGGCGCTGACCTGCGCGCCAGCAACCGTATCGGAGAACAACCGGCCCCGGCGGCCGACGACAAACGGTCTGATCGCGTTTTCACACAGGTTGTTCGAGAGCGGCCAGTTGCCGTTCTCGACGTAGCGGACCAGTTTTGGCCACTGCCCGCTCATGTATTGCAGCGCCTTGCCAAGTAGACTCGACGGCACAACGCTTGGCAGATGCTCGACCAGCAGGTGTTCGACGGTGGTGAGCACGTGGGCGCTGTATCGGGTGCGCAATCGCTGCCGGCGATCTGGCTCCACTTCGCGCTTCGTGCCTCGTTGTAGAGCTCGTACCCGTCCGTCGTCGGCGCGGTGCCCAGTTATAGGCCGGGTTAAAGCTTCTGCACATGTTGGGTAGCGCGCCCTGGCGAGTACGAGAACATCCGCACAGGCGGCCCTGAGCCCTTGACCTGCGCCCATAGGTAACTCTTCGCCTGCGGCCTTCGTCCCGGTTCTTTCAGTACCTGGAATGTTGTCTCGTCGCCGTAGATCAAGTCCGATTCGAGCAGCGCGTCGCGCATCAGGTTAATCACAGGCTGCGTGGCCAGTCCCACCCGCACCATGCGGGCGACCAGCGTGTTCGACGAGATGTCGCTGCCGAAGCGACTCATGGATTTGCTGGCAGCGCGCACCGCATTGCTCGCAGTACATGATCTTGCTGACCGGCTTCAGAAATAGCGATAGCGTGCAGCCTTCTCCTTCCGGCCATTCCACCCGCTCCAACCGATAACCGCTCCAGCAGCCCAGTGCCTGAAGTGCCTTGCGATCGAGCAATTCCTACTCCTGACATCCTTAAACTCAGGCGTCAGGTTACGCAATCGCACTCAAACACGGCAGCGGCCTTGGCAAATATCGCTGGGTCGTTGAACGCACGCATGCCTGGCTGCATCACTTCCGCCGCCTCCGTATTCGTTTCGAGCGCCGCGCTGACATTCACGGCGCGTTCCTCAAACTCGGTTGTTGCCTGATCTGCTGGAATACCCTCCGGCGCGCCGAGCAGCCTTTTTGAAACCGTCTCTAAGTAGGATCGCCGCGTTTCAAAACGCGATCACGCGGCAATGGTCGTGACAATGACGACAATCTGACAGACAGTACGAAAGGTATGCATCGGCAATCAAACCGGATGGAACAGGTGATCGCGCGAATTATTGATTTCGCTGTCATATCCGTGATCGTGCCTCGACAAATGCAGTACCGACGGTGAGGTTCACGGTCGGCAGCAACCCTTTACGATCAGGAGAATCCGAATGAGCAAGGTTATCGTGACCGCTGTTGCAATTGTTGCAGGCCTGCTGTCAGTCTCGGCATCGGCCGTTGAGTCGGGGGCAGTGACACGCGCACAGGTCAAGGCCGAACTCGAGGCGTTACAGGCAGTTGGTTACCAATTGACGGGGGAGGATCCGACTTATCCAGCCAAACTGCAAGCGGCACTCATGAAAATCCGGGCGAGTGCAGTGACCTCGGAAACCGAAAGTGGTTATGGTGTGCCCGGTCTCGAATACTACTTCTATTGGCATCGCAGCGCCGATCAGGACCAGGGCAGCCGGTGGCTGCGCGAGCAGCTGATGGCGCTGATGGGCGGGATGGGCCAGCCGCGGTGACGCAGGTGCGGCGTCCGGCCATCGCTTTGCTCGCGTAACGACTCCTTTGTGGTGCGTCGCGCACCGCCCCCATACAACACCCCCTACATCACCGCGCGCTGCCCCTCTCTCGGCCCGTGCCCCGTCCAGCGCTTGAACGCGCGCCGGAAGTTGTGCGCGTCGCTGAACCCGACTTCGTGCGCGACGTCCTCGATCGACAGCCGCGGATTGCTCAGCAGCGTGAACGCGCGCTTCCTGCGGATCGTGTCGATCACCGTCTGGTATGACACGCCCTGGTCGGCCAGCCGCCGCCGCAGCGTGCGCTCGCTCATGCACAGTTGCGCGGCAATCGCGGCGAGCGTAGGCGTGTGCCGCAGGTCGCGCCGCATGATCCGTTCGATTGATTCGAGGAAGTCGGTGCCTTCGGGTTCGGGCGGCAGCGCGCCTTGCAGGAATTCGAGCACCTGGCGATGCGCGAGCGGATCGTGCGTCGCGATCGCTCGGCTGCCGAGCGATGCGTCGCACGACAGCAGGTTCTGCTCCTGCTCGAAGCGCACCGGGCACGGGAACACGCGTGCGTACTGCTCCGCATACGCAGGCGGAGGGTAGCTGAGATTGATGACCTTCGGCTGGAACGCGGGGCCGACGAGCGAGCGCCCGATCTGCATGAAGCTGCCGAACGCTTCCTCGACGAGAAACGCCTCGATGTCCGGTTCGAGGAACACGTTGGTCGCGCGGATCGACAGCGTGCGCGCGTCCGACACCAGGTCGAAGCGCATCAGCGGCCCCGTGTGGCGCTGCAGCTCGAGGCCGACGGTGATCGCGTCCTTCAGCGTGGCGCTCGTCAGCATCGCGTAGCCGACCAGCCCGATCGATGCGATCGTCTCGCTCGTCCCGAGTTCGAGGCCGAGTGCACGCTGTGGCGCCATCTCGAGGGCGCGCCGGATCAGCGTGCTCGCCTGGCGCAACGAAATCCGGCACGACGGATTCGACAGGTCCGCGACGTCGAAGCCGAGCCCGAGGCACAGCCGCACAGGATCGATGCCCAGTTCCTTGCTTGTCTCCGCGAGGCACCGCAGTAAATGCACCGGCAGATTCGCCGTCGTATAACGGGCGGTATCGTCCATGGATGCTCCCTCTTTTTTCCACGGATTGTACTCGTCCCGCCCGGCCGGGGTGCCGCCCCGGCCGTTATTGGCCACATGCCATGCGCCCCCGCTTCGGATTCAGAAGTAGTGCCGCAAGCCGACCGTCGCGCCGAGCTGCGTGGTGCTCGTGCTCGGTGCCTGCCCGTTGATGCCGACGAGCTGCGCGCCGATCAGCCCGCCGCGATAGATCGCGTAGTCGACTTCCGCGTAGAGCATGCTGCGCTTCGACAGGTTGTAGCCGGCGATCACCTGGAACTGGCGCGCGCGGCCGTCGAAGTCCGATGTATAGCCGGACTGCGTGGTCCACCATGCGTTGACGGCCGCCGTGAACGTCTGCGTGAAGCGGTACGTCAGCCCCGCGAGCGCCATCTTGCGGCGGCGGAACCCGCCGGGCACCGTCGGATCGACCACCTGCGCGGGCGAGATGATGCCGAGCGCCGCGAGATCGGTGGGGCTGAATGGGCCGTTCTCGAACGACGTGAAGTCGTTGTCGCGCGCGTTCTCGATATAGCCGGCGTTGAAGGTCGCGTTGCCGAGCGTCAACGAGCCGCCGCCGCCGTAGACGTCGAACGTGCCGTGCGTGACGTCGTCCCAGCTTCGCATGAACGACGCACCGACCGTGAACGGCCCCTTGTCCGGCGCGTACGCGATGGCCGCGCCGAGCTGGCTGCCGAGCACGCCGCCGCCCGCGTGCCCGCCCGGCGAGTATTGCGCGAGCAGGTACAGGCTGCCGAGTTGCGCACCGTACTGGATCATGTTGCTGGTGCGCGCGGCCGCGAGCATCGTCTGCTCGGGCTTGAACAGGTTGAAGTACGGGTCCTGCGGGCCGGCCCACAGGTTCGATCCGTAGGTCAGCGACACCATCTCGAACGGCACGTTGTACTGACGGCCGAGCGTGAGCTGGCCGAGCGACGTCGACGTCAGCCCCACATACGCGACCTGTAAGAAGTTCGGGGAGCCGGCCGGCACGATGCTGCCGCTGTTTGGGCCGAAGTGGCTCTCGACGTTGAACTGCGCGGACAGCCCGCCGCCGAGATCCTCATTGCCTTTGAGGCCCCAGTAGCTTTCGGTCAGGCCGCCGCCGTCGGCCATCGAGATCTTGCGGCCCGTCGACGCCGGCGTGCCGTCGGCGCCGTAGGACACACCGTGCGTTTCGTAGCGGATGCCCGCGTCGATCATGCCGTAGAGCGTCACGTTGCTTTGCGCGCGCGCGCCGGCACTGGCCAGGACCATCATCGCGCAGCACGCCGCGCGAATGCTATCGGGACGATTCATTCTGAACTCCGCATTTCTGCATGGAACAGGGGACGAGCGACATCGCAGCGCCGGAAACGACTGTAGAAAGCTAAATTTGCGCGGGCCAAGGCCGCGGCGGCCAATCTCGTGGTGCGTCGCGGCCACCGCATGACGCAGTGCGGTCAGGGCGCCGCGCGGGCCACGGCGCCGGGCGCCACGCGGCGCAGTGCGAGCTGCACGAATGGAGCGGCGGCCAGCACGGCCACGCACAGCACGTGCGCGACGCGCGTGCCGCCGAAGCGGTCGAGCAGGGCGCCGGACAGCGCGGTGCCGATGCCGGCCGCGAAGAACGTGACGACGAGCGTGCGCGCGACCAGCGAGCCGTCCGGGTCGACGTCGGACAGCATGCCGGTGAGGAACGGCACGATCACGAAGAACGCGCTGTTGAGCACGAACTGACTCAGGAAGTACGCGCTGCCGCTGCGCGCGCCGAAGAACCATTCGATCGACGCGATCATCGCGAGCTGCGCGGCCCAGATCAGCGCGAGGCGATGCTTGTGGCTGGCCGGATGCGACGGAATCGCCGCGCCGACGAAGCCGAGCAGCGACGACACCGACAGCAGCACGCCGATCGTCGTCGGCGACAGCCCGGCACGCGTGCCGACGAAGCCGGCGATCGCCCACTGCGATGCTTGCACGCCGTAGACGAGCGCAGTCACGACCCAGATCGCGACGACCGGCCGCCACGGCAGCGCATGGCCGCGCGCGCCAGCATGGCGACGACGGCAGCCAGCAGCGCGAACACCCAGCGCCCGAGCCATGCTGCCGGCAATGCGGAGATCAGCACGAGGATGCCGCCGTTGATGCCGCCCGCGAGCAGGTTGATTTGCCCCCACAGGCGGTCGGTCGACGCGCGCTGCGACATGCCGGATGCGACGACGACGAACAGCATGCCTTCGAACAGCCCGGTCATCCCGCGCGCGGCGGTCGCCGACCCGATGCCGGGCGCGACCGCGCTGAGCGCCTGGCCGGCGATCGTACCGGCCACGCCGGCCAGCGTGAACGGCCGCGCGGCGCGTGCGATCCGGTGCGACAGCAGTGCGCAACTGATCGCGATGCCGAGGATCTCGGCGCTGACGAGCGCGGTCGCGGTGCCTTCGTCGAGCCGGAAGCGCGTCATCACGGCCGCGACGAGGAACGGCGACAGGATCAGCCCGTTGGTGGCCGCCGCGAACGCGAGCGCAAGGCGGACGACGGCGCCGGCCGACGGATCGGGGCGCGACTGCGCGGCCGTGCGCAAGGTGGCGGTGGTCATGAGGCCTCCTGGTTGGATCGCGGCCGATCTTGCTCGATGCGCGCCGTTTCGTGCATCGGGTGAGTTCCTCGGCGTGCCGATGAAGCAGGCGCGGATGCGGTTGCGCTTTTCGGCAGGCCGAACAGCGTGCGCAGATATGGCGTCAGGAAGCGGCCATGCGGGTCCATCCGTTCGCGCAGTGCAAGGAAATCGTCCCAGTGCGGATAGCACGCCGCGAGCTCGGCCGCGTGCAGTGCATGCACCTTGCCCCAGTGCGGCCGCCCGCCGTGATTGCGGCAAATCGCCTGCACGCCCCAGAAGTACGCGTCGAACGGCATCCCGCGAAACTGGTGCACTGAGATGCGCACGCTGTCGCGCCCGTAGTCGGGGCTCAGCCAGATGTCGTCGCCGCGCACCCAGCGGTATTCGATCGGGAACATCAGCGGGAAGCTGCGGCGCGCGATGAATGCGCGGATTTCGCGCAACGCGTCGGCGCCGCATTCGGCCGGCACCGACCATTCCATTTCGTTGAAGCGTACGCGGCGCACCGTCGACAACATTACATAGCTCGCGTCGACATGCCGGCCCGCCGACACGGTCGACGCGCACAGCCGGCTCAGCGCCGGGCACAGCGACGGCACGCGCCGGCCGAGCCCGCACAGCGCGCCGAACACCGTGTTCTCGAGGAACGACTCGGATGCGCGGCTCGCCCAGTGCACGGCGTCGGTCGGCTTGTCGGTGATGTCCCACGCCTTGGTCAGCACGGTGTCCGTATGCGGGAACCAGTAGAACTCGAACGAGCGGTGCCGTGCGATCAGTGCCTCCGCTTGTGCGAGGCAGTCGTCGAGCTGCATGCCGCCACGTTCGAGACGCAGCCGGAACGCGGGCACGAGGCGCAGGCCGATCTCGATCAGCACGCCGAGCGCACCGAGCCCGATCCGGCCGCCAGCGAACAGATCGGGATGCGTATCGGCCGTCGCGCGGATCTCGCTGCCGTCCGCACACATGAACGTCAGGCTGTCGATCTGCGTCGACAGGTTGCCGAGCGTGATGCCGGTGCCGTGCGTGCCGGTGCTGGTCGCGCCGGCGATCGACTGCGCGTTGATGTCGCCGAGGTTCTCCATCGCGAGGCCGTGCGCGGCGAGCGCGGGGCCCAGTGCCCACAGCCGCGTGCCGGCATGCACGCGCGCGACGCGTCGGTCGCGGTCGACGTCGATCACACCCTGCATCGCGTCGAGCGACAGAATCACGTCGTCGGTTTGTACGAGCGGCGAAAACGAGTGACCGGCGCCGGCCGCGCGCACGGTCGCGCCGGCGGCGGCCGCATCGCGCAGCACGGCCGCGAGCCCGGTGCGCGACGCAGGCGTCGACACGGTTGCATCAGGACTGCAGACATATCCCGACCAGTTGCGCCACATGGCGTTGTCTCCGTGGTTGTCGTTTGAAAGGTTTGGATGGTTTGAACGCCGGGCCGCGCAGCCCGCTAGAAAAAGCTCTTGCCTTCGCCGCGATAGGTGGGCGCCTCGCCGATCACGCGGCCGCCGCGGATCAGCAGCAGCGTGTTGAAGCGCTCGCACAGTTCGCCGGCTTTCGCGTGACGGAACAGGATCGGCTCGCCGATCGCCGGCGCGACGCCGCGCGGCACACGCACGGGTGTCTGCACCTCGCCCGCGCCTTCGTTGCCGATCAGCGTGCAGCCGGCCGGCAGCCACGGCCGCGGCAGGCGGCTCTTGCCGGCCGGGCCGGACGCGATATAGCCGCCGCCCGAGCAGGTCACGATGCCCGTCCGCGGAATCCGCACGACCGGCAGTGCGAAGCCGGCGGCCGGTTGCGCGTGAAATGCCGCGTAGTGATCGAACAGTGCCGGTGCGTAAAGGCCGGAGCCCGCCGCGAGTTCGGTGACGGACGCGTCGCCGAGCGTGCTCTCGAAGCTGCCGGTGCCGCCGCCGTTCACGAAGCGCAGCGCGTGGCCGGCCGCGACGAGTGCCTGTACGGCTGCGTGGCGGCGCGCATTGATCTCGCGCGCCGAGCGGCGCTTCAGATGACGCACCAGCGCGTTGCGTGCGCTGCCGCCCGGTTCGGTGTCGGCGACGCCGGCGATCTGTCCTTCGTAGCCCATCAACCCGTCGAGCCGGACGTGCTGCCGCTCGCCGATGCGGTTCGCGAGCGCGAGCGCGCCGGCCGCGTCGCGCACCGGCGAACGGTACATGCCGAAGTACAGGCCCGGATACGCGGACGACATGTCGAGATCGATCGCGACCGGGATCGTCACGCGTTCCTCGTGTGCGATGCGGTCGATCGCATCGACCTGCGCATCGTCGTCGACCATCAGCGCAATCGAGCGGCCTTGCCGGAGTTGCGCGGCCACCGCGCGCAGGTCGTCGGGCTCGACGGTCGGATACGCGACGACGACGTCGTCGAAGCCGCCCGCCGCGAGCCACGCGGCTTCCGCAGCCGAATAGCACAGCAGTCCCTGCATGAAAGGGCCGGCGGCCAGCACCGCGCCGATCAGCTCGCGCGAACGCACCGACTTCGTCGCGAGCCGGATCGGCAGGCCGCGCGCGCGGCGCTTCAGGTCGGCGAGATTGGCGTCGACGCAATCGAGATCGACGAATGCGGCGGGAAGCCGGCGGCCCGCGAGTGCGTCGCGGTAGTACGGATAGTCGTGGACGGCGGCGGGCGCGCGATGGGGGAGGTCTGCACGGCTCATGGAACGGGCTCGGCTGGTCGGGTGTGCGTCGCGCCGACCGTTCGGCGCGGGTCGGAAATCAGCATAGGGCTGGCCAAAATGCCGACCAAGCGCTCAGCGGGTCGTTCGACGGGTCCGATCCGGCCATCCGTATTGGCCACGCGGATGACGTGCCGCCGTGCGCCATGCGGCTGGACCGCGGTTTGCTTGGTGTCGCAGCGCGCGTGGCGTGTGTCGGCCCGAAGCGCCGCCGGACGGGCGTGGCGCGCGAGGTCGTGCGTTCCCGCAGTCGGCAATGAAATGCGTTTCAAACGTTTTGCGGGGCAGCGCCGATGCGCGCAGGTTTAGTGCCTGCGTTCTAGAGCCGCTTTTGACTGCGTGCCGGATTCGACCTAGAACCTACTCGCGGATGCACCGGCGAAGAACGGCATGACGTGACGAGGAGGCGACGTGAAGAAGAACAGGGCACTCTGGCGGCGCACGGGCGCGATCGCGGCGATCGGCGTGGCCGTCGCGATCTGGCGATACGAAGCGGCGACACCGGCCGAGGCCGCGTCATCCGGCACGCAGGGTGCGATGGCGAGCACGCAGTCCGTCGCGGCCGATGCGTTCGGCACCGGCGCCGCGACGCCCGGCCCCGAGGAGCGGCGGCTCGACGTCGACGCGTTGCGCCGCAGCCTCGCGGGGCGGCCCGATGCGGACGCCGAAGTGCAGCGCATCGTCGCGTTCGTGCGCTTCCGCGACGAAGTCGCCACGTACGGCGATCGTCGCAACAGCCTGCCGCAGGGCGAGCGCACCGCGCTCGCGCGCCGGATTCTCGACGAGCTGCCTGACCACGTCGCGCGCAACGAGATCGTGCCCGTGCAGGCCGAAGCGCTCAGCGCGGCGCTGCTGACCGATACCGAAGCCGATCCCGCGACGCGCAGTGCGGCGATCCGTTCGATGCGCGCGCAATGGGATGCGTACGCGCAGCAGACGGTTGGCCCATCGCCGGCGCAGGATCCGCGCTATCTCGCGTACGAACAGCAGAGCCGCGACGTGATCCGGCAGGTTCAGGCGAGCATTCCCGATCCCGACCAGCAACAGACCGTCATCGCGCAGCGCCTGCAGGCATTGCGCGTCCAGTTGTTCGACGGCGCTTCACCGACCAGCGCGCACTGAGCGCCGAATCCGCGACGCCGGGCCGATGCCCGGCGGCCGCGTCATGTCCATCGACAAGGAGGGGAAATGTCACTAGCACGATGCCTGCCGCGCGTCGCCGTTGCCACGCTGCTGGGTGGCGCGGTACTGAACGGCCACGCAGCCGATACGACGATGCCGGACCCGTCGATTCCATATTATTCGTGGTACGAAGTGACTTTGCCGGAGAGTACCGGCGCGTCGTGCGGCAACGGCACGCCGATGCGCTTCTACGTCAATCGCGCGCAGTCGGACAACCTGCTGTACATGATGGAGCCGGGCGGCGCGTGCTGGAACTACGGCACCTGCACGCAGACATCGACCGGCGCCGAAGCCGGCCTCGGCGGCTTCAATCCGGACGGCATCCCGCACAACTACATGAACGGCACCGCGAACGAGAGCCTGCTCTCGTCGTTCCTGTCGCCGCTGCTGGCGCGCATGGATCTCGCGCACATCCTGGTCGGCGAACCGAAGGTCGAGACGCAGCAGTGGACACAGGTTTTCGTTCCCTATTGCACCGGAGATATCCATATGGGCAGCGCGGTGCGCAACTACACGTCGCCGACGGGAGACTGGCGCATCCAGCACTACAGCGGGCTGAAGAACATCCAGGCCGTCGCACAATGGTTGACGTCGCACGGCTTCGGCAAGCCGAACCGGCTGCTCGTGTACGGGATGAGCGCCGGCGGCTACGGCACGCTCGCGAACTACGCGACGCTTCGCAACACGCTGCAGCCCCAGGCACACAGCTCGCTGCTCGACGATGCCGGCACGGTGTTCAATACGCCGTTCGATGCGGATGCGGCCGCGCATCCGTCGGTCGGCCTGTACGACAAGGTGCGCACCGAGTGGGGGATGACGGGCCCCGACGGGATGATCACCGTGAACAGCCGGCTGACCAGCCGCTTCGATCCCGGCAACATGGGGAGCGCGTACGCGGCGCTGTCGGCGACCTTTCCGCACGACCGCTTCGGCTTCTCGAGCTACCAGCGCGACAAGATCATCGCCGCGTATCACTATCGTGCGTTCGTGCCGGCCGTGATGGCGGTGCCCGACGACGCGACGAAGGATTCGCTGTCGCTCGCGATGTTCGCGAACGAGCTCGACGGGCTGAAACAGACGCTGAACCCGCTGCCGAACTTCGGCTACTTCATGCCGTGGGCGCGTAATGACTTTATCGACAATCACCAGGTGACGGCGGTCAGCTTCACCGGGTCGGGCATTCACGAGAACGGCACCGACGCGGATATCGGCACGTTCGTCGACGACCTGCTGAACCAGCAGGACCCGGCCGATACGCCGGTGATGAAGGCGTTCCGCACGCAGCAGTGGTCGGATTTCACGTTCTCGACGTTTCTCGCGTGGATCGACAGCGTGTTCAACCTGACCGGCGAAGCGGGGCCGATCTCGGGGCACCGGGCGTAAAGCAGTTCGCGTGAACGGGTGACGGCGGCGCGGCGTGCCGCCGTTCCTGCAGGACGGATGCGCGCCTAGAAAGAATCGTCGTCGAAGCGGGACGAAGCGGGCCGGCGCTTTATGTCCTTCAGCCAGTCCCGGACGTTTTCCGGGTCGTCGAACTCGTAACGGCATCCAGGACGACCGAAAACAAACCGGGACAGCTTCGTTCATGATCGATTCACTTCACAGGCTTGACGAAATCACGAATGCAGCCACTTGTTCAGCATTGCCTTAACAACGGAACGGGACACTAGATAGTGTTCGACCGCCGCGTGAAAATCCCTAATTTGTCCTCCGTCGCGCCGTGGAAGCTGATTGCGTCGTCCACGCCGAGCACGTGCCCGACAAAAACGCTATCGCGCTCGTCGAAGTGGATCCGGGCGACAAAGCCCTTGTATGCCATGCTGTTGGTCATGGCGCGATCCTCGTTCAGACGGCCGGCTGAAGGTCTTGCAGCACCTCGGGGTGCTGGACGGCCACGCGCAGCAGCGTCTGAGCCGCGCCGGTCGGGTTGCGGCGGCCCTGTTCCCAGTCCTGATAGGTGCGCACCGACACGCCGAGCAGGGACGCAAACGCGCTCTGCGACATGCCGACCTTGGCACGGGCGACCGACGCCTCGGTCGGCTCAACGCGCGTGACGCGCGCCGCCTCGCGCCCCCTTATTTGGCGGACCGACTTCAGAAGGTCTGCTTGAAACTGTTCAATTTCCTTATCCACGATCGATTTCCTCACGAAGTTGGTTGAGAAAGCTCGCCGGCAGATTGTCGAACTTCGCTTTCGTGTACGCGATCAGCAGCCAGATTTCGCCGTCATCGAGCATGTTGTAGTAGATGACGCGCGCGCCGCCGCGCTTACCCATCCCGGCCCGCGACCATCGCATCTTGCGTAGTCCAGACGTGCCGGGGATCACGTCGCCCGCGAGCGGGTTGTTCGCGATCCAGTTGATGAATTCTGCGCTGCGCTGTCGCGCCAAATGTCGTGTCTGCGCAGCGCAGAAAGACCGGGGTTTCGAAGATCGTGTACATGCGCCAACCATACGGCAATGCCGTATAGTTGGCGAGCGGTTTTGCTTGCGCCTCTACTGTGCGTTTATGGTCCTTCCCCAATTAGAGTGGGCGAAAAACCATGGGTAGCGAAGTATTTCTGGCATAGTAAGCGGCGTTGTTGATCGAGTTGATTGTTAATGAGTAAACGCGCGCTTTACGCTCAGATTCTGAAATTGTCTCCCCCTTGGCAGGTCATGTCAGTCGCACTCGATGAACTCAAGAAAGCAGTGATCGTGTGCGTAAGCGTGCGGGCCAATGCCCGACTGGTTTGTCCGCGATGCGACCGGCGCTGTCCGCGTTACGATATTCGTCCCCGGCAATGGCGTCATCTCGATACCAGCGAATACCACACTATCATCCGGGCCGATGTGCCCCGCGTTGAGTGCCCTGAACATGGCTGTTTGACCGTGCCAGTCACATGGGCGGAGCCGGGCAGCCGGTATAGCGGTGCGTTCGAAATGCACGTACTGGATTGGTTGCGCGAAGCGTCAATTCAAGCTGTTAGCCGCCAATTCCGGCTGAGTTGGAATGCGATCGACGGCATCATGCAACGGGCGGTAAAGCGCGGCTTGGCAAGGCGATTGCCAACGCCATCAAAGCATCTCGGTGTGGATGAGGTAAGCTTTCGCGGGAAACAGGAATACATCACGCTCGTCTCCGATGAGCATCGGATTCTGGCGGTCGAGGACGGCCGCGACGCCAATAGTTTGTCTCGTTACCTATCAAAGCTTAACAAGAATCAGATTAATCGAATTGCGACGATAACGATGGACATGAATCCCGCTTATCTGAAAGCGGCATTCGTGCACCTGCCTGACGCTAAGCAGAAAGTGGCGTTCGATCACTTCCATGTGGCTCAGAACTTAAGCGAGGCGCTCAACCAAACGCGCAAGCGAGAACGTCATCGCGTCGACTTTGGATTGCGGAAAACCATTCACCAGACACGCTACCATTGGTTGCGTCGCGCTGATCAATTGTCGAAAGACGAACGCGCACAACTTGATGCACTGTCGGCAAGTCTAATTGATACCGCAGTGGTCTGGACTTTCAAGGAACGTGCCCGCGAACTCTGGTACAAACCCTTCACGTCTCATACCGAAGTGAAGTGGCGGCGCTGGGCGAGAGCTGCCCGGGAGGCTGCGATTCCAGCACTCACACGTGTGGCCAATCAGATCGAAAATCGACTATGGGGCATCGTAAATGCTATTCGGGAGGGCGTATCGAATGCACGCGCCGAGGGGCTGAATAGTCAAATTCGAGCCATGCGTGTCAAGGCGCATGGATACAGAAATAAGGAACGATTTAAGGTGGCAGTCCTCTTTCTATTCGGTGGGTTGGACATGCGATCATTGCCATGAAAGTGTGCTCAATGAGTCGAAGGGCGGCAAAGAGAAGGGGATCTTTTCGACATGTCACGCTTTACGTCTTTTGTCGGCGACCTCATCCAATTGGAATATCGATTGAAGATAGGTTCTTTTTTTCGTGGGAGTATGTGGATAAAGCCTCTCACCCCGCCTATATGTGGATGAATTCCCAGCTATCTCGCCTCACCCGTCTGGATCTTGATCGCCCGCCCGTGTGGGCGTGGAAGAGATTTAGTAGCAGACGAGTCGAAAGAGAAGCAGTAGGTGCTCTTTGGGGAGGGAATGAAAAATATTTCACGCGCATCGCGATACGGGTTCCTCGATGCTTTGTCTTGCAATCTTCATATTCGGCTTGGTGTGAGATGCTATTCGACTCCATTTCAAATGAAATCTGCTTCGACGCGCATCCAGCAAGAGGCTTGTTATTTTCTACTGCAGCAGGGCGGCATGGGCGTTATGTGCAAGCTGTAATTCCATACCTCGCCAAAGATTGGATAACATCAATAAAAAAATATCAACTTTGATTGCTTATAATTTGATGTGGCATGTGAAATTGCCCACCAAATTTGGGGATGAGCCGCGCTTATACAGGTATTGGTGCCGAAAATGGGGGCTGTTTGGGAGTACCAGTGGGGGAATGCACGGACCTCGACGACGGGCAAGTGAAACTGTACCCTCGATTGGCTGACACCGGGGTAGGCGGCGCGGATTCACGTGCTCGTCGAATACGAGGGGCGCGCGCGCAAGCTGATGCACACGCGCCGCAAGCGTGTAGGCGAGCCGGAATGGCGCGATGCGCACAAGGTCGAGCCGTGCGGCATCAAGGCGCTGCCGGAATTCGACTCTCCAATGCACGGCGAGCTTGTCGCGCTGTATCGGCACGCGCGCGATCCAGACGTGCGCCGGGCGATCCTCGAAGTGGTGCGTGCGCGGCGCGTAATAGGCGAGATTGAGGATTCAGGGCTGTCGCGCGGTTACCGCGACCGGCACATAGCACAGCCATCACCCTATGAGGCACTGTAACTGGCGGAACGTGGATCCCGTTGCTACCAGCGCCGGTTATGCGCGAGGCGAAACGCAAGCAGGGCGGCTGCGAGACGTGCATGCACGTGGCGCGCGACTACACCGATGAACTTCGCACTTGCAGATGCTTTACTCACGTTCCGGCGCCTGTGTCGGTCGAGAAAGGTCTCCTGCACGAGCAGCGCCGTCCACCTGATTTCCGTTATTCGACGTTCAAGGCGAACGACGATGCCAGGCTCAAACTGTCGATCTACGTGCAGAATTCGTAGCAACGGCGATTGACGTTGGTCGGTCTCCTTTAGTGTCCGCGTCAGGGTTACTGCGAGTGAGTCTGTGCTTGCACTGCCGCATTCCAGGGGAGGCCGGCGGCAAACAACCGGGTGATCCACTGGATGAAGGCCTCCGTCCGCGCGGGCGTGTGCTGACGGGAAGGGCGGACGAGAAAAATCCCTTCGTCCATCTCGAATCGCCATTGTGGCAATACCTGGACGAGCCTGCCCGCTGCAAAATCACGGATCATCGACCAGTCGCCGAAACCAACGATACCGATCCCCTGGCGCGCCGCTTCGAGGAGGGCGCTTATGTCGTTTGACTGGTAGGTTCCTGCAGGCAGGATTGTCTCGCGCAGACTGCCCTTTCGCATCCGCCATTCGGGCGTCGACACCGGCCCGGTATACCGCAGCAAATTGTGGCTCGCCAACGCGCCCGGAGAGGCGGGAACACCATGGCGGTCCAGATAATCCGGCGAGGCGCCAAGGACGATCCGGTGATCGCCGAGCCGGCGTGCAACCAGCCGGCTGTCACCTAGCGTGCCGAGACGTAACGCGACATCGAAACCTTCTCCGACAAGATCGACGTAGCGTTCGGCATAGTCAACCTCGATCTGCAGGCCAGGATATTGACGCGCGAAATCCGGCAGCGCCGGCGCAAGCCATTGCCGTCCCATCGCAGCCGGAAACGCCAAGCGCAGGCGGCCCCGCAACTCGGCGCCGCCGGCCGCCGCCTCCTGTTCGGCCTCGAAAATCGCGTCGGTCGCCATTTGCAGGCGTTCGGCGAGCCGCGCGCCAGCTTCAGTCAGGCGCACGCGTCGCGTCGTCCTTTCGAGCAGGCGCACGCCGAGGCGTTGCTCCAGCATGCTGATGCGTTTGGAAATGACCGTCGAATGGCGCTGGAGCGCCGCGGCTGCTGCAACGAAGGAGCCTTCCCGGGCGATAGCGAGCAATGCGGCGAGTTCATCGGCTCGCCCCTGATCCAAATTCATGGGTTGAGGATAACCGTGCAATAGCTTCCCAGCAACTCACCATTGCTGCACGTGCTGCAGCATTGTTCTGCGCTGGCTCCGATTTTTCTCGTGCGTCAAACCCGCCATTATTCGACCGGTTCATTGCCCCCTGAAATGCCGGTCGTAGACATGGCGTACCAGGGTGTTCTGTCGTTGCTTTTTTAAACCTGAAACTGAAAGATCAAGAGGACAGGATGACCACCGTAAATGAAAGACTGGCATGGCGCTATGCCACTAAAAAGTTCGACGCAACGAGAAGGCTGCCGGATGAAACACTGGAACGTATTGTTGAGGCAGTACGGCTGGCACCCACTTCGAGCGGGCTTCAACCGTTCGAGCTGCTTGTCGTGAGCAACGCGCAAACGCGCGCGAGAATCCGCGCCGCGGCCTGGAATCAGGCGCAGATCACCGATTGTTCGCATCTGCTGGTATTTGCGGTGTGGGACGACATCACGGCTGATCGCGTGAACATGATGTTTGATCTGACCAACGAGATTCGGGGTTTCAGGAACGAAGGCTGGGAAAATTATCGTCGGCAACTGCTGGACATCGTGGCCACCAGGGGAACGGAAGCCAACTATCAGGCCGCTGCGCGGCAGGCTTACATCGCGCTGGGCATTGCGCTGATTGCCGCGGCGTTTGAAAAAGTCGACGCGACACCCATGGAGGGCTTCGACCCGGCGGCGGTCGACGAAATCCTTGATCTGAAATCGAAGAACCTGCGTAGCGTTGTCCTGCTGGCCCTCGGTTATCGCGCCGCGGACGGTGATTGGCTCGTCAATCTGAAGAAAGTCCGACGCAGCCGCGAAAACTTCGTCACTGAAATCATTTGAGCTTTCGCGTAGCGAAACACGTGCATGCGCGCGGCGCACGTCAGCACACAACAATCACCGTGTGTCCTCGCAAGCGCGTCGTCATTTGGCTTGGCGACGCGCTTTTTCTGCTGCTGCGTGACGCATGAATGTTTACGCGCCACGATAATCCCCCGTTTTACAGTTCATGCGAGACATCCCGTTTCACTAGTCATGCCCGAGATCTCCAGTGGAAGCGGGTGGGCGGGCATCTTTCGGGGTTTCAATCACGTTTTCGCGATTGGCCGAACCCCATTCGGCCATGACAGCCATGACCGGACGAAGCGTCTGACCCAAGGCGGTCAGGCGATACTCCGTTTTTGGCGGGATGACCGGGAATTCTTTGCGCGAGATCAGGCCGCAGTGCTCCAGTTCTCGCAGTTCTTTGGTCAGAATGCGATCGCTGACGGGCGGGCAAGCTCGTCGGATCTCCGAGAAGCGAAGTGGTTCATCCCGGACAAGCGCCCAGACGATTCGGGCTTTCCATTTGCCGCCCAGAACGCGCGAGGTAAATGCCACGGGGCACTTCGTTTCAAGTTTCATGGCAGGGATACTAACAAATAATTCCGTACTTGTTAAAAGTAAGTAATGGGATTCTCATGTATCCAGTTCGGGTATGACTCCCTTCAATTACACCCGGACTTGAGGAGCGTGCATGAAAGCGATCTGTATCGATGCGTCCAGCCGCACGTTGGCCGTGCTGGACATTCCCACACCTGATAGCCCGCCGCCCGGTCATGTGATCGTGGACATCGAGGCGTGCGCCATCAACCACGGCGACAAGGTGTTCTTGACGATGCCCGACGCGGCGGGCCGGATTCTCAACGGATCAAACAGCGTATGGGGAGCGTCCGCGACTGGCAAAGTGGCCGCGATCGGTGATGACGTGCCGGAGGAGTTCCTGGGGAAGCCCGTGGCGCTTTATCGGTCACTTGGCACAGGTGCCGGGACGGTTGGGTTGTGGTCCGAAAAGGCGCAGTTGCCTTACACCAGCTGCGTCATCCTGCCTGACGAGGTGCGGACACGCGACTACTGTGGCTCGCTGGTCAATGCGTTCACGGCCTGTGCCTTCCTGGAGCAAATTGTGGCCGAAGGCCATCATGGTGTGATCGCGACGGCGGGCGCCTCGGCGACCGCACTGGCTCTGGCCGCGCTGGCGAAAAAACGCCAGGTTGCGGTGATCCACCTCGTGCGTTCGCGGGCGCAATACGAGGAGCTCCGTCAACGGGGTCTTGCTCACGTCGTGGCAACCGATGACGAAGGGTTCGAGGACCAACTGGGACAACTGGCCGAAAGCCTTGCAACCACCGCGGTGTTCGACGGGCTGGGCGGCGCCTTGATCAACCGCATTGCGCCACACGTGCCCATGAATACCTCAATCAACATCTATGGAACCCTGGATGCCTCGGTGCCCGTGACAATTCCGTCGCGGCTTTTCATGAGCAAAAACCTTGTCGTGAAGCGATTCAGCAACTTCAGCAGCGCCACGGCCAAAGACCCTGCACGGCTGGCGGCAGCGATGGTCGATCTGCGCACTGTCATCGCAGACCCTTTGTTTCGAACCCAGATTGGCAAAGCCTTTCGTTTCGAGGAAATTGAAGCTGCGATGGCCTATCAGGGAACAGCTAACGCGAGGGCAGTTCTTGTACCACCCGCAGCCTCGTTGAAGCAATGAGCATCCGTGAAGTGTCGTGCAAATCCGGGCGCTGCTCTAACCGTTCGGCCAGCTGTGACGCCTTGCTCGCAACCGGCTAATTGACGTTGGCGTCGTTATGGCGACTCGTCGCTTGCTCCCATGCTTCGACGCATTCCAGGGAAAAGACCATGAAAACGACCGGCAACACCATCCTCATCACTGGCGGCGGCTCGGGCATCGGCCGCGGGCTGGCCGAAGCCTTCCACGCTCTCGGCAACCAGGTCATCATCACTGGCCGCCGGCGCGAGATGCTCGACCAGACGCTGGCAGCCAACCCGGGCATGCAGGCCGAAGTGCTGGATATTCGCGATGGCGCCGATATCCAGCGTACCGTTGCCCGGCTGGTCGCCCAGTTCCCGGCGCTCAATGCGGTGATTCACAACGCAGGAATCATGCGTACCGAGGATGTCCGCGAGCCCGGCACCGTGGACGCGGAGGAAACCATTTCCACCAACCTGCTCGGTCCTATCCGTCTGACCGCGGCCTTGCTGCCACATCTGCTGGATAAGCCCGACGCGACGATCATGACCGTGAGCTCGGGCCTGGCGTTTGTGCCGGGCGCCGTGACGCCCACTTACTGCGCCACCAAGGCCGCCATTCATTCGTACACACAGTCGCTGCGTTACCAGTTGAGCGACACCGGCGTGCAGGTGATAGAGCTGATACCGCCCTATGTGCAGACGGAACTCACGGGGCCCGCGCATGCGAGTGACCCCAATGCCATGCCGCTGAAGGACTTCATTTCCGAGGTGATGGGAATCATCCAGAACTCCCCTGCGGCCACGGAAATCTGCGTGGAGCGGGTCAAACCCCTGCGTAACGCGGTCGCGGGCGGCGATTACGACGCGTTCTTCAAGCGCTTCAACGACGCCCGCTCAGGACCCACCGTGGCGCGGTGGAAGGGTGCCGCCGGGCGCTGAGCGAAAGTGCAGAGTAAGTGGCGCTAGACATGAGGCAAATCAGCACGCCCGTTTGGGGTCAATTCCCGCTCGTTGTAGCTGTTGGCAAAGATGCGGCGAAATCAGATGTTGGGAGGATCGCGATGCACAGGGTCGCCATGACGGTCATGGCCTGTGCCAGTACCGCGGGTGCGGTCAGCACCAGATCAGTGCTCATCTGCAGTGCATGGTTGATGGGCTTCGTCATGGCTCTCCCCCGCGAGCATTTCTCAGGGAGGTGGACGGGGCGGGACCGCATCAGCGGCTAAATTGAGGAATGCCTCGTGTTTGCTCCTGAAATATCACGTGGTTTCTTTCCCGGTTTCCAGACGGGCTACGGCCAGAAGCGGGTGGGCGGATTGACCTCAGGCGGAATAGCAAGTCGGCAGGTACCACCTTTTCATGAAGGTGCGGAACTGCTCCCGTCGGATTTAATGAGAGACTGCTCATGTCGATCTTATCCGATAGAGCGGCGAACCTCCCGCCAACAACCTCCTGGACGGTTCTAGTCGAATGCTTACCGTCGTCGTTTCCGGTCTGCGGCTTCAGTAACCAGATGCTCGCCAAAATGGGTGCGCACAAAATCCACGAAGACGCGCACCTTTGACGTCATTTTCCGATTGCTGGGCCACACCAGGTGGATAGCGTTGGAGTCCGTCACATAGGCGTCCAACACGGTTTCCAGGCGTCCATCTGCGATCGCATTCTTGACAGAAAAATCCGGCACGCATGTGATCCCGCGCCCCGCCAGGGCCATATGAAGCAGCGCGTCCAGGCTGTTGCATACCATTGTCAAAGGCAGCGACGAGCCTGCCGACGTGAACGTTGAATGCCGCAGCGGCCATTGATAGAGCCTTCCCGTGGTGGTCCAGCGATAGTGCAGACATGCATGATTCAAAAGGTCATCCGGCTTCGCCGGCGCTCCCTCTCGTTCGAGATACGCTGGCGCGGCCACCAGACAGGCGCGCCAGCGACCCAGTGGGCGAGATACCAGGCGCGAATCTCGAAGCGCGCTCCCACGAATGACTACGTCAAATCCTTCATCGATTACGTCGACCAGTCGATCATTGAAATCAAGATCAAGTTCAATCTCGGGATAGCGCTCCATGAATGCAGAAAGCACGGGCAATGGTAGCCCCGCCGAGAGTGCCAGGCCCACCCGTAGTCTCCCTCGCGGGTGTTGTGCCATTGCGCTGAGTTCATCTTCCGCAGCCTGAACTTCTCCGAAGATGCGTCTGCATCTTTCAAGGAACATCTCGCCTTCGGACGTAAGGCGGATGCTCCTCGTGCTGCGTTGAAAGAGCCGTACACCAACGCGCTCTTCAAGTCGGGAAATGCTTTTGCTGACGGCTGACGCTGAGATGCCGAGATCTCGTCCCGCTGTGGCAAAGCTCTGCGTCCGCGCGATCTGAATGAAGACCTCTAGCCCACCCAGCGCACCCAATTTCTCCATATAGACTCCCGAGTTGCACTAATGACATTTTTGTCATGACTGACATGAACGCTACCTCCGTTAATTACCCAGAGTCAATGGCATTACGATGGATTTGGAAGGCAGCTTGCCTTTATGAGGCATGGGGTTCCGCGCCTTCAGGCATCACCGTTAGATTTGTAGGGCGTGGAGCAGATTGAGCGAACGTCAGGTCGCTCATCGTTTTGACAACTAAACGCGCAGAACCGGCACCGCCGGCTCAATCAGGAGAAATTCCTTATGTTAACTACCGAGCATCTCGACGCTTATCTCGAAGCCATGGGCAGGCGCGACGTCGAAGCAACCAAGGTCCATATGGCAGATAATGTCGTCCTTCGAAGCCCAATCGCTCCGGCCCCCTTCGAAGGCAAGGAGCGTGTCGCAGATGTCCTGACCCAGCTTCTCGATACGGTGGAGGCCTTCGAACCAAAGCTTCTCCTGCGCGAAGGGGCTGATTTCGTCGCCGTCTTCACGATCAGGCTGGGCGACCAGGTGATTGACGGCATGGATCACATGCATCTAAACGATGCGGGCCTTGTCGATAGCATGACAGTGGCATGGCGCCCGCTTCCGGCAGTGGTTGCAGTCCAGCAGAAGCTCGCGCCGAAATTAGGCGGTAAGGCGATGAGGCTGGTTCCGGCGGATCAACCTCTCTAAATCACTGGCGAACGCGGTCGCCACTGCGTGGAATATAGCGCACCCCCGAGTCGGACAGCGGAGCGGGCACGGATGAAGTCTGGTAGCGTGAGCCAGGAGCCATAAGAGCTTTCCCAATGGAGAGGATAGCCGGGTCGCGTGACTTACAACCCTGGAAGATGCGGCGTGACGGCCTGACCACGCGCATGATTCTCGAGCCTACCTTCGTCACAGACGACGCCGACTTGCTGATCGATCAGGCGTTGGCCGGGGACGGTCTCGCCTATGTACGGCATGCCCGAGTGCGCGAGCATTCCCAGGGCCCGAGATCATCAGCACAGCGCGCGGTACCGAGCCGAGCTCGTAGCGGATGCCCTGAAGCGAAGCTCCGAGCTGGTCATAGATGCCCGGCCGCAGCTGCTTCAGCCACGCCAGGGCCCGCCACCATGCGAGAGGAAGTAGGTCGGCATGCGTCCAGGCATCATGGTTCTGTCCTTCAGTGAGATTACGCGGTAGGTGTACATGCCTATCGCTGTGTAGTGTCAGTCGGGTTGCAGCTTGTCGGGATCGCCCAGTTCGACATCCACGGAATAATCGGTGAACTCGGGATTGGTGCCGACAAAGTTGAAACCGCCAAATTTGCTCACCGTGCTACGGCCGCCGTCACAGCCGACGAGCCAGCGGCTGGAAAAAGTCTCATTTCAGGCTCGAATGGCCACTCCGTCATCCGACTGATCCAAGTCGTCGATACCGACGTCGCGCCGGATCTCAACACCTGACGCGAGGGCGGGTGCGGCCAGGACCGCTTCGATTTGTTCCATCGTAACCGCCATGCTGGTCCCGGCCGGGCCTGCATAGCGCGCTGTTAGAGTCGATCTGCCGGATCTTGCTCAGTGGCGCAAGGTTGAAGGACCGTCCTCTGTAACCGGCTGCCGCCGGCATGCGACGCTAGGTTTGGAGTCACAAGACTCTCACAGCGCCGTCCCACTGACAGTGGCGATCCTCGATAGCCACTCGGAGAGCAGTTGCCGCTCGCCAGCCGTAAATGCGCCGATTTCTGAAAGGGACGCACTTAGGGCGATCGCGGCCGCCGTGGCGCCGGGCGCTTTTAAAACAGGCGTTTGTGTGGTGATAGCGGCGATCATTGCTTCTCGTGCATAGGTCGAGAGGTCGAGGTCACGTTCGTCTTCCGGCGTTGCGAGCAACGTGAACACCGTTCCACACCCACCCGCTCGGAAAAGGTTGGCTGCCTGTTCCTCGCTGACACGGAGTCGCCCCGAAACCGCAAGCGCACGCATCTTCTGACGAAGAACCTCGATGGCTTTGGCCGCCGCCGGTGACGTCTTTCCGGCTTGTGGATCGCCGTACATGATCGAGAAGATGGCCGGGTTCGCCAAGCCGAAACCGACATGTAGATCCCAGCCTGCCCGAAGAGCCTCAATTGGATCCCGCCCGGGCTCGTCTGGGCTCTTCTGCTTTAAGTAGCTCATAAAACCATGCGCGGCGACAGCGTCCTGAAGGCCGTTCTTGTCACCAAAAAGCCGATAGATGGTGGGTTGTTGCACCCCCGCCGCAGCTGCGACAGCACGGGTGGTCAGGGCTTCGCGGCCACCACGCGCTAACAGCTCTGCGGCAGATATCAGAATCCGGTCTCGGAGAGCCGGGCCATTCTCCCGGTCACCGTCAATGTTTTTTGCCTGGTCCATGGCGTGGACAATACAGGAAATTTGGTATCGACGATACTCTCCCCTTGTTATCGATGAATTATCAGTGATATCGTGACGAAGGTATCATTGATAACATCCTTCGGAGATCGACCATGATCATCGTCACAGGCGCGACCGGCCAACTTGGTCGCGCTATCGTTCAACAACTCCTCGGCCGCATACCTGCATCGGAGATTGGCATCAGCGTGCTTGAGCCGGCCAAGGCGAATGCCCTGGTGGAGCAAGGAATCCGGGTAAGGCGCGGCGATTTCGCTGATCCGACCAGTCTTTCGTACGCTTTCGAAGGCGCGAGCCAAGTGTTGATAGTCTCGACGGATATCACCGGCGAGAGAGCCGTGCGCTTGCATAGTCAGGCCATCTCATGCCGAAGGTAGCTGCCTGAGTTCGTCCCGTCCCGCCCTGAGCGGGGCTGCGAGATTTTGTGACCGCTGGTGTCGAATATCTGCCGCCGACCGACGGGACGGACGAGCGATGAAGCCGCCACATCCATGGCAGGAGTGTCAGCCGGGCCCATCACTCGCGGCCGCCAGAAGCGGCACGACCAGATCGCTGATCGGCGTAGGGATGCCATGTAATCGACCACGTCGTTGCACGACTCCATTTCGGCTGTCCCATTCGAGCGGGCGGCCAGCCTGCCGGTCAGCGAGGATCGAAGTGCCGAGGTCGGCCGGATAACACTGGAATGCATCGACGATCTCCTGAGGGACCTCGTCGCCCAGCGTCGCGCCCTCAGCCCGGGCAACCTCAAGACACTCCCGGAGATAGGCGAGGGCCAGCGCGGCAACGTCGGCGCGGGAGTACATGCCGGCGCGACGGCCCGCAAGAACCATTAAACCGGCGACCGCGTTCTGTAGAAGCTTGCGCCACGCGACGGACGTGAAATCGGCCGCTACGTCGACCGAACACCGGGTGCCTCTCAATGCCGAAACGGCAACGCTGCTCTCTGGCGTGTCTGGCAATGTAAGGCGCGCCTTGCCCCGTAGCCAGACCGAGGCGTCGGGTTCGCGTTGGGCAGGAAACCATACCACCGAAGGTAGGACTGCGCTGGCGGGCACGTAAGGCGCGAAGAGCGTTTTCTGTTCAACGCCGTTCTGCAACACGCAAACCACAGTCCTGTTGCCGCACAAGGCAGACAGCCACGGCGCCGCTGCCTCCACCTGTGTGGACTTCACTGCGACAAAGACCAGGTCGAACGTACTTTCGACCTCAGCAGGATTAGTTCGCACGGGTCCCGGCACCGCGATGCGACCACCCTCGAAGCGCAACTCCAGATGTTCGTGCGCTGAGCGGCCAAAAATCGCTGGTGTGCGGCCGACTTCATGAAGGGCCGCTGCCACGGTCGTGCCGATCGCCCCAGGCCCTACGAGGGCGATCGCTTGATTTCCTGTCATCGTCATTGTCTTCGCGGTAGTCTGTATGGGTCTGGGAGCAGGCAGGCGCAACCATCAATATTCGCCAGGGACGTGCTCTGGATCTGCACGTCGCGCGCGCGACTTCAGCACATTGGCGACCACGCTTCAGGCAGGCAGATCGTCGAGGTCGCCTGCTCGATCTGCTGCGGGCCACCGTCAGGCGGCCATAGCCCTGCGGCATAGTGATCTGCCCGTAACGCCATACGCTCCTCGAGGCTTGAGAATCCCCAGATGTGGGTGATGCGAGGCGGGCCGTCGAGTGCGTACATGTTTGCGACCAGATGCGATGTGTAAGCTTTGGCCGGGCCGACGGCCTTCTCCCAGGCCGCGATGGTTGGCGCAATTCCACCGGGCTTCAACCAGTAGCGGCGAAACTCGTAGAATCTGCCAAATGTCCTGGGTTCGACTTCTGGCAAAAAAGGAAACAGCGCATAGCTTTCCATGTCTATCCGGATCCGCGGGTTCTCGGTATGAAACGGCCGCTGGTCCATATAAGCCCGCTCACGTTCATGCTGGAGTTCGGACATGCTCTTGAACTTGCGCAGGACGATGATTCGCCCGAGCTCGCCAATCTCCGTGCGCCACGATCCAAGGACGATACCCGTCGCGTTAGTATCGGACACCCAGCGGCGCGCACCGTCCGATACGGTGTCCTGTTCCAGAAGGGAGCACGAAAGCGTCGTTAGCTCGCACAGCATCTGAATCTCCTTTACCGGTTCAGAAAGGCACATTCCGGTGTTTCCCTGGACTGAAAGGCGAGCGCTACCGTTGCCCGGGGCAGGCATAGTTTCAGGCCGCGCCAGTTACTGGCAACATCCTTTACGGCGCAACGTGTGTGTGGTCAGTTCGCCACCGCCCAGGCCATCGCGTCGGCCCCTGCAGGAATCCGCAGCGGACTCGATGCATCGGTCACCGCACGCCACACCGCTTCGGCGACATCCTGCGGGTGCGTGATCGGGCCCGGCTCGCTCAATCCCGCCATGAAGCCCTGCACCAGCCCGGTATAGGCCTCATGGTCAAGACCCTGCATATGGGGCCGCCCATTTTCGGCGAAGCGGGTTTCGGGTGCACGTCCCGGAATCACAAGGTGCGCACGCACGCCGAACTGTCGGAGTTCGAGCGCCATCGACTCGGTGAACGCGTTCACCGCCGCCTTGCTCGCAGTATACGCAGAGACCAGAGGGAGCGCCCGCAGCGTGACGGCCGACGTCACGTTGACGACGACACCGGCCCGGCGCCCCCTGAACTGCGGCAGCACCGCCTGTGTTACCGCCATGGTGCCGAAGGTGTTCGTCTCGAAGACCTCGCGTATCGTCGACACGGGGGTGACTTCGAAGGGCGCTGCGGCGCCGATGCCCGCATTGTTGACGAGTGCGTCGATCGGACCCGCAGCCTTGACGGCGAGCCGGACGCTGTCCGGATCGGTCACGTCGAGCGCGAGCACGCGCAGATTGTCGGAAGCAGGCAGCACGTCCTCTCGCGGCGTGCGCATCGTCGCGACCACCTGCCAGTCGCGTTCGATGAAAAATCTCGCGGTCTCAAGGCCGAAGCCGGAAGAGCAACCGGTGATAAGAATGGTTTTCATGGGTCTCTCGGGGATGGTTAACAACACCTCCACGATAGAGTGCTCTCATCGGACGTTCTGTAATCACACGTCCATGAATCTTTAGCAGGAGTCCGGAAGTGATCGATCCGCTTGCGGAGGTTGTCACGCTTCTTCAGCCGGGCGCCCGGTATTCGAAGCTCGTCCTCGGCGCTGGGCCGTGGCACATCAGCCGCTCGGATGCCGGGCAACCGTTTTATTGCGTCGTTCTCGAGGGTGCGTGCCGCCTTGTAGTTGACGGGCACGAGCCGATCGAACTCCGCTCGGGAGATTTCGTCCTGGTGCCTGAGGCGTACGGCGTGGAGATGTCCAGCAGTGCGCCATGCCCGGCCGACTCCCCCGAGAGCACGCCCGTTGCGGTCGCGCCCGGCGAATTCCGGATCGGCAATCAGGACGGTCCGGCGGACCTTAGGATGCTCGTCGGCCATTGCAGCTTCAGCTCTCCCGATTCAAACCTGCTGGTGTCGCTGCTTCCCCGGGTCGTGCATGTGCGTGGCGAACCGCGTCTCGCCACCCTCGTCGAGCTTGTACGAGACGAGTTCCGGGAACGCCGTCCAGCGCGCGAGGTGATTCTCGCGCATCTGCTCGAGGTACTGCTTATCGAAGCACTCCGCTCGACGGCTGCGACGCCCACGTCGCGCGGTCTCGTACGGGGGCTCGCCGACGAACGCCTGGCCGTCACGTTACGCCGGATGCACGAAAGCCCCACCATGGCGTGGACGGTTGCGCAATTGGCGAAGGGGGCTGCCCTTTCCCGTTCGGCCTTCTTTGAGCGTTTCAGTCGCGCCGTCGGTCTGGCGCCGATGGCCTATCTGCTGAATTGGCGCATGGCTCTGGCCAGGAACATGCTCCGGCAAAGCGACGCTAGCATCGCCGAAATCGCGGAGCGCGTTGGCTACGGTTCGGCGAGCGCATTCAGCGTCGCCTTCACCCGCCATGTCGGACTGCCGCCGGCGCGCTATGCGCGGCAGCATCCTGATCCTACATCCTGAGAGCGCGCTCAAGGCTAGAGGCTCAGCATGCCTCTCTGGAAGATGGTTAGCGCGTGAGCGCCGCCGGTCTTACGCATTTGGCTTGGCGCAGGCGCCGGCCAGGAAGAAATCGACGCCGGCGAGGAATTGTTGGCGGTCATCATGCTCGCGCAGTTGCGTCGCCACGCGCCGCACGAATGGACGCGATTCGGGATCATCCTCGATCCAGCGGGTGGCTATGGCCGCCAGCCATGTCCGACGATCCGATCCGCCCGGAAGCAGGCGGGCGTTAGCCGCGTTCTGTCCGGCTACGCCGAGAATGTAGTTCGTCAGCGCGGAGGCGCAATCGAATTGTGCGTCTGCAGAGACCCCGAGCGCCTCAAGCCCCTGGCCAACCCGCTCGAAAATTTCCCCCACCGCGGGATGCCACGGTTCTTGGGAAAGGTGAGCGCCGGCCCATGGGTGGGCGTTGATCGTGTCGAATACCTCCAGCGCGATGGCGCGCAGCGCGGCCTTCGGCTCTGCTTCGTTGGCCACTTCCGCCAGCGCACGGGCGAAGACCTCCCTCGTTGCGGCGGCAAGCAGGTCGTTCCGATCCGCGACATGCCAGTAGATCGCACCGCTGCCCGTCGCCAGGTGTGTCGCTAGCGCCCGGAATGTCAGGGCAGCCTCTCCGCGTGCATCGAGAATCTCGATCGCGGCCTGGACAATCCGCAGCCTGGAGAGGGCGTCGGCGCGCCGCACGGTTTGTTGAGCCCGTTTCACCACGAGGTCATCCTTACACGTCTGGAACAGCATTCCAATGAGTGTAGTATGGAACATTGTTCCATCTTGCTTCGAGGTTAAATCATGACCACTTCCGTCACCATCATCGGCGCAGGGCTGGGCGGCCTGACCCTCGCCCGCGTGCTCCGCTTGCACGGCGTCATGGCTACGATTTACGAAGCGGAGCCCTCCGGGCGGGCCCGCACCCAAGGAGGCATGCTCGACATTCACGAGCACGATGGCCAACGCGCGCTCGCTGCGGCAGGCCTGACGGACGCGTTCCGCGCGATCGTTCACGAAGGTGGCGACGCGACACGCGCGCTCGATCGGCTGGGCAATGTGCTGCTCGATCAGGCAGGAGACGGCAAGCGTCCTGAGGTGCTCCGGGGCGACCTGCGGCGGGTGTTCATGAACGCCTTGCCCGCCGAGACAATTCGGTGGGGACGGAAGCTGGCCGGAGCCAGGGCCCTCGGCGCCGGTCGTCATGAGCTGACTTTCACCGACGGCTCAACTGTCGAGACCGAACTACTCGTCGGAGCCGATGGCGCCTGGTCGAAGGTACGCCCGCTGTTGTCGGTCGCCGAACCCGCCTATGTCGGCGTGTCCTTCGTCGAGACCTATCTGCATGACGCCGATCGGCGGTTTCCGGCGACGGCTGCGGCGGTGGGGGCCGGCGGAATGTTCGCGCTTGAACCGGGCAAGGGGATCACCGCCCACCGGGAGCCGGCAGGCGTGCTCCACACCTACGTTCAACTGACGCGGCCTGTATCCTGGGTTGCTGAAATCGACTTCAACGACACTGCGACGGCCAAGGCGCGGATCGCCGCGGAATTCGCTGGATGGGCCCCGGCGCTCACCACGTTGATCACGGACAGCGACACCGCGCCCGTTCTACGAAAGATAAATGCGTTGCCAATCCGCCATCGATGGCATCGTACCCCAGGCGTGACGCTGCTCGGTGATGCTGCGCACCTGGCGCCACCCGCCGGCGATGGCGCAAACCTCGCAATGCTCGACGGGGCTGAGCTGGGTATGGCCATCGTTGCCCATCATGGTGACATGGAGGGTGCGCTGGCGGCCTACGAGGCGGCGATGTTCTCGCGCAGCGAGGCCGCGGCCGCGGACGCGCATCGTGTCCTGGACCTCTGCCTGGGCGCACGCGCACCTTTCAGCCTGATCGACTTCCTCACCGCCGGGAAATGAACGTCCACGGTTGGGTTTGAAGAGGACCTCCGCTTCAGGACGGCATCATCCAATATCCCCGACGGTGATGTGCCTTTTGTGGGGCTCCTCCGGACCGCTGCGCGTCGATCTTCGGGCCATCGTTTTCGGCAGACATGAAGCTGCACAAGCAAATGCGATTTGCGTCTTCGAGCGCCTCGCTGGGTTTGCCCTTGGTCCCGGCCGTAGGACTTCCGTTGCTGTTGGGATATCGCTTCTGGGGATGCACACTCCTTTGCCTAGGCTGTTCTGGGTGGCGCAGAGATCGTGTGGTGGCCGCTTCTGTGGGATTCGCAATTCGAGGGAAAGCTCAGTCTGGCAGTGGCAGCGCCGGCGCCAAAAACGGACGCCAGCGCGCAATACCGGATCGGCTTATGGGTCAAACTCTGTCAGCTATTGCATTGCAGTGCCGGTTCAGATCGAACAGCACGCTGGTCGGTACGAGTGCTTCGATACATGAGGTAGTCGGACCAATCTTGCATCAGGCTCGCCCGCTTCATGAACAGATCTCCTCGCGCGTAGGCCGCTTCGGTCTGGTCTCCGATGACGTGTGCAAGGGCGGCCTCGGACACTTCCCGCGGATAGTCGGTGGTTTCACGTGCCCAATCCTTGAAAGTGGATCGGAAACCATGCACGGTCAGGTCCTCTCGCTCCATCCGCTTGAGGAGTTGGAGCATGGCCATGTTGGACAGGTGTTTGTCGACCCGGCTCGCCGGGAATACAAACTCGCTAGAACCGGCTTCGAGCAGAGGCTTGAGTAGTTCCACGGCAGCCGCGGAGAGCGGTACACGATGTTCCCGCTTCGCTTTCATGCGTTCGGGAGGAATGGTCCAGACGGCGGACGCAAGCTCAAATTCCGCGCGACGAGCGCCGATGACTTCATTCGTTCGGCTGGCCGTAAGGATGACGAGCTGCAACGCGAGTGCTGCCGTTCCCTCCTGGGCGCGCAGCAGCTTCATGAAACCGGGTGCATCGCTGTAGGGAAGGGCTGCGTGGTGCTGGACTTTCTGTAGACGGGAGGGCTTGGCCAGAAGCTGGTCGAGATGCCCTTTCCAGCGTGCAGGGTTGAGCCCAGCGCGGTAGCGCCGGACAGTGGCCCAGGCGAGGATGGCCTCGATTCGTCCCCGGAGTCGCGTTGCCGTTTCCGTTTTGGTTGTCCAGATCGGATCGAGCACCTGCATAATTTCGTCGGTGTCAACCTCGGAGACGAGCATGTCGCCCAATACGGGTGGGCATAGGTCGTAAGGGTACTTTCCCACTGCGCGGCATGCTTGCCGTTCTTCCACGACTGGCGATGCGCCTCGATATATTGGCTGGCGCAATCGCGGAAGGGCAGTGACTTGGTGTGTTCGCGCTTTTCGGCGCGACGCTTGGCTAGTTTGTCGTCGAGTGGGTCAATGCCATTGACGAGCTGGCGGCGACAATCAAGGGCCCTTGATGCGGGCTTCGACCAGCGATACCGTGTGAACAGGTCCAAGACCCATGCCGCGGGCTTTGCCTTGTCGCATATACCGAAAAAGCCAGGACTTGGCGAGCGTCCGACTGACCTGCAGGTAGAGACCACCGCCATCCCTGTATACGCCAGGTTTCTTCGTACGCGTCACGTGGATTGCGGTGAGTCGATTGAGGGTTCGCATACAACCTCCTGTGCTAGCAAAATGACTAGCAAATGGTTCTAGGCTTCCCTTGGTTTCGAGTGGATGTCTGCGGAATCGGAACTGCCCCGATTTATCGCTAGATCCTTGATACCAAGGACTTTTTGGAACTCAGTGGAGGTTGCTGGATTTCACTATGTGGGACACGCAATCCGCCGGTTGCGTCCCGCAGTTCGCCCCGGAAGCGGTAGAGCAACTCGAACAGATCGAAGAGTACATAGCCGAACAGGGTTCGTCCCGTGTCGCTACTGCCTATGTCGATGTCATCGTAGCCTTTTGCGAGAGTCTGCAGTCGTTTCCTAATCGGGGAACACAGCGCGATGACATTCGACCTGGCTTGCGGATCACCAACTATAAGGGCAGCGCAATCATTGCGTTCGCGGTGATCTCCGGCGAGTGCTCGGCGGCTCGGGAACGGACGTCATGGCGCAGGTAGGATTCTGCTCGAAAAAATGCGCGGCTTGCGCCATCGCTCGGAGCGTATCGCGTCCGCTTTTTAGTGTCTTTTTAGTGTTCGGGCGGGGTGACGGAAATTTAGTTTTAAGGGCTGGAACGGAAAGCCTTACGGGGAGTGGCTCACGGCACGGGTGCGATCCAAAGTTAAATGATTTGTGATCACTCGCCGCCGCAAAATTTTGCACAATGGCGGCAGCGCGGCGTTGCGCCGCGATTCGCCCCCCGGCAACCGGCAATCCCGACCACCGTTGTCGCAACCGTTACCGAACCCGAGCCCGACGTGCCGCCGCCCACCGCCATGGACCATCCGAAACGCATCCTGATCGTCGAGGACGACGCCGACATCGCCGACGTGCTGAGCCTGCACCTGCGCGACGAGCGCTACGAAGTCGTGCACAGCGCGGACGGCGCCGAAGGGCTGCGCCTGCTCGAACAGGGCAACTGGGACGCGCTGATCCTCGACCTGATGCTGCCGGGCGTCGACGGCCTCGAAATCTGCCGGCGCGCGCGTGCGATGACGCGCTACACGCCGATCATCATCACGAGTGCGCGCTCGAGCGAGGTGCACCGGATCCTCGGCCTCGAGCTCGGCGCCGACGACTATCTGGCGAAGCCGTTCTCGGTGCTCGAACTCGTCGCGCGCGTGAAGGCGCTGCTGCGGCGCGTCGATGCGCTCGCGCGCGATTCGCGGATCGACGCGGGCACGCTCGACGTCGCCGGGCTGTCGATCGACCCGATCGCGCGCGAGGCGAGCGTCGACGGCGCGCGCATCGACCTTACGCCGCGCGAATTCGACCTGCTGTATTTCTTCGCGCGGCACCCGGGCAAGGTGTTCTCGCGGATGGACCTGCTCAATGCCGTGTGGGGCTACCGGCACGAAGGCTACGAACACACGGTCAACACCCACATCAACCGGCTGCGCGCGAAGATCGAGGCCGATCCGGCCGAGCCCGTGCGGATCCTCACCGTATGGGGACGCGGCTACAAGCTCGCCGCGCCGGGCCAGCGGGACGCGTCATGAAACTCACGCTCACCCAGCGGCTGTCGCTCGTGTTCTCGGTCCTGCTGCTCGCGTGCTCCGGCGCGTCGGCGTGGCTGCAGATCCGCGCGAACGACATGCGCGAGAAGGAAGTCGTGCAGGCGCTGTCGCGCGACCTGGCCGCCAACATCGCCAACAGCGCGCCGCTGATGGACGCGAACGGGCTGCGCCCCGACGCCGTGCGCACGCTGTTCGGCCAGCTGATGGGCGTGAACCCGAGCGTCGAGGTGTACCTGCTCGACAACGCGGGGCGGATCAAGGGCGACGATGCGCCGCCCGGCCACGTGAAGCGCGACCGCGTCGATCTTGCTCCCGTGCAGCGCTTCATCGCGGGCCAGCCGCTGCCGATCCTCGGCGACGATCCGCGCAGCCCCGACGCGCGCAAGGTGTTCAGCGCCGCGCCGCTGCAGCGCGCCGGGCAGCCGCCGTCGGGCTATATCTACGTGGTGCTGCTCGGCGAGGCGCACGACCGGCTGGCCGCGCGCGTCGATGCCGGCAACGTGCTGCGCACGACGCTGTGGTCGATGGCGGTCGTCGCGCTGCTTGGCCTGCTCGCGGGCCTCACCGCGTTCAGCTTCATCACGCGCCCGCTGCGCCGGCTGACGGACGCGATGCGACGTTTCGACGCGAACGGCGTGCCCGACACGCAGCCGCCGGTGCCGCGCTCGCCGCCGGGCCGGCGCGGCGACGACATCGTCGTGCTCGAATCCGCGTTCGCGCAGATGGCCGACCGGATCGGCGAACAGTGGCGCGCGCTGACGCACCAGGACCAGCAGCGGCGCGAACTGATCACGAACATCTCGCACGACCTGCGCACGCCGCTCACGTCGCTGCACGGCTATCTGGAGACCCTGTCGCTGAAGTCCGACGCGCTCGCCGAACCCGAACGGCGGCGCTACCTGTCGATCGCGCTTGCGCAGAGCGCGAAGGTCGGCCGGCTCGCGCAGGCGCTGTTCGAACTCGCGCGGCTCGAATCGGGCGGCGTGCAGGCCGAGCGCGAGCCGTTCTCGCTGGTCGATCTCGTGCAGGACGTGTTCCAGAAATTCGAGCTGGCCGCGCAGGCGCGCGGCATCGCGCTGCATGCGCGGATCCCGCCGCGCGTGCCGGTCGTGTCGGCCGATCTCGGGATGATCGAGCGCGTGCTGACCAACCTGCTCGACAACGCGCTGCGGCACACGCCTTCGCGCGGCGAGGTCGAGGTCGCGCTGGAGCCGCGGGGCGACTGCGTGGTCGTGACCGTGTCGGATACCGGCGAAGGGATTCCGGCGGCACGCCGCGAAGGGCTGTTCCAGCGGCCGCAGCGGCCGATGAGCGGCGCCGCGTTGACGAGCGGCGGGCTCGGCCTGCTGATCGTGCACCGGATGCTGGCGCTCAACGGCAGCAGCATCCGGCTCGTCGATCGGGCCGGGCGCGGCGCGGTGTTCGAATTTGCGCTGGCGGTCGCGTCGCCGGCGGCCGGCGACGCACGCTGAAATTCGTCAGCGTCCGCGTCCGCGTTCAGCCGCCGCGCTTGCGCCGCACGTCGCTCGGCGTGGTGCCGGTCCAGCGCTTGAACGCGTGACGGAATCCGACCGCATCGCTGAAGCCGAGCGTCAGCGCGATGTCCTCGGTGCTGAGCGTGGTGGTGCTGAGATAGTCGATCGCCAGCGCCTTGCGCACGCTCGTCAGCAGTTCGCTGTACGACGTGCCTTCGGCCTCGAGCTTGCGGCGCAGCGTGCGCGCGGTGATGCACAGCGTCTGTGCGATCGCGTCGAGGTCCGGGAACTGCCCCGGCATGCGCGTGAGTTCCTGGTAGACGCGGCGCGTGACGCCCGACTGGGTGCGCAGTTCGTCGAGCAGCCGCGCGCAGTGCGACGACACCTGCGCGGCGGTGATCGGGTTCGCGAGCTGCGGTGCGCGCGTGAGCCACGCGGTCGGGTAGCTGAGCACGTTGCGCGGCTGGTCGAACGCGAGCGGGCATTCGAGCGCGTCGGACAGCATGGCCGCGTGCGGCGGCTCCGGCTGCGTGAACTGCGCACGCGCCGGCACGCACCACGCGCCCATCACGTCCTTGATGATCGTCACGTGCAGCGCGAACTGCATGTCGATCAGGAAGCGGTAAAGCGGCTCGTCGAGACAGGGCAGCGACATGGTTTCCCGATCGGGAAACAGCCACGAAACCGTGTCGTCCTGCACGACCCAGCCGATTTCGAGCATGCGGTTCGCGAGCTGGTGGTATTTGACGGCCGAGTCGAACGCGTGGGCCATCGATTCCGAGCACAGCATCGCGTAGCCGTACATCCCGTAGCTCGACGCGTGCAGTCGGTGCCCGACCCGCACGCCGAGATCCGGGTTGCCGTAAGCGCGGATCGCGTTGCCTGCGGCTGTCAGGAACTGCTGGGACGACGTGAGCGTGAACGGATCGGCGACCGCGGCGGGATCGAGATCGGTCCCGGCGAGCACCGCACCGGCGTCGAGCCCCAGGTCCGACGCGACCTGCAGCAGGACCGCGAGCTTGGACGGCGAGAAGCACTTCTCGCGCAGCATGGCGGGCAGCGCGGCGTCGGGCGACCGATCGCCGGGGGGCCGTGTCTTGGCCGGTTTCAACGGCGCGTCGCGCAGCATGGGTGAGTCCTGAGTCCGATTCGATAGCGATTCCGGGTACGCGATTCTGCCCTCGAATGCACCGGGTCGCCACGGGGTTCACCCTGAGTCCGGCCGCCGCCCGTGGGCCGGACCGTCTGCCGCGCATGGCGCCGGCGCTCCGTTTTGCCCGATGTCGACTACTTTCCCGTGTGTAGAGGCGGGCTCGTCTCGCTGAGCAACGTCAGAATTTTGTCGGTGACGAGTTCGGCCCATCGACGATATTGATTCGGCCCGGGATGGTACCGGTCGATTGCCATCTCGGCGGGATTCGCGGCCCACTCGAGCGACACGTAACGTCGCGCGGGATGGAGGTCGACCCAGCGCCGCAAGATCCGATCGAGTCGAATGGCGTAGCGGCCGAGGTACCACCTCAGCGGATGCGGTGCGGCCGGCAGGATGCGCAACGGCGGCAATCCTGTCACGACGATGCCGGCGGCGCCGGTTCGCAGTCCGAGATGATCCGCGAGCGCGATATAGTCGCGGATGAATTGCCCCGGCTTGCGCTGGGACGTGACGTCGTTCGTGCCGAGCGCCGTGACGAGGTAGTCGGCCGGCCCGATCGTGCTGCACGTCAACAGCTTCAACGCCTCGTCCGTATTGACGCCGGACTTCGCGATCAGTTGCCATTCGACCCGTCGGCCCGTGGCGCGTGCCAGGAGCCGTGCAACCGGCTGCGCCAGTGCATGTTCCTGCTCGTCCACGCCCACGCCCGCCGCCGAAGAATCGCCGACCACCAGGATGCGCAGGGGCGCCGTCGAACGATCATCCGCGCCCTCGCTCCCGTTACGGGGACCGTTGGCCTCGGGCAGGCGCAGCGCGGTTCTGCGCAACCAACGTGCCTGAGCCAGCAGGATCGGGCCAAGCGCGTACTTATATAGCGTCAACATAGAGCAAGAAGATCGAGGTGATGCGCTTTCGCAGTGAAGAATCGCGGAGGCTACGCGACTTCGTTCAGAAAGGCCAGCGTGGCCGCAATACCGGTCTTGTCGCGCAAGATCTTCCGATGACCTTGCTTGCGTGTCGAGAAGAGCCTTGCGTTGATGTGGTTCGAATGGAGTTCCTGCGCCTGTCGGAACGGCACCTCGTCGTCGTCCTCGTCATGAATCAATAGTACCGGCCGATCGAAACCACGGATCAGTCGCGTCGGCGCTATCTGGTCCCAACGCCACGCATTCCGATGTCGCTGTTCGAGTCGTACGCGCATTGCATGAATGACGGACGCTTTTATCCGGAAAAATCGCGCAAAAGAGTCGGTGATGAATACGGCGTCGGAAAAGCAGCTGATCAGCACCAGCTTCGTCGTGGCGAGGCCGAACCTGCTGATCGACAACAGCGTGCAAGCCGCTCCGAAGGAGTGATGCTGCCCGAGACAGCGTGGCGATAGCTTTTGACCTGCAGCACGAGCGTCGTGATTTCGGTGCCGACAAGCAAATCAATCTGTTGGCCGCCACAATAGAAGTCGCAGAGAACGACGGCCGGATGTTCATTGATTTCGAGGATCTCGACGACTCGTTGAAGAACGCGTCTCTCGGCAGCATTCTTCGCGCCTTTGGAATATCGACAGAAGATTTCAACCGTCATGGTCTGTTCGTGGGCCCTGTTGTTTTTCACGTCAGCCAGCTATTAGAGCATGCTGCCCCCCCCATTTTCATTTCGTTATTGATGCGCTTCCGACAGCGGTGAGCGGCATCCGAGTCGATATTGTCCGAGGATGTTCATTTACGAGCTTCGGCGTTGGCTGCGGGGTGACATCCGATGCATGTCCGTTTCGATCATCTTTACGGCCGCATCGATCATTTGCAAAGCACGGCCGGCGGGCGATAGTCGGCATTCGTGAGACAACCTTCGCCCAAGCGGCACGGGGCGTCGAGCGAGCGGCGCCAGCATCGATCCGGGAGCGGTTCCCGCGATGCGCGAAGCCTGCGCGCCGGCCGCACAAGGATACCTACATGATCAAGAGACACTGGACCGCGTCATATGGCGCGATCCCCGCCGAGATCGACGCCGATCGCCATCCTTCCGTCAGCGTGCTGCTGGACGACGCGATGCGCCGCTTCGCCGATCGTCCCGCGTTCCATGCGTTCGGCCGCACGCTGACCTATGCCGATGTCGATCGCCTGTCGAGCGCGCTGGCCGCCTATCTGCAGCAGGTCGTCGGCGTCCGCAAGGGCGACCGCGTGGCCGTGATGCTGCCCAACGTGCTCGCGTTTCCTGTCGTGTTCGTCGCCGTCGCGAGGATCGGCGCGATCCAGGTCAACGTGAACCCGCACTACACCGCGCACGAGCTCGAGCATCAACTCAACGACGCGGGCGTCGAGGTCGCCGTGGTGTGCGGCGGGTCGATGGGCACGTTCGCCGACGTGGTCGGCGGCACGCGCGTGCGCACCGTGCTGAGCGTGGGGCGCGGCGATCTGGGCGTGGTCGATGCGCCGGCCGGTGCGTGCGACGCGCTGCCGCCCGGTTCGATCGCGCTCGCGGACGCGATCGCCGCAGGCGAATCGCTCGCGTGCGAGCCGGTCGCGCTGGGCGGCGCGGACCTGCTGCTGCTGCAATACACGGGCGGCACGACCGGATTGTCGAAGGGCGCCGCGCTGTCGCACCGCAACCTCGTCGCGAACATCGAACAGTTCGCGGCGATCGTGGCGGCCGCGCGGGTGCCGGGCGAGGAAGTCGTCGTCACCGCGATCCCGCTGTACCACATCTTCGCGCTGACGGTGAACTTCCTGTCCTACTTCGCGATCGGCGCGCAGAACTGGCTCGTCGCGAACCCGCGCGACATGGACGCGTTCATCGACGTGCTGAAGGCCGCGCGGCCGACCGTGTTCGTCGGCGTGAACACGCTGTACGCGGGGCTCGCCGGCCATCCGCGCCTGAAGGAAGTCGACTGGTCGCGGCTGAAGCTGTCGGCCGGCGGCGGCGCGGCGGTGATCGACGTGATCTCGTCGCGCTGGAAGGCGGTGACGGGCAACTTTATCCGCGAGGGCTACGGGCTGTCGGAAACGTCGCCGGTCGTGTCGTTCAACCCGCAATCGATCGACGCGTTCACGGGCACCACGGGCCTGCCGCTGCCGTCGACGGACGTGAAGCTGCTCGACGACCAGGATCGCGAGGTCGCGATCGGCGAAGCGGGCGAGATCTGCGTGAAGGGGCCGCAGGTGATGACCGGCTACTGGCAGAAGCCGGAAGCGAATACGGCCGCGTTCACGGCGGACGGCTATTTCCGCACCGGCGACGTCGGCGTGTTCGACGCAGCTGGCTTCCTGCGGATCGTCGACCGCAAGAAGGACATGATCATCGTGTCGGGCTTCAACGTGTACCCGAACGAAGTGGAAGCCGTCGCGACCGCGCTGCCGGGCGTCGCCGAATGCGCATGCATCGGCGTGCCGGACGCGCGCACCGGCGAGGCCGTCAAGCTGTTCGTGGTGCTGGCGTCGGATGCCGACGTGACGGAGGCGCAGCTCGTCGCGCATTGCCGCGCGAGCCTCGCGGCCTACAAGGTGCCGAAGCTCGTCCGCTTCGTCGACCGGCTGCCGAAGTCGACGGTCGGCAAGATCCTGCGCCGGGAACTCAGCCGCACCGACTGATGGCGCCGAAGCGCTGCGCGGCCGCGGCGGCGCGGCCCGGCGCGCCGAAGGCCCCGAAGCGGACGCGCGGGCCGCTCAAGTACAATGCGAGCGGTTCGATCGACGGGGACGCGATGACCGGCTCAGATTCACTTTCCGCCCGGCCCGGGCGTGCGCTGCCGTCGCCGAGCGCGACGGTGCCGATCTCGCTCGTCAACGGTTTCCTCGCGAGCGCGGGTGCGCAGCGCGACGTGGTCGAACGCTACCTGCGCGGGGCCGGCATTCCGATCGAACTGCTCGGCGAGCCGCATGCGCGCGTGACGGAGGAGCAGTTCTCGACGCTGTACCGCACGCTCGCGATCGACCTCGACGACGAGATGCCCGGCATCTTCTCGCGCCCGCTGCGCGGCGGCACGCTGAAGTATCTGTGCCTGAGCCTGCTCGATGCGCGCAACCTCGAAACGGCGCTGCATCGCTTCGGCCAGTTCTTCCATATCCTGCTCGACGACTTCTTCGTCGAATCGAAGCGCGACGGTCTCGTCGCACAGGTGCTGCTGCGCCCGAACGAGGCCATCGGCCCGATCGGCGCGCTCGGTCAGGAGCTGATGCTCAAGCTCGTGCACGGCGTATGTTCCTGGCTGATCGGGCAGAAGATCCCGCTGCTGCGGATCGAGTTCGCGTGCCCGCGGCCGCGCCATGCGGTCGACCACCTGTACTTCTTCACCGGCTCCGTGCAGTTCGACTGCGAGCGCACGCTGATGCGCTTCAGCGCGGACTACCTCGATGCGCCGATCCGGCAGAGCAAGCGCAACCTGCGCAAGTTTCTCGCGCGCGCGCCCGGCGACTGGATCTTCGAATCGTTCAGCGAACAACTCGTGTGCCATCGCGTGCGGCAATACCTGTCGGCGGCGCTGCCTGACCTGCCGGTGATCGACCAGGCGGCCGAGCACCTGCATTGCTCGGTGCGCACGCTGAGCCGCCACCTTGCGGCCGAAGGGACGACGTTCCAGGCGCTCAAGGATGAACTGCGGCGCGACATCGCGATCCAGCGGCTGACCGATACGCCCGACACGATCGCGGCGATCGGCGCCGATATCGGGTTCGACGATCCGAGCGCGTTTCATCGCGCGTTCCGGCACTGGACGGGGAGTACGCCGGGGACGTATCGGCGGCGCGCATAGTGCGCTTTTTTCAAACCGGTTCCCATAACCGGCTTCCTTTGTTCGCTCCCATGGCCGGCTCCCATAGGCGATTCCCATAACCGGCTCCCGTTGCCGCCGGCATGCTGCGTCGCTTCCGCCCCACCGGCCGGCACATCGATTGCTCACCGTTTCATCGAAACCGGCTCAGGCCAAACCCTTATCCAGCCGGCCGTTTCCGGCCGCGCCCACGCAACCCGTGGCCGATTTTGTCACCATGTGGGCCGGATATGACAACGGGAATCGGCCATCGCGGCATTACGATGGGTCACGTCGTCGCCCGGGTCCGGCCGGCTTTGCCGTACCGGCCCGGTAGCGCACCTCATTCACCGCCTGATTTGGAACATCGACCATGAGCTATAACGCCCCCGTCAAGGACATGCTGTTCGTGCTGAAGGAACTCGCGGGTATCGACGCCGTCGCGCAGTTGCCGGGCTTCGAGGATGCCGGTTACGACACGGCGCAGGCCGTGCTCGACGAGTCCGCGAAATTCTGCGGCGAGGTGCTGGCGCCGCTGAACGTCGAAGGCGACCGCAACCCGAGCAGCTGGAAGGATGGCGTCGTGACCGCGACGCCGGGCTTCGGCGACGCGTTTCGCCAGTTTGTCGAAGGCGGCTGGCAGGGGCTGCAGCATCCGGCCGAGTACGACGGCCAGGGGCTGCCGAAGTTGATCGCGACGCCGTGCATCGAGATGCTGAACGCGTCGAACCTGTCGTTCGCGCTGTGCCCGCTGCTGACCGACGGCGCGATCGAGGCGCTGCTGACGGCCGGCACCGACGAGCAGAAGCAGCGCTATGTGCCGAAGCTGATCTCGGGCGAATGGACGGGGACGATGAACCTGACCGAGCCGCAGGCGGGCTCCGATCTGGCGCTGGTGCGCTCGCGCGCGGAGCCGCAGGGCGACGGCACCTACAAGGTGTTCGGCACGAAGATCTTCATCACGTGGGGCGAGCACGACATGGCGGACAACATCGTCCACCTGGTGCTGGCGCGCACGCCGAACGCGCCGGAAGGCGTGAAGGGCATCTCGCTGTTCATCGTGCCGAAGTTCATGGTCAACGACGACGGTTCGCTGGGCGCGCGCAACGACGTGCACTGCGTGTCGATCGAGCACAAGCTCGGGATCAAGGCGAGCCCGACGGCGGTGCTGCAATACGGCGACCACGGCGGCGCGATCGGCTACCTGGTCGGCGAGGAGAACCGCGGCCTCGAATACATGTTCATCATGATGAACGCGGCGCGTTTCGGGGTCGGGATGCAGGGGATCGGCGTGGCCGACCGTGCGTACCAGAAGGCGGCGGCGTTCGCGAAGGAGCGCGTGCAGAGCCGCCCGGTGGACGGCTCCGCGAAGCAGTCGGTGACGATCATCCATCACCCGGACGTGCGTCGCATGCTCGGCACGATGCGTGCGCTGACCGAAGGCGCGCGGGCGCTGGCGTATGTGGCAGCTGCGCACAGCGACATTGCCCACCGCCATTCGGACGAGGCGACGCGCGGCCGTCATCAGGCAATCTACGAATATCTGGTGCCGGTCGTGAAGGGCTGGAGCACGGAGATGGTGAACGACGTGGCGAGCCTGGGCGTGCAGGTGCACGGCGGGATGGGTTTCATCGAGGAGACGGGCGCGGCGCAGTACTACCGCGATGCGCGGATCCTGGCGATCTACGAAGGGACGACGGCGATCCAGGCGAACGACCTGGTGGGCCGCAAGACGATGCGCGACGGCGGCGCGGTGGCGAAGGCGCTGATCGCGGAGATCGGTGACACGGTGGCAGCGCTGGGCAGGCTGGACGGCGCGGCGGCCGCGTCGATGAAGGCGCAGCTGGAAAAGGGTGCGCGCGCGCTGTCGTCGGTGGTGGACTACGTGGTGGCGAACGTGAAGCAGGACCCGAACGCGGTATTCGCGGGCAGCGTGCCGTATCTGAAGCTGGCGGGCGTGGTGCTGTGCGGGTGGCAGATGGCGCGCGCGCTGGTGGCCGCGCAGGCGAACCGCGCGAGCGACCCGGCGTTCTTCGACGCGAAGATCGCGATCGCGCAATGCTATGCGGAGCACATTCTCGTGCAGGCCGGCGCGCTCGAAGCGTCGATCGTCGGCGCGAAGGGCAACGAGAGCGTGCTCGCGTTGACGGAAGACCAGTTCTGACCGGCTGACGGTCGGGACGCAGGAGGAGACAGGATTTTGACCACACAGGACTTGCTTGCGCAATACGGCCCGCGCGAATCGATGGAATACGACGTCGTGATCGTCGGCGGCGGCCCCGCCGGGCTGTCGGCGGCGATCCGGCTCAAGCAGCTGGCCGCCGAGAAAGGCACCGAGATCGGCGTGTGCGTGCTCGAGAAGGGTTCCGAGATCGGCGCGCACATCCTGTCGGGCGCGGTGATGGACCCGCGCGCGATCACCGAGCTGTTCCCCGACTGGAAGGAACAGGGCGCGCCGCTCACCGTCGAGGTGAGCGAGGACCGCTTCCTGTTCCTGTCCGAGAAGAGCGCGGTGACGACGCCGAACTGGGCGCTGCCCGAGAACTTCAAGAACCACGGCAATTACGTGATTTCGCTGGGCAACGTCACGCGTTGGCTCGGCCAGCAGGCCGAGGCGCTGGGCGTCGAGATATTCCCGGGATTCCCGGCCGCGGAAATCCTGTACAACGACGACGGCTCCGTGAAGGGCGTCGCGACCGGCAACATGGGCGTGGGCAAGGACGGCGAGCCGACCGAGAACTTCCAGCTCGGCATGGAGCTGCACGCGAAGTACACGCTGTTCGCCGAAGGCTGCCGCGGCCATCTGGGCCGCCAGCTGATCTCGAAGTTCAAGCTCGACGCGAACGCCGATCCGCAGGCGTACGGGATCGGCATCAAGGAGCTGTGGGAAATCGATCCCGCCAAGCACAAGCCGGGCCTCGTGATCCACACGGCCGGCTGGCCGCTGAAGTCGGATACGTACGGCGGCTCGTTCCTGTATCACATGGACAACAATCAGGTCGTGGTCGGCTTCGTGGTGGGCCTCGGCTACACGAACCCGTACCTGTCGCCGTTCGAGGAATTCCAGCGCTACAAGACGCATCCGTCGATCCGCGCGTTCCTGGAAGGCGGCAAGCGCGTGTCGTACGGCGCGCGCGCGATCACCGCGGGCGGGCTGCTGTCGCTGCCGAAGACGGTGTTCCCGGGCGGCGCGCTGATCGGCGACGACGCGGGTTTCCTGAACGCATCGCGGATCAAGGGCAGCCACGCGGCGATCAAGACCGGCATGCTGGCGGCGGACGCCGCGTTCGACGCGGTGCAGGCCGGCCGTCAGTCGGACGAACTCAACGCGTATCCGGACGCCTTCAAGCAGTCGTGGCTGTACACGGAGCTGTACCGCGCGCGCAACTTCAAGCAGTGGATGGCCAAGGGGCTGTATCTCGGCACGCTGATGGTCGGGCTGGAGCAGAAGGTGATGGGCGGCAACGTGCCGTGGACGCTGCACCACCAGCACGCGGATCACGAGATGCTGAAGCCGGCGTCGCAGTGCGAGCCGATCGAGTATCCGAAGCCGGACGGCAAGCTGACGTTCGACCGGTTGTCGTCGGTGTTCATCTCGAACACGAACCACGAGGAGAACCAGCCGGCGCACCTGACGCTGAAGGATGCGAGCGTGCCGGTGAACGTGAACCTGCGCACGTACGCGGGGCCGGAGGGGCGCTTCTGCCCGGCGGCGGTGTACGAGTTCGTGAAGAACGACGACGGCAGCGATCGGCTGGTGATCAACGCGCAGAACTGCGTGCACTGCAAGACCTGCGACATCAAGGACCCGACGCAGAACATCGTGTGGGTCACGCCCGAAGGCGGCGGCGGGCCGAATTACCCGAACATGTAACCTGCCGGAACGCGCCGCCACGCGCGGCGCGTTTATTAGGGCCGCTGCAAACTGCTGCAAACGAAACGGGGCGCTGCATCACGCAGCGCCCCGTTTGCATTCGTCGCTCGATGGTCGAGACGGGGCGCCCCGCGCCCCGCCCTCTTGCGTCAGGTCGCGCTACCGGCGATCTTCGGCGTCTGCGTCTCGACGTCGCTGCACTGCGCACGATGGCGCAATGCATGGTCGATCAGCACCAGTGCGAGCATCGACTCGGCGATCGGCGTCGCGCGGATGCCGACGCACGGATCGTGGCGACCGAAGGTTTCCACCGTAGCCTCCTCGCCGGCCTTCGTAATCGAACGGCGCGGCGTGCGAATGCTCGACGTCGGCTTGATCGCGATCGACACGGTGATGTCCTGTCCCGTCGAGATCCCGCCGAGCACACCGCCCGCATGGTTGCCGACGAAGCCGCCCGGCGTCAGCTCGTCGCCGTGCACGGAGCCGCGTTGCGCGACGCTGTCGAAGCCCGCGCCGATCTCGACGCCCTTCACCGCGTTGATGCTCATCATCGCCTTCGCGATGTCCGCATCGAGACGGTCGAACACGGGCTCGCCCCAGCCGACCGGCACGCCCGACGCGACGACGTCGATGCGCGCGCCGATCGAATCGCCATCCTTGCGCAGCGCATCCATGTAGGCCTCGAGCTCGGGAACGACCGCCGCGTTCGGCGAGAAGAACGGATTCTCGCGCACATGCGACCAGTCGACGAACGGCACGTCGATCTCGCCGAGGGCGCTCATGCAGCCGCGCACCTCGACGCCGAAGCGCTCGCGCAGCCACTTCTTCGCGACCGCGCCCGCGCCGACGATCGGCGCGGTCAGGCGTGCGGACGAGCGGCCGCCGCCACGGTAGTCGCGGATGCCGTACTTTTGCCAGTACGTGTAATCGGCATGGCCGGGACGGAACGTCTCGACGATGTTGCCGTAGTCCTTGCTGCGCTGGTCGGTGTTGCGGATCAGCAGCGCGATCGGCGTGCCGGTCGTCACGCCTTCGAACACGCCGGACAGGATCTCGACCTCGTCGGCTTCCTGCCGTTGCGTCACGTGTCGCGACGTGCCGGGCTTGCGGCGATCGAGCTCGACCTGGATGTCGGCTTCGGTCAGCCCCATCCCCGGCGGGCAGCCGTCGATCACGCAGCCGATCGCGGGACCGTGCGATTCGCCGAAGGTCGTGACAGTGAAAAGCGTGCCGAGGGTATTGCCGGACATGATGGAACCGCCCAAAGAGAAATGGGCAAACCGATGCGCCGCCCGGGCCGCAGGCAGGTCGATCGTTTGCCGGTCGAGAAAAAGAGGTAAGCCGCTATTATGCCAGCCGTCCCGAGAGCGCGTGCCGCATGAGACGCAGGCCGGGCGCACGGTACATGCACGCGCAGCCCGGGCGGTGCGGCCGGAAGCCCGTTCCGGCCCGCTTGCAGGCGAAATACTCGCCTGGCGCGATACCGGCGGGCACCCCGCCCGCCTACTTCCGCGCGCCGCGCAGCTCGGTCACCGCGGCCTGCAGCGATTCGGGCGTCGCGACCGACGCCGGAATCGGCTCGCCGACCGCCAGCGTCAGCCGGCTCATCACGCCGCGCTTGATGGGCCGCGGCATCCGCGCATCGGAATGCCGCGAAAAATAGCTGCCCCACAATCCGCGCAATGCCATCGGAATCACCGGCGCCGGCGTGCGGCTCAGGATCTCGGTGATGCCGTGGTGGAACGTGTTGATGTCGCCCGTCTTCGTCAGCTTGCCCTCGGGGAAGATACACACGAGTTCGCCGTCCTTCAGCGCGGCCTCGCAGGCGTCGTAGGCGTGCGCGAGCATCCCGGGATCCTCATGGCGCGGCGCGATCGGGATCGCCTTCGCATGCCGGAACACCCAGCTCGCGAAGCGCGTCTTGAAGATCCGGTGATCCATCACGAAACGGATCGGGCGCGGACTCGCGGCGGCCAGCACGAGCGCATCGACATAGCTGACATGGTTGCAGACGAGCACGGCCGCGCCCTCAGCCGGGATCCGCTCCGCGTGCACGAGGCGAATCCGGTAGAAAGTGTGCACGAGCACCCACGCGACGAAGCGCAGCAGGAACTCGGGCACGAGCAGGTAGATATACGCCGCGACGATGACGTTCAGCAGCGCGGTGACGAGGAACAGGCCCGGGATGCCGACGCCGGCCTTGGTCAGCCCCATCGCCATCACGGCCGACAGGATCATGAACAGCGCGTTCAGGATGTTGTTCGCGGCGATGATCCGCGCACGGTGCGTCGGTGCGCTGCGGCTCTGGATCAGCGCGTACAGCGGCACGCTGTAGAAGCCGCCGAACATCGCGAGCAGGAACAGGTCGGCGAGGATGCGCCAGTGGCGCGCGCCGGCCAGGAATTCGCCGACCGACAGCAGGTGGCCGGGCGACGGCAGCGCGTGGCTCGCGAAATACAGCTCGATCGCGAACACGCTGATGCCGATCGAGCCGAGCGGCACGAGGCCGATCTCGACGCGCCGCTGCGACAGGCGCTCGCACAGCAGCGAACCGAGGCCGATGCCGACCGAGAACGTCGCGAGCAGGATCGTAACGACGTCGGGGCTCGCGGACAGCACGTCCTTCGCGAAATTGAAGAACGACGTGAGGAACGTCGCGCCGACGAACCACAGCCACGAGATGCCGAGCAGGCTCAGGAACACGGTGCGGTTCTGCCGCGCGAGCCCGAGATTGCGCCAGGTCTCGCTGAACGGATTCCAGTTGATCACGAGATCGGGCTGCGGCGCCGGCGTGGACGGCACGCGCTGCGCGACGAGCCGCCCCGCGAGCGCGATGACGACGACACTCACCGCGAGCACGCGCTCGCCGCTGCCTTCGATGCCCGCGGCCGCGCCGCCGATGATCGTACCGATCAGGATCGCGATGAACGTGCCCATCTCGACGAGACCGTTGCCGCCGACCAGTTCGTGTTCGCCGAGATGCTGCGGCAGGTACGAATACTTGACGGGCCCGAACAGCGTCGAGTGCATCCCCATCATGAACGTGCACAGATACAGCAGGGTCGCGCTGTGCATGACGAAGCCGGCCGCGCCGACCAGCATCAGCACGATCTCGAAGGTCTTCACGAAGCGCGTGAGGGTCGCCTTGTCGTACTTGTCGGCGATCTGGCCGGACGTCGCCGAGAACAGCACGAACGGCAGGATGAAGATCGCGGAAATCAGGAATGCGGCAGTCTTCGCGTCGACGCCGGAGAATCGTGCGGTGTGATAGGTGACGAGCGACGTGAAGCCGATCTTGAAGACGTTGTCGTTCAGCGCACCGAGGAACTGGGTCGTGAAGAACGGTGCGAAACGGCGCTCGCGCAGCAGGTCGAACTGCGATGCGTGGGCGCGCCGTTCGTCGCGCCGCCCCGAAGTGGCTTGCGTTTGATCGCTCATGCGGAATACGCGCGCGTCGTCTTGGCGAAGCTGCGCGGGCCTTGTTGTGTTGTCGTTGAAAAAACGGCGGCGCAGGACAAACCTGCGCCGCCGCGTGCCGGATGGCGACGCCCGCGCGTCAGGGCGCGGGGCGCGGCGTGGTTCACGGCTTGTGCGCTTCGGCTTCCGATTCCGGCCAGTCGCGGATGTACGCCTTCAGCATCCGGTTCTCGAAGCTCTGCGCCTCGACGACCGTCTTCGCGACGTCGTAGAACGAAATGACGCCCATCAGCACCTTCTTGTCGAGCACGGGCATGTAGCGCGCGTGCCGCTCGAGCATCATCCGGCGCACTTCGTTGACGTCCGTTTCCGGCGTGCACGTGAGCGGCTCGTCCATCACCTTGCGCACCTGCACGTCGCCGATCGCACCGCCGTTGACGTGCAGGCGCAGGATGATCTCGCGGAACGTCAGCATCCCGACGAGATCGCCGTACTCCATCACGACGAGCGAACCGATGTCGTGCTCGGCCATCGTATCGACCGCTTCGCGCAGCGGCTTATCGGGCGTCACCGTAAACAGCGTGTTGCCCTTCACTTTCAGAATATCGCTGACGCGCATCGTAGTCCCCTCATGCTTGAATGCAAAACCTCTTTCGATCCTATCGGAAAGCCTGTCAAAAGGAAAGCACGGGCCGGCGCGGCGGGCCGCCCCGCTTGCGGACACCGGCCGCCGGCCGCACAATGGCCGCATGAACAGCGGCCCGAGGAGACGGCCATGGCGCATACCCATTCGGAGCAATTCGCCAGCTTCGCTGATTTCTACCCGTATTACCTGAACGAACACCAGAACCCGACGTCGCGGCGGCTGCACTTCATCGGCTCGCTCGGCGTGATCGGCTGCGTCGCGATGGCGATCGCGACAGGCAACTGGCTGTGGCTGCCGGCGGCTGTCGTCTGCGGCTACGGGTTCGCGTGGGTCGGACACTTCTTCTTCGAGAAGAATCGTCCGGCCACGTTCCGGCACCCGATCTACAGCCTGATGGGCGACTGGGTGATGTTCAAGGACATCTGCATCGGCAAGATTTCACTGTAGCCGCCGGCCCCGCATTCACGCGGGCCGCGGCGGCCGCGCATGCGGGTCGGGCACGCCGTCCGGCGCCTGCCCGGGGATGCCCGCCGGCTGTGCGCCCGCGAGCCGGTGCGCGGCGATCAGCGACGCGAGCGACACGTCGAATCGCTCGTTCGACAGCACCTCGAGCAGCGCAGCGCCGTCGACATGGCTGCGCCGCCGCTGCAACTGGTAAGTCAGCTCCGTGCGATCGATCACCAGCACGTCGAACAGTTGCGCCAGGGTCAACTGCTCCGGGTTCGCCAGCAGGACATAGCGCGGCGCGGCATCGCCGCCGTCCAGCCGCGCGACCCATTCGCGTTCCTCCATGGTCGTCAGCAGCCGTTGCGCGGTTTCCATGTCGCAGCGCAGCATGGCCGCGAGCCGCAGCGCCGCGTACCCGGGCTTGCCGGCCGCGCGCGCCTCGGCAAGCCGCGCGAGCAGTTCGAGCGCATCGAGCAGGTCGCTGCCCGGATAATGGATGCGATGGAACTGGCCGACGCGGATCGCCGGCAGCGCGGAAGTCACCATCGCACCGAGAAGCGCGACGAACCAGCTGAGATACACCCACAGCAGGAACACCGGCAGTGCCGCGAATGCGCCGTACACGGCCGTATAGGTCGGAATGCGCCGCACGTAGTAGCCGAAGCCGCGCTTCGCGAGCTCGAACGCAACGGCCGCGAACAGCCCGCCGATCACCGCGTCGCGCCATGCGACCGTGCAGTTCGGCAGGTACACGTACAGCAGCGTGAACGCGAGAACCGTCAACGGCAGCGATGCAAGCGCGAGCAGCCACTCGACGATCGACGTGGACGGCGCGGCGCCGGTGAACGCCAGCGACTGTGTAAACAGGTACGACGAGATCGACAGGCTCACGCCGAACAGCAGCGGGCCGAGCGTGATCAGCGCCCAGTACGCGAGCACGCGCTGCGCGAACGGCCGCGGCTTGCGCACCCGCCAGATCAGGTTGAACGCCGATTCGATCGTCATCATCGTCATCACCGACGTGACGACAAGCACGATCAGGCCGGCCGTCGTCAGCCCCTTGGCCTTCGACGCGAACTGGTTCAGGTACTTGAAGATCTGGATGTTGAACTGCGCGGGCATCAGATGATCCGCGAGGAACCCCTGCAGCGACAGCTGGAACGACGCGAACATCGGGAACGCGGTGAACAGCGCGAACGCGACCGTCACGAGCGGCACGAGCGCCAGCATCGTCGTGAACGTAAGGCTGCCCGCCACTTGCGGGATGCGATCCTCGGCGCTGCGCCGGGCCGCGAACTGCGCGAGGCGCTTGAGGGTGTCGAG